>ERZ778503.303-NODE-303-length-41708-cov-5.133916_pt1 | contig 41708 bp, 32 predicted proteins | sample MGYA00510047_ERZ778503 | MGnify/ENA primary metagenome ERZ778503 (study PRJEB29527, sample SAMN07138965) | mouse gut metagenome | material: feces | host: mouse | place: China:Nanjing | collected 2016-01-25 ... | reverse complement strand
TGTGCAACTTTTTCATTTGTAGATATTTAAAACTTTAATTCAACCAACGAGTTTAAATAAGCTTATATAAACAGCATTTCTTACCGACAAACAGAAAAAAGTCGTATCTTTGCAGTGATTTCTAAAATTGATAAAAGTATATTGTTATGAAAGGTATGAAGATTTTTGCAGCCACTATGTGCGCTACATTATTATTTACGAGTTGTAATATGAACAACACGGCAAAAGGAGGTTTAATCGGTGGCGGTAGCGGTGCTGCGGCAGGTGCGGGTATCGGCGCATTGTTCGGTAAAGGCAAAGGTGCGGGTATCGGTGCTGCTGTAGGTTCAGTGGTCGGTGCCGGTGTGGGCGTTATCGTAGGCCGTAAAATGGATAAAGCCAAAGCGGAAGCAGAAAGAATTGCCAACGCCAAGGTAGAAGGTGTGAAAGACGCAAACGGACTGGATGCTGTGAAAGTTACGTTTGATTCCGGTATCCTCTTCACTACCGGTAGTTCAACCCTCAGTTCCACCGCCAAATCTTCTTTGAGCCAGTTTGCCACCAACGTATTGACAAAGAACACCGACATGGACGTGGCCATTCAAGGTTATACGGACAATGCAGGCTGGAAGAACAGCACTGCCGAACAGAGCCGTCAGAAAAACCAGCAGTTGTCATTGCAGCGCGCGCAAGCCGTTGAGAACTATTTGAAATCTTGCGGTGTCAGCGGTATGCAGATCAAGTCGGTCGACGGACTGGGCGAAGCTAACCCCGTTGCCGATAACTCCACAGCCGCCGGTAAAGAACAAAACCGCCGCGTAGAGGTATACATGTACGCCAGCAAGGCCATGATTGAAGAAGCCGGCAAGGCACAGAACTGATCCGTGCTCAACAGCTTGTACATAAATTTGTCATGCTGAAACGCATACAGAAATTTTTTCAAAGGATTGTGCTCTTCTTTTTCGGGAGCACAATCTTTTTCGTTCTATTATACCGTTTCGTCCCCGTGCCGGTCACTCCATTGATGATTATCCGGTGCGCGCAGCAAATCAAGCGGGGCGAACAGATCCGTCTCAAACACCATTGGGTACCGCTTTCGGAAATGTCCAAATACATGCCCGTGGCCGTCATGGCTTCCGAAGACCAACGCTTTCTCCAGCATCACGGATTCGACTTTACAGAGATTCAGAACGCCGTAAAAGAGCGCATGGAGGGCAAGCGGAAAAGAGGCGGCAGCACCATCAGCCAGCAAACGGCAAAGAATGTGTTCCTGTGGCCTGCCTCTTCGTGGCTCCGTAAAGGCTTGGAAGTATATTTTACAGCATTGATCGAATTATGCTGGAACAAAGAAAGAATCATGGAGGTGTATCTGAACTCCATTGAGATGGGCGACGGCATATACGGAGCGGAAGCAGTGGCCCAACAGCACTTCGGACGAAGCGCGGCAAGCCTTACCCGTCCCAATTGTGCCTTGATTGCCGCCACCTTACCCAATCCCCTCCGGTTCAATTCCGGGAATCCGTCACGCTATATGCTGAAAAGGCAAACCGCCATCATGAGACAGATGCGGCATATCGCTCTCTTTCCGTCCGGCCGCTAACTGCCATTTCTCTTTTATAGTATACGTACCACCCTTACTCCCAGTTGCGAAGGGTGTTTACTCATATACGTTTGCAACGTCATCGGTTCCAGCACCACTTTCTTATGGATGGAGGAAGCATTCAGCAGATGCAGACGCCCCTTCACCCAAACGGCAAATCCCAGATGGGAGGTATCGAGCCCTTCCTTTCGCGTGACAATGGCCAGAATATCACCGTCATGCACACATCCCAACTCGTCTCTCCCCTGCCCCAACAACCGCCGGGGAATATAACGCACCACCCCACCGTTCATGCGCCGCTCGGCCTCCCGCACCCGCCGTTGCATGGCCGTATCATTCTTCAGCATCGGATACTTCTCGGGATACGTACTCATATAATGAAGATCCAGCGTCTGCCGCTCCACAAACGGCACATACCCTTCAGCCTCCTTTCCGGTAACCTCTTTCACAATATTCAAACGTTCATTGCTCTCAATCCACTGACTGAAATAATGATTGCGCGAAGCATAGCCGTCGAGCCGACCGGCAGCATAGCGAATACGCTCCAGCTCCCGGCAAAAATCCTCGAAACCGGCCTTGGAGCAACGGACGGCACGCGTAAGCGCCACTACCGTTTCTACCAGCGTCGTACAGTCCAGTCCCCGCAGATTAACCACCAATTGTTCCCGGTCGTTCACTTCCAGTGTGGAGGCCACATAGGGAATGCCCTTTAAGCGTCCGGCGAAATACAACGGCAAGTTTGTATCCTTTTCCTGCAACGCAGCATCGCGCAACAAGGTCACCACTTTTATCGAATCCTCACGGGTATATGTCACTTTGCCGGCATACAGCCGTACGGACGCCCACGTGCATAAAACCACGCAAGCCGCCAACTTGATTTTTTCCTTTATCATACGCCACAAATATACGGATAAAAATTTTCCGTTGCGAAAAAAGGACTATTTTTGCACCATGAAACGTATCCTTTCTTTCTGGAGCATCGTAATCGGTTGTCTTTTACCGTATGCCGGCCATGCCGAACCACTCCGGCAGCAAATCCGGTCGTTGCAGGTTGTAGTCAACGACAATCCGCTGGCGCCTCCCGTCATGGCTCTCGGCGGCCGCAACCATGTCTGCATCAGTTTCGACGAACTTTCGCACGAATACCACCGCTATATATATAAGGTGGAACATTGCAACGCCGACTGGTCTCCCTCGACAGAGATCTTTGAATCGGACTACCTCGAAGGATTCAACGAACAGCCCATCGAAAATTATGAGAAAAGTTTCAACACCACACTGCTGTACACACACTACCGCTTCTGTATTCCCAACAAGGATTTGAGACTGAAACTATCCGGCAACTATCGCGTCAGCATTTATAACGACGAAGAAGGAAACGACGACGAACCCGTGTTGCAGGCCTGCTTCTCGGTAGTGGAACCGCTAATGAACATCGCGGCCCAAGTGAGTTCCAACACAGACATCGATTTCAACAGGGAACATCAGCAGGTAAGTTTTTCCGTAAACTATGCCGGTTGCAACGTGACCGATCCGAACCGGGAACTACGTACCGTAGTGATGCAAAACCGGCGAACGGACAACAGGGTAACGGATCTCCGTCCCGACATACAAACGGCAACAGGCGTACAGTTCAGCCACAACCGCCGTCTGATTTTCGAAGCCGGCAACGAATTCCGTAAATTCGAGATACTGGATGTACACGGTCCGTCCATGAATGTCGACCGGATGGAATGGTTCGATCCGTTCTACCACGCCACACTCTACGAGGACACTCCGATACGCAACTACGTATACGACGAGGACAAGAACGGCGCCCGCATCATACGCAACCGCGACAACGACGACAACGCCACCACCTGCGAATACCTGTTCGTACATTTCAGTCTGAAAACACCTCCCATACCGGGTGGCGATGTCTACGTCTACGGACAATGGACCGGTGCCTTCTCCCCCGAATACAAGATGAACTACAATCCGCAGCGCCAGGCTTATGAAGCCGCACTCCTGCTGAAACAAGGCTACTATAACTACAGCTACCTTTTCGTTCCCGAAGGAACCGAAAAAGGAAACAGCACGAAGACCGACGGCAACTTCTACCAGACGGAAAACGAATACCTTATCTTCGTCTATCACCGCCCCTCGGGAGGACGATACGACAAGCTGGCGGGATTCAAAACCATAGACTACAACATCAACCATTAACCCTTATTCTTTTACAATCATGAACATCGTTGTTTTAGACGGGCACGGAGTAAATCCCGGCGACCTGTCATGGGACGCACTGAGGCCGTGGGGCAATCTGACGGTGTACCCGCGCACAGCACCGGAGCACGTCTACGAGCGGGCACGGGAGGCCGATCTGCTCCTGACCAACAAAACGCCGCTGGATGCCGCTCTGCTGGAACGTCTGCCCCGACTGAAATACATCGGCATACTGGCCACCGGCTATAACGTAGTAGATACGGAAGCCGCCCGCAAACAGGGCATTACGGTGTGCAACATTCCGGCCTACAGTACGGCCTCGGTAGCACAGGCCGTCTTCGCCCATCTGCTGACCATTGTCAACCGCACGGAACATTACAGCCGGCAAATCCGCTCAGGGCGGTGGAGCGCCAGTCCCGACTTCTGCTATTGGGACACCCCGCTGACCGAACTGGCCGGAAAGAAAATGGGCATCGTGGGGCTGGGACACATCGGACAAACCGTGGCCCGCATAGCATCCGCTTTCGGCATGGAAGTATACGCAATGACTTCGAAAAGCCGGGAACAACTGGAAGCCGGCATCCGTAAATGCGAATGGGACGAGCTTCTGAAACAATGCGACGTAATCAGCCTGCACTGTCCGCTCACTCCACAGACCCATCACCTTATCGACGCCCACGCGCTGCAAGGCATGAAACCCGGTGCCATACTCATCAATACAGGCCGAGGTCCCCTTGTGGACGAGGAAGCAGTGGCCGACGCCCTGAACCGGGGGGCCATAGCCGCATACGGCGCCGACGTACTCTCGGAAGAGCCTCCGAGAGCGGACAATCCGCTGCTATCCGCCCGGGGCGCATACCTGACCCCGCACATTGCCTGGGCCACCCGCGAAGCCCGCGAACGGCTGCTGGCGGTGTGCGCAGAGAATATAAAAGCCTTCATCAACGGAACCCCTCAAAACGTAGTAAACCCATGAACCTGGATAATATCATCAATCTGCTCCAGATTATGGGGCAAACCTTGCGAATTCCCACTTCGTTCGTCATCATCGAATTTATCGGTACGCTGGCATTCGCCATATCGGGCATCCGGCTGGCTTCCGCCAAGCAGTTCGACTGGTTCGGCGCCTATATCGTAGGTATGGCCACCGCCATCGGCGGCGGAACAATCCGCGACGTCATGCTTGGCATTCCTCCTTTCTGGATGTCGAACTCCATCTACATCATCTGCTGTGCCGTAGCCCTGTTCGGTGTGATTCTGTTCGGCCGCTTTCTGATCCGGCAGACTAACACCTGGTTCATCTTCGATACGGTAGGCTTGGCACTTTTCAACATCATCGGCATTGAAAAAACCCTCAACCTGGGCTACCCGTACTGGACGGCCATCATCATGGGCAGCATTACCGGCGCGGCCGGCGGTGTGATCCGCGACGTATTCATCAACGAAGTGCCGCTGATCTTCCGCAAGGAAATCTATGCCGTAGCCTGTATCGTAGGGGGCATCGTGTATGCCGCATGTTATCACGCCGCCTTATCGTCCGAAATCAGTGCGCTCCTGTCGGGCATCACGGTTGTCATCATACGTGTATTGGCCGTCAAATACCACTGGGGCCTCCCCGTGCTGCAAGGCGACGAAGAGACGGAAAAGCCGTCGTCTTCCGAAGAGAAATAAACGAAGCGGCGCCCCTCCCCGCCTCAACCGGCGAGGGAAGCATAAAGAAAAGGTGTACACCTTCCCGCAAAAAGGTGTACACCTAAACAAGAAAAGCTGTAGACCTTTTTTAAATAAGGTGTACAGCTTTTTTCTTCCGCGCCGAGATATGCAAAACTCTTGATGCCCGGCGCTCCTTTTATCCTTGCTCCAAACGCCTGGCGATGCTCCGCGCAAGCGTTACAGGGCCTGCAATTCATCGCGCACCTTGCGGGGCAATTTCTTTACCACCTCATCATAGGCATGGTCTATCAGACGACGTACCAGAGCGTCACTGATTTCATCGCCCGGCGTCACCTGGTTCCAGTACTTCTTATTCCAATGCCAGGCTCCCGTTATGCCGTCATAGCGGTCGCGCAATTCTATTGCATAGTCGGGATCGCATTTCATGCAGAAATAATCGGGATTGTCCAGACTGACACAGGCGAAAATCTTGTTCTTCACCCGAAACACCAACGTTGTCTCGTCAAACGGCAGGTCCTCCGTAGCCTGAGGCTTCGACAAGCAGTAAGCCCGAATATCTTCTATATTCATATCCCAGTCCGCTTACTCTATCAGCCCGATTTCTTTCCATTGGGCTGCCATGTTGCGCGAATCGGACAAGGCCGTCTCCGCGTCCACCTCATAGCCTTCTGTCAGGATGTCGGCCATTCCCTCCTCCGTGAAATCGCGCTCCAACAAGGCATTCCACAGATAGGCCGCCGTGTCGTTCAGACTGATGATCTTACTGAAATCGACATTTTCCAACCCATGCGCCACAATCACATGTTCGCCACATACATTGCGCAATTCAAATCCTTTTTTTATTCTCATAAGACACTGTATCTTGATTTATATAAACAAACGATAGATAAACAGCAGGTAACGACGTACCGGAAGCAGAAAGCGCCAGATCTTGATCCCCATCCGCAGTTTGCCGCTCGATGCCGCCACGGCACGACCGTTTCGCACATAAGTCACGACGATACCGACCACATCCCGATGCCGGCAATGCTCCGTTCCCCGCACATTCCCGTCCCCCATCAGTGTGATGCGGTCGCCCTGCATACGCAGGATACGATGCAACACAAACCGACCGGGAGCGATTTCGGCCAGGATGGCATCCCCCACCCGAAGAGACGTAAAAGGAGCCAGCGTCACCTTATCGCGGCAATGTTCCAAGAAAGGCCGCATGCTATAGCCTTTCACGCTTATCGTCACCGTACGCCCTTCCTGAATCAGCTGACGGACCTGCGGAAGCAGCAGATCATTGGGAAGCTCCCGATGTCTGACCGGAGGCTGAACTTGCAGGGCTTCGGCGGCCCGCCTCCGGCGGCGCTCACGTATCGGAGCCGTCAATTTTCGCAGGCCGGTTTTGATTCCCTGCTTTACTTTACATCCGCCCATGCCCCTAAAACGGTTTTACTGCACAGTTCCGCAGCCTCACGGTCGGGGCGGCATCCCAACATATAGACCGGTGTAACGGCCAGTATATGCGACAATGTGTTGCATATACCGTCACACACCCGCTTGTCCCATTTCATGTTCGAAGCCGACGGCCACAAGGAGGCAAAAGCCCTTGCCACGGGTTCGCGGCATATCGTATTCTCCGGTTTTTGCTCCAGGCGTATAAACCCGCCCACCGGAGCTTCCACATCGAGATAGCAGGGCGTCTTCCCGCTCCAGGGAGAACCGTAGACACGCGTTTCCCCATTTACATAACGAACCACCGGATTATCGTCGTTCATCAATTCCGACCCCGGAATATGCCGCAGCCACAGCTGCGTGTGCGTACTTTTTCCCGTACCGCTTTTTCCCAGGCATAAGAAGCCCCTGCCCGCGTTACGCACCACGGATGCATGCATAAGCAGCGTACCTTTTTCGACCGACGAAAAGGCATAAGCCAGCATCAAGGCGTTGTTCAGACCGTAGCCGCGACGCAAATCCGTACCGGGCATCAGTGCCACACGATTGTTTTCAAATCCGGCATCCGCCTCCAGACAGGCACAGATCGTTCCGTTCAAATCGCTGATTTCATACTGATAGCCTCCGTCCGGCAACCGATATACGCCAAAATTGGAACCTCCGCAGTCAAACTGTCCCACTTCCTCTCCTCGCACCTCAAAGCGAAAAGCATCATCCACAGTCATTTCGAAAAGCAATTCGCTGTCTCGTTCGGAAACGAAAGGGGCAAAAGAAGGCAACAGGCTTTCGTTGCTCCGATCGTCTGCAAACCGTATGCCGATGCAATGACCGGCTATTTTATAATAAACTTCTTTCATTCGTCAAACCCAAGTTTTCAAACGGCTATTCCTGATGTTCCTCCGCCTGGAAACGAAACGCATCTCCCCCTATGGGTTTAAGAATCATATTCCGTTCTTTGCCATAGCGTTTCTTCACGTCCAGAAAATCATTCTCCAGTTTCTTGCGCGAAGTATGATAAAACACCACACAAGTGGTGTTGGAAGTCTGATAGTTCTTTTCCACAAAATACTGAAGTTGCGCACTATACAGCGACCGTTCCTGAAGGAACCCGGTTTTCGCATCCAAATAAGCGGAATCAATGGGTTGTATATCGGTCATATACACCACGGAATCGGTAAAGGAGGCCGCGAAGCCAAACATATACACTCTGCTCAACTTTGATTTGGCGGACGCACTCAGCCCCGCACCGCATACGGCAAGCAACAGCACGCCGAACATGGTCTTAGATAAATTCATACCCGAGATTATCAATATTATAAGCTACAAAAATAATGAATTATAAGCCCGCTGCAAAAAAGGTTCGCCAATATTAACAAAAAAAAACGGAGGGGAAACGCCTTCCGGCTTTCCGCTCCGTTCTTGTTTTTTATGCAATCCTCTCCGTATCCTATCCCAGATACGATTTCAGCAACTTGCTCTTCGTGTTCTGCCGCAAACGCCGTATAGCCTTTTCCTTGATCTGGCGGACACGTTCGCGCGTGAGGTTAAATTTATCACCGATCTCTTCCAACGTCATCTCCTGATGATTGATGCCGAAAAACATCTGTATGATTTCCTTTTCCCGCTCGCTAAGTGTGGAAAGCGCCCGGTCTATTTCGCGCGAAAGCGACTCGTTGACCAACGAACGGTCGGCCATCGGCGAATCGTCATTTACCAACACATCCAGCAAACTGTTGTCCTCGCCCTCCACAAAAGGAGCATCTACGGAAATATGACGTCCGCTCACCTTCAAGGTATCGGAGATCTTATCAACCGGTATCTCCAGCTCGTCGGCCAATTCTTCCGGGCTGGGACGACGTTCGTTCTCCTGTTCGAATTTACTGAAAGCCTTGCTGATCTTATTCAGCGACCCTACCTGATTCAACGGCAAGCGAACAATACGGCTCTGCTCGGCCAGGGCCTGCAGAATGGACTGACGGATCCACCAAACGGCATAACTGATGAACTTGAAACCGCGTGTCTCGTCGAACTTCTCTGCAGCCTTTATCAAGCCCAGATTACCTTCGTTAATAAGGTCGGGCAAACTCAATCCCTGGTTCTGGTACTGTTTGGCAACCGAAACCACGAAACGCAAATTGGCACGCGTCAGCTTTTCAAGCGCCACCCTGTCGCCTTTTCGAATACGCTGTGCCAGCTCCACTTCTTCCTCTACGGTGATCAAGTCTTCGCGACCGATCTCCTGCAAGTACTTATCCAATGAAGCACTCTCACGGTTAGTGATACTTTTGGTAATCTTTAGCTGTCTCATTCCACTATAACACTTTTAAGGCGCAAAGGTAGCACTTTTTCTCCGTATTTCCGGCATGGAACAGAGAAAAAGTGCACCTTTTATCACTTTCTGGAGCGCATCTTAGGCATTTTCGCCTTAGAATCGTCCAATTCGACGACTACACTGCGCTTGAAACCACTCTGCGTCACGGCCCGTATCCACAGCGTACGATCCGTAGACTGATTGGCAGCCCGTACGGCCTCCTCGAAATCGGCCACGGTATGCAACGGCCTGTCGTTCACCTTCAGAAGGATCAAACCTTTTTCCACGCCGGCATCCATCATCTTTCCTTTCTTGATGGCAACCACTTCCAGACCGTAGGGCAGATCCAGGGCCGCCTTATCTTCGGCACTCAGCGGTTTCAACGCCGTTCCGAACTGATCGATATCCATCTCTTCAAGCACCTTTGTCGTGCCTTGCGCATTTCTCAAAGCCACCGTCTTTTCGTAGGACTTTTTATTGCGCATATACGTAAACTTTACTTTATCGCCCGGACGATGCTTAGCCAGTTCTTCCTGAAGTTCGGCCAGTTTGGTCACTTTCTTGCCATCGATAGCCGTCACCACGTCGCCCTTCTGCAAGCCCAGCTCCTCAGCGGTGGAATTATCCTCTACACTGGCTACGTAAACACCCGACATCGTGCCCAGGTCCACTTCGTTGCCTTTCGATTTTTCCGAATCAATGTAACCAGTTACATCACCGCCCCGGATACCCAGAAGGGCACGCTGTACCGTACCGAACTCTTTCAAATCGGATACGACCTTGGTCATAATGGTGGTCGGTATGGCGAAACCGTAGCCCGAATAAGATCCGGTCTGGGAATAGAGCATGGCATTGATTCCCACCAGCTCACCTTTCTCATTTACCAACGCCCCACCCGAGTTACCGGCATTGATGGCCGCATCGGTCTGAATAAAACTTTCGATGCCGTTTGCCCCCAGCGAACGGGCTTTGGCACTCACGATACCGGCCGTTACGGTAGATGTCAGATTAAACGGGTTACCCACAGCCAATACCCACTGTCCCAGTTTCAGATCATCGGAATTACCGATAGTCAACGTAGGCAGATCTTTGCCTTCCACCTTTATCAACGCCAAATCGGTCTGGTCGTCCCGTCCGATGATGCGGGCCTTGAATTCCCGGTTGTCGTTCAACTTCACCACCAACTCATCCGCATCCTTCACCACATGGTTGTTGGTGACGATGTATCCGTCCGACGAAATAATGACACCCGATCCCGATGCCTCCCGCTTCGGCGTCTGAATCTGACGGCGCTGAGTGCCTCCGCCGCCGAATCCGAAGAAGTCACCGAAGAAATCCGAGAAGGGATCCTGCACGTCCACCGTCTGTGTCCGCCCGTTTGTAGTTACCTTAATATATACAACGGCATTCACCGAGATTTCAGCCGCTTGCGTCAGGTCTACCAACCCGTTTGCAACCCGGCTCATCGTCGGAGCCGCCTTCACCACATTATCTCCCTCTCTCAAACATCCCGGTAAAACGGAAGCGGTAAAGACAATAGCCGCCGCTCCAAGCCATTTTTTAGTTGTGTGTGTCATAATCTTATTTCCTTTAATTGTTAATCCTATATTCTTCCCTTAAAAACAACGTAAAAGTAACTACAAAAATCAGGCTCATATACGTTTCTCCCTCATTTTTGCCATCTTTTAACAGAGCCTTGAACGTGATTAACAACAGTTAAAGTCAGCGACTGACATTTTTACATTCCTTTAGCCTCCTTTTTGTCAGTTCTGAATAAAATGATTAACTTTGCGGAAGAAAAGCAGCCGATCGGCTTGCCGCTGGCATCCCCAAGGGGATACGAGAGGAAAGTCCGGGCAGCAAAGGACGTTCCGCTTCCTAACGGGAAGTAATCCGCGAGGGTTAGGGACATGCAGAAGAAAAGAACCGCCCCGCTTGCGGGGTAAGGGTGAGAAGGTGAGGCAAGAGCTCACCAGCCGGGCGGTGACGTCCGGGCTGTGCATCCCGGAAGCTGAAAGTTCGCGTATACCGGCGCCACAAGAAGGGTTGTCCGCCCAAGCCGGAGGGTAGAACGATAGATTGCTGCGGTGACGCAGGAACTGGATAAATGGCAGGCACCCCAGGTTCTTTCGGGGACAAGGGGAACAGAACCCGGCTTACAGACCGGCTGTTTTTCTTTTCTATTTATATATAATAAGGTAAGGAGGTATTTATGAAAAAAAGTATTCAAAGCATACAACACTTCTTCTCCGAAAGCCTGTGGCGTATCGACGAAAAAAAACTCCCGTTATTCAAGAAATGGGGCATCGGCCTTTTGAAACGCAGCGTACTGGCCGTAGATTCCTACCTGGAAGGCAACGTCTCCAACCAGGCGTCTTCTCTCACCTACTCTTCCATTCTGGCTACCGTTCCCATTCTGGCCATTATCTTCGCCATCGGACGCGGCTTCGGCTACGGCACCCTGATCGAGAACGAAATCAGGGAACGGCTTAGTATGAACCAGGAGTTTGTCAGCATCATCCTGGATTTCATCAACTCGTATCTGGAGCACACCCAAAGCGGCATCTTCGTAGGCGTAGGGCTGCTGCTGCTCCTCTACACGTTGATCCAACTGACCAGCAATATCGAATATTCCTTCAATTCAATATGGCAGGTGAAAAATTCGCGCAACATCTACCGGCGCATCACCGACTATCTGAGCGTGTTTATTCTGCTGCCCGTACTGATTGTGGTCACCAGCGGTTTCTCCATCTTCATGGTGACCATAGCCAAAAGTCTGCCGGACTATCTGGTGCTGAGCTCCACCGTACGTGCCATCCTCACCTACAGCCCGCACCTGCTCAGCGGCCTGGCTTTCACGGCTCTCTACATGTACATGCCCAATACTCAGGTGAGGTTCACCTGCGCCATAGGACCGGGGCTGCTGGCCGGCATGGCCTTTCAGTCCGTCCAGTATTTCTACATTCATTCGCAGATATGGGTGTCGAGTTACAACGCCATCTACGGTTCGTTTGCCGCGCTGCCCATGTTCATGCTCTGGTTGCAGATCTCATGGAACATCTGCCTCATAGGAGCTGTGCTCAGCTATGCCAACCAACACGTAAAGGAGTACGGGGCCGCCCGCAGCGTACGCAATATCAGTCGCCGGTACCACGACTTCCTGATGATTCAGATCGCCTCCAAAGTGTGCAAACGGTATGAAAAGGGCATCATTGCCTACACCCCCCAGGGACTGGCCGCCGAATGCAGCATACCGGCCTATCTGGTCAACAACCTGCTGGGCGAGCTATGCGACATACACATCCTCACGGAGATTCACGATCCGTCGGCCAAACAAACCGGCTACATGCCGGCACAGGACATCAACCGCCTGACCGTAAACACGGTGCTTTCGCGCATCGACGCATACGGCAACGAGCGTTTTGCCACACGCCCGGAAGGCACCCGGGAAATCTGGGAACGCGTCAACGCATTACGTTCCGGCCCGGCGTTTCTTTCCGAAGATCTGTTGCTTAAAGATTTATAACGGGGATACAGCCCCTAAAAACCATGCGTGGCGGCCTTTCGAGACCGCCACGCATCTTTTTATTCCTCCGCCTGCTTTTCCAAGGTATGGCAACTGCTCCCGTCGAAGCAGTGCGTACAGATACGGCATTTGGGTAGTCCGATGGCTTCTACCAGATTCTCCAGCGTGTTAAACTGCAACGACGACAACCCGAAACGTTCGGCAATCGTTGCCACCATCCGTTTGTATTCGGGCGAATCCGTCGTGGCATACTTCTCCAGATTGGCATTCTCGTCGCCCTCGAACTCCTTGATAAGCCGGCGCGTGATCAGTTCCATGTCGCTCTTCGACGACGTAAAGTTAATAAAAGGACAACCGTAGATCAGCGGCGGACAGGCGATACGCATGTGCACCTCGCGCGCGCCCTCCTCAAACAATACTTTCACATTGTCGCGCAACTGCGTACCGCGTACAATGGAATCATCACAGAAAAGCACCCGTTTGTCCTTCAGCAACGCCCGGTTGGATATAAGTTTCATCTTCGCCACCAGCGAACGCATCTCCTGGTTGCTGGGCATAAAACTGCGCGGCCAGGTAGGCGTATATTTCGAGATAGCGCGCTGATAGGGCACTTTCATGCCGGCTGCATAACCCAATGCCATCCCGATTCCCGAATCGGGAATGCCGCACACACAATCCACCCGATTCGTATCTCTGCTACCCATCTTCTCTCCACAGGCAAAACGCACCGCCTCTACATTACGGTCTTCGTAACAAGAAGTCGGGAACCCGTAATACACCCACAGGAAAGAGCACACCTGCATCTTCTCGTTGGGCTTTCTCAACTGCTCCATGCCGTCGGGGCGCAACCTGACAATCTCACCCGGCCCCAGATAATACTCCGTGGAATAGTCCAGATTCGGGAAAGCGGTCGACTCACTCGTAGCGGCATACGCCCCGTCTTTCTTCCCCACCACGATGGGCGTCCGCCCCCAACTGTCGCGGGCGGCAATAATGCCGTCTTCCGTAAGCAAGAGCATGGAACACGAACCTTTTATATGACGGAACACGTTTTCAATACCGTCCGTAAACGTTTTGCCCTGAATCAGAAGCAGGGCTATCAACTCCGTCTGGTTGGTCTTGCCGGAACTCAGTTCGGCAAAGTGCATATTTTTCTGCAACAGCATGTCGGTCAGCTCGTCGATATTTACAATCTTGGCGACGGTGACGATGGCAAAACGCCCCAGATGCGAATTGAGAATCAACGGCTGCGCATCCGTATCGCTGATGATGCCGATACCGGCATTCCCGTGAAACTTGTCGAGCGTAGGTTCGAACTTGGTGCGGAAATATGAATTTTCCAGATTGTGGATGGAACGGATAAAGCCATGTTCCGGGCTGTAGGTAGCCAACCCGCCGCGCCGCGTTCCGAGATGAGAATTATAATCTGTTCCGTAAAACAGGTCCGCCACACAGGAGCGGGTGGAAACGGTGCCGAAGAAACCTCCCATAAGTCGTATAATATTGGTTTGTCTTTGAGCCTGCAAAATTATAAAAACAAATTCAAATATCCGTCCGATTCGTTCGTTTTCTTTTTTCGGTCCTACGGAAAACCGCCCGTTTTTCCCACCGCCTCAATCTGCCTCATCCCGCCCGCAAACCTATATTTCCCACCCAACAAAAAACGGATCTATCCGTCGAAAAATGCAGACCGCGAGGCAATTTGCACACAACAAACCGTGATTTATAAAAAACAAGCCTTGATCCGTACGGTTCAAACCGTCATTTTCATTATCGCCGCACTTCGCTACATTTTTTCGTCCCGAAATATTGTAAAAATTACACTCATCATTATGGTTATTCCATTGAAAACCGTTACATTTGCACTGACTATCAACCTTATTTATAGCTTATGAAAATCCGTCTTTACCTGAAAAGCCTGACCCTATCGGCGGCCTTGTCTGTTTCAACCGCCGGCCGGGCCGTACCAACCGCCTCCGGGACCGACAGCATACAAATTTCCTCCATCGAGGCGTTTAACCTGTACAAGACTGTAAACAACGCATGGACCAGCGTACACGATCCCTCGGTCGTATACGATCCCGCAAGCGAACAATATTACATTTTCGGCTCTCACATGGCCACTGCCAAGAGCACGGACCTGCGCAACTGGACGTGGGTAACGGGACAGGAACCGACGAGCGGCCTGTTCGGCATCGTAAACGACAAGGGACAGACGGTGAAGGCGAGCTACAACGAAGCCTTCCGCACCCAGCAGATCCGACGGGTAAAGGCGCGCGTCAACGGCGAGATCAGGGAAGTGGATTTCGGAAACTTCGACGCTGCGGCATGGAACTGCGCCTTGCCCGATCCGGAGACCCAAGCGCCCTGGAGCGTGGCCGGCAACATGTGGGCCCCCGACGTCGTGTACAACCCCGCGCTCGGCAAATGGTGCTACTACGTGAGCCTGAACGGGCCGGTATGGAATTCCTGCATCGTACTGCTCACCGCACAACACCCCGAAGGACCTTACGTATACCAAGGACCGGTGGTCTTTACGGGATTCAACAACGATACGGACGAACGCGTCTCTTACCGTCACACCGACCTGGAAATCGTGCTGGGAACACAGGCTTCCCTCCCCGCCCGCTACAACAAAGGCAGACAATGGGGCACATTCTGGCCGCATGCCATCGACCCGTGCGTGTTCTACGATGAAGAGGAACAGTTGTGGATGGCCTACGGTTCGTGGTCGGGCGGTATTTATATGTTACGGCTCGACAACGAGACGGGACTGAGAGACTATACCGTGACCTACGGCAGCGACTACGACGGCAAGGGAGCCTCCGTAACCGTCGACCCGTACTTCGGAAAGAAGATCGCAGGCGGATATTACGTGTCCGGCGAAGGGCCTTACATACAACACATCGGAAAGTATTATTATCTGTTCCTCTCCTACGGCGGATACGCCCCCGACGGCGGTTATGAGATGCGCGTGTTCCGCTCCCTGCGCCCGGACGGCCCTTACACGGACGCCAAGGGAACCAACGCCGTGTATACGGGCTGGCAGAAGAACTTCGGAACAGACGCCGCCACCAACCGGGGCGAAAAGATCATGGGCAGCTACAAATGGGGCGGTATGACCGTAGGCGAATGCGCACAAGGACACAACTCGGCCATTACCGACAAGGAAGGACGGACATTCGTGGTGTATCACACCAAATTCAACGACGGAACGGCCGGCCATCAGGTGCGTGTGCACCAACTGTTCACCAACAAGGACGGCTGGCTGGTATGCGCCCCCTACGAATACAAAGGCGAGCGCGTCACCGACAGCGACATCGCCGCCACCGAGCGTTTCTCACCGCAGCAGATTCAGGGAGAATACCAGTTGCTGTGGCATAAATACCGCATGGATCACACGAACTACGAGGAGATACATCCCGTCACCGTCACCCTGCACGCGAACGGAAGCATAGAGGGGGCGTACAAAGGAAGCTGGAAAACGGAACCGGGTACGTCGTACATCACCCTCACACTGAACGGCAGCGTGTTCAAAGGCGTAGTGACGGAACAGATGATGGACCCGACCACCATAAAGACACTCTGCTTCACGGCGGCTAGTGCCGACGGCGTAAACGTATGGGGGAGCAAGATGGATCCGCAATATGCCGTGGCTTACAACGTGAACAACACCGTACTGCCGGTGAAGAACGGAGCCGTCGTGAGCCGCAACCTCGACCTGTACCTCCCCATGCGCTACGGAGCCACCATCGAATGGGGCTCCAGCAGACCGGACATCATTTCGAACACCGGCAAATATGCTCCCGCCGAAGAGAACGTGCCGGTGGACCTGACCGCACGGATCGCCTGCGGCCCTTATTTCTGGCAAACGACCTACCACGTGACGGCCAACCGCGAGATCATCCCGTCCGGCGACTACCTGAGCGGCATCAAGGCATACTATAACTTCGATGACGAGAAGTTCGTCAACGCCTACAATACGGCACAACAGGGCGTAATGTTCCGCCAGCCCAACGGCACGCGGCCCTCGCTGACGGAAGATGTGGCGCGCTTCGGCAAAGTGATCCATCAGTATTTCGGTTATCCGGGGGCCAACTCATGCAGCTACACGCGCTTCGTCAACCCCCTCCGGGGAACGGAATGCCCCGACGGTTTCTCCATCTCCCTGTGGGTGAATCGCACGGACGACAATGCCTGGGATGCCATCTGGTGTTTTTACAATCCCACGGAACCGGCCAACAGCGGCAGCCGTCTGTACCTCACGGGTAACTCGTACATCGGCTACAACGACGGACGCGGCAACTATTTCGACGTGAATCATCCCTCCAAAGCCACGTGCGACTATATCCCCGTGGGACAATGGACACTGGTGACGCTTACCTTCTCGAAAGAGAACGGTTGCAAGCTATACGTCAACGGCATACGAAAGAACAACATGGCTTTCGACGCCAGCACGGGCGGCACGCCGAAGAACTTCGACTACAGCGGTATGCTCGACTTCGTCCGAAAGGCTCCGTATCTGTATCTGGGCTACGGCTCATTCTGGGGATCGGCCGATGTAATGATGGACGATCTGCTGGTATACGACCGGGAACTGACATCCGCCGACGTGCGTGCGCTGAATACAATGAGCAACCGCGTGACCGACTTCACGCTAGGCGAAGACGGAACAGCTGTGGATCACATCACGACCGACGGGACAATCCGCCCCCAGACCGGCACCATCTACGACTTGACCGGTCGCAAAGTGACCGCTCCGAAAAAAGGCCTGTACATCGTGGACGGCCAAAAAGTAAGGTTCGGACACTAACGGCGTTCTTCCGCCGGGCCTATAAAAAGATCCGTCCTGAGGGGGTAGCTCTCAGGACGGATCTTTTTATAGGCTTAACCGCTATCCGGCAGCGTATATATCAGATGGACAGAATGCCCAGCACGTCGATAAGTTCCTTTTTCACGGGCTTGTTGCTCTTGATGGCATTCGAGAAAGGCACATAAACCACTTCGTCGTTGCGGATACCGATCATCACATTGCGCTGTCCTTCCTTCAAGGCCTGGACGGCACCTACCCCGAGCCGGGAAGCCAGGATACGGTCGTTGGCACTGGGCGAACCGCCTCGTTGCAAATGACCGAGGATAGACACCCGCACATCGTACTCGGGATATTCTTTCCTCACCCGCTCGGCATAGTACATGGCACCGCATTTAGGACTTTCCGATACCAACACGATACTGGAGTTCTTACTCTTGCGGATACCCCGACCGATGAACTGTTCCAACTGATCGGCATTGGTGGAATCTTCCGGTATAATAGCCGCCTCGGCTCCGGTGGCAATCGCACTGTTCTGAGCCAGGAAACCGGCATCGCGTCCCATAACCTCCACAAAAAAGATACGCTCGTGCGAAGTCGCCGTATCACGGATCTTGTCCACACATTCCATAATCGTGTTCAACGTCGTATCGTAACCAATCGTTGAATCCGTGCCGTTCAAATCATTGTCTATCGTACCGGGCAGTCCGATACAGGGCACATCGTATTCTTCGGCAAAGATGCGCGCACCGGCCAGCGAACCGTTTCCGCCGATAACCACCAGTGCATCGATATTCTGCTCCACCATGTTATCGTAAGCCCGTTTCCGTCCCTCCACCGTCAGAAATTCCGTACTGCGCGCCGTCTTCAGTATCGTACCGCCCCGCTGGATGATGTTGCTCACATTCTCCGTTGTAAACTCCTTGATTTCGTTATTAATCAAACCTTCGTATCCTCTGTAGATAGCTTTCACCTGAAGACCGGAGGCTATGGCCGAGCGGGTTACGGCACGTATGGCAGCGTTCATCCCCGGAGCGTCTCCTCCCGAAGTCAGTATCCCCACACACTTAATCTTTCTCATTGTATATTCGCTTTATTAGATTATTCCAAGGCAAAGATACAAACAAAAAACAAAGTCCGGGCCATTTTCCACTTATTAAATTATCCCGGGAAAAGCATTTTCACAACAGAATGACACCCCGGCAAACCGTTGCCCCCGTACCGGAAAACCGTTCGAACGGACTACTTCGGAAATGCCCGCAAAACGCCCCTTCCCTATCGCTCTCTGTGCAGAAAAGCAAGCTTCCTTACGCTTTTCCCAAACAGTTTTCCTCTTAACAGAGGAACTATCAAAATATCACCAAATACACAATTTACCAAAACAAAAAGAAAGAAATAATTTGATTATATTATCTTTTTATCTACATTTGCAAAATAAAACAAGACAAAAGAATTTAAACATAAACAAAAACATAACTTATGTGTGGCATCGTAGGAATTTTTAATATCAAGGAACAAAACGAAGACTTACGCCGGAAAGCCTTGAGAATGTCGCAGAAAATACGGCATCGCGGTCCCGACTGGAGCGGCATCTATTGTGGAAAAACCGCCATACTGGCCCACGAACGTCTTTCCATTGTCGATCCTCAATCCGGCAAGCAACCTCTGTTCAGTCCCGATCGGAAGCACATCCTGGCCGTAAACGGCGAAATATACAATCACCGGGACATACGGGAACGTATGAAAGATCGCTATTCGTTTCAGACCGGTTCGGACTGTGAAGTGATCCTGGCCCTATACCGGGAAAAAGGCATCGGCTTTCTGGAAGATCTCAGCGGCATCTTTGCCTTTGCTCTGTACGACGAGGAAAAAGATGAGTTTCTCATTGCACGGGACCCGATCGGCGTTATTCCGCTGTACATCGGCCGGCATAGCGACGGCACCCTTTGCATAGCCAGTGAACTGAAAGCACTGGAAGGATTCTGTGACGAATATGAACCGTTTCTTCCGGGACACTATTACCACAGCAGGGAAGGCGTGATGAAACGCTGGTACACCCGCGACTGGTTCCGCTACGAGAACGTGAAAGACAATCCCGCCTCCACGGACGAACTGCGCGTGGGACTACAGGAAGCCGTACGCCGGCAACTGATGAGTGACGTCCCTTACGGCGTACTGTTGTCAGGCGGTCTGGACAGCTCCGTGATCTCGGCCATCGCCAAGAAATTCGCTACCCGACGTGTGGAGACCGACAGCACCAGCGAAGCCTGGTGGCCGCAATTACATTCCTTCGCCGTAGGCTTGAAAGGAGCGCCCGATCTGGCCAAGGCCCGCGAGGTGGCCGATCATATCGGGACCGTCCATCACGAGATCAACTATACGATAGAGGAGGGCCTGGACGCCATTCGGGATGTGATATACTTCATCGAAACGTACGACGTAACAACGGTACGGGCCAGTACGCCCATGTATCTGCTGGCCCGCGTCATCAAAAGCATGGGAATTAAAATGGTACTCAGCGGGGAGGGCGCCGACGAAATCTTCGGCGGGTATCTCTACTTTCACAAAGCACCGGATGCGAAAGCTTTCCATGAAGAGACTGTGCGCAAACTGGGCAAGCTGCACTTATACGACTGCCTGCGTGCCAACAAAAGCCTGTCGGCATGGGGCGTGGAGGGTCGTGTGCCTTTCCTCGACAAAGAATTCCTCGACATTGCCATGCGCACACAGCCCGCAGCCAAAATGTGTCCGGGGAAGAACATCGAGAAACGCATCGTGCGCGAAGCATTTGCCGACCTGTTGCCCGAAAGCGTAGCCTGGCGGCAGAAAGAGCAATTCTCGGACGGCGTGGGCTACAATTGGATAGACACACTGAAACGGATTACCTCCGCACAGGTCAGCGACGAACAGATGGCACACGCCGCCGAACGCTTCCCCGTCAACACCCCGATGAACAAAGAAGAATATTACTACCGCAGCATCTTCGAAGAGCACTTCCCCAGCGCCTCGGCAGCGCGATGTGTGCCCAGCGTGCCCAGCGTAGCCTGTTCGACCGCCGAAGCACTGGCGTGGGACGCGACCTTCAGGAACATGAACGATCCCAGCGGACGGGCTGTGAAAGGAGTGCACGAACAAGCGTATTGAACACACGACACAACTCAAACACAAAATAACACACGATGGCCTCCTCCCGCCGCCGCGCAGATTCGTCCTGCAACGCGGCAGGAGGAGTTTTTTTCAAGCCATTACAAAAGCGGCAAGATCTTACAAAAACGGGGTGCGCACCACAGATTTTCGGGGCGAGCATGACGTCAAACCGTGGCCTAGGCCACATTTCAACGGGGTGCGCACCCCGTTTTCAAGGAAGCGGGCACCCCGTTGACGAGCGCTATTTCTTCCGTTTCGCTCTCTTCTATATAATAATATAATGTACGCGCGCGAGGGGACCGCCTCCCGAATAGCAGCCCGAAAACCTATTTTCAGCCATTCTCCAAAAAAACGAGGTAATCGGATGGTTTTATGAAAAAAAAATCGTATTTTTGCGGCGATTTACAATCAACATAATGTCCAACATTATTAATTATTTTATTCACAATTAATTAACTGAAATGGCAGATTTCAAAAACGTTGCACCTCTAGCCGATTTCGATTGGGAAGCATACGCTTCAGGTGATGCCAAAAGCGAGGTAAGCCGCGAATCTCAAGAACAAGCTTACGAAAGCTCGCTGAACAATGTAAATGACCACGAAGTTGTTGACGGAACGGTCATTGCAATGAACAAACGCGAAGTTGTTGTTAACATCGGCTTCAAATCCGACGGTATCATTCCGATGAGTGAGTTCCGTTACAATCCCGATTTGAAAATCGGTGACACCGTAGAAGTGTACATCGAAAATCAGGAAGACAAAAAAGGACAGTTGATACTGTCGCACAAGAAAGCCCGCGCAACCCGCTCTTGGGACCGTGTAAACGAGGCTTTGGAAAAAGAAGAAATTATCAAGGGCTACATCAAGTGCCGCACCAAGGGTGGTATGATTGTAGACGTATTCGGCATAGAAGCCTTCTTGCCGGGTTCGCAGATCGACGTTAAGCCTATCCGCGACTACGACGTATTCGTAGGCAAGACTATGGAATTCAAGGTTGTAAAGATCAATCAGGAATTCAAGAATGTCGTTGTTTCCCACAAGGCTCTTATCGAAGCCGAACTGGAACAGCAGAAGAAAGAAATCATCAGCAAACTCGAAAAGGGTCAGGTACTGGAAGGTACGGTCAAGAACATCACTTCTTACGGTGTATTCATCGACTTGGGTGGTGTTGACGGCTTGATCCATATCACCGACCTCTCATGGGGCCGCGTAAGCGATCCGAAAGAAGTGGTTGAGCTTGACCAGAAGATCAATGTGGTTATCCTCGACTTCGACGATGAGAAAAAGCGTATCGCATTGGGTCTGAAGCAGCTCACTCCGCATCCTTGGGACGCATTGGATCCCAACCTGAAGGTGGGCGACAAAGTAAACGGCAAGGTTGTGGTCATGGCAGACTACGGCGCCTTCATCGAAATCGCTCCCGGTGTGGAGGGTCTGATCCACGTATCGGAAATGTCATGGAGCCAGCATCTGCGTTCCGCTCAGGATTTCATGAAAGTGGGCGACGAAGTAGAAGCCGTTATCCTGACCTTGGATCGCGAAGAGCGCAAAATGTCCTTGGGTATCAAACAGCTTAAGGAAGATCCGTGGGAAAACATCGAAACCAAATATCCGGTGGGTTCTCAGCACACAGCCCGCGTTCGTAACTTCACGAACTTCGGTGTGTTCGTAGAGATCGAAGAAGGCGTAGACGGCTTGATCCATATCTCCGACCTGTCATGGACGAAGAAGATTAAGCACCCGTCCGAATTCACGCAGATCGGCACGAATATCAATGTAGTAGTACTGGAGATCGACAAGGAGAACCGCCGCTTAAGCTTGGGTCACAAGCAACTGGAAGAGAATCCTTGGGATGTGTTCGAAACCGTGTTCACACAGGATTCCATCCATGAAGGTACGATTGTGGAAATGCTCGACAAGGGGGCTGTCATCCAGCTGGAATACGGCGTAGAGGGCTTCGCCACTCCGAAACATCTTGTTAAAGAAGACGGAAGCCAGGCTCAGTTGAACGAGAAGCTTCAGTTCAAGGTAATCGAATTCAACAAAGAGAGCAAACGCATCATCCTGTCTCACAGCCGCATCTTCGAAGATGTTCAGCGCGCAGAGGCTAAAGAGGCAAAGAAAGCGGCTACCGCAAAGAAGTCGAACAAGAAAGACGAGGCTCCGGCTATTCAGAACCAGGCTGCTTCCACCACATTGGGCGACATCGACGCATTGGCAGCTTTGAAAGCTCAAATGGAGAAAGGCGAATAATCGCATATCATATCAGGAAAAAGAGCGGTGAATGTTTCACCGCTCTTTTTTTATTTGTACATTTGCCGGCGGAAAGAACGAACGATCCGATTTCTTTTCCCGTCTTATACCAATCATAACATACCGTAACCGTTACTCCGAAACCGGACAGATCATGGAAAAATTCGAGATAAACATCTTAGGATGTGGGTCGGCTCTGCCCACTACCAGGCACTTCCCCACTTCGCAAGTCGTAAACGTGCGCGACAAACTCTACATGATAGACTGCGGAGAAGGGGCGCAACTCCAGTTACGTCGTTCACGGCTGAAATTCAATCGGCTGAACCATATCTTCATTTCCCACCTGCATGGCGACCATTGTTTCGGCTTACCCGGATTGATATCCACTTTCAGTCTGCTAGGCCGTACGGCAACCCTGCACATACACGCTCCGGCTGCATTGGAGACCTTTCTGGATACCCTACAAAAATCCTTTTGCCAGAATGTAGGCTACCGGATAGCACTGCATGCCATTGATACCGAAACCCACTCGCTCATTTACGAAGACCGCTCCGTCACTGTCCACAGCCTCCCGCTCCGCCATCGCATCCCCTGCTGCGGTTTTCTGTTTACGGAGAAACAGTCGCTCCCCCACATCCGGCGCGAGATGATTGACTTCTATCACATACCGGATTATGAAATCAACCGCATCAAGGCCGGGGCCGACTGGACGACGCCCGACGGCACAGTCATAGCCAATAACCGACTCACACGTCCCGCAGCCCCCGCCCGTTCCTACGCTTATTGCTCGGACACGCTTTACAGCCCTCAGTTGCTTCCTTATATAAATAAGGTGGATTTACTGTTCCACGAAGCCACCTTTACGGAAGAACACGCCTTGCGTGCCCAAGAGACATGCCACAGCACCGCCCGACAAGCAGCCATACAAGCCCGCGATTGCGGGGCCGGCCGATTGTGTATCGGGCATTTCTCAGCCCGTTATGAAGACGAAACACCCCTCTTGGAAGAGGCCCGTTCCGTCTTTCCGCACACCCTTTTGGCCACTGAAGGCATGGTTTTGACATTATAATCAAAGAAAAAAGATTTTTTCACACGCCAATATTTGGGATTTCTGTAAAAAAGCACTACATTTGCTTGGTATAGAAAAGAAAATACGATTATGGTAAAAAAATTAGGTCTTTTAGCTCTTGTCGCTACCTTGTGGGGAAGCCCGCAGGCCGTATGCGCACAGGCTGAGAAAGACGGCATTGAGGCCGAAGTGTCCGATGTCACCATAGTTGTAAACGGGCCTTCAGTCCGCGTGACAAACGCCAGTAATTCCGTGCTTGAAATATACAACCTCACGGGCGTGAAAATCGCCTCTTACCGTATCGACAGTGCAGATAAAAGAATCAGTTTATCTTTACCCAAAGGATGTTATATCTTGAAGGTGGATAGAGTGGTGCGCAAGATCTCCATCCGGTAAACGGTCCCATGAAATACGGTTTCTACATCACATTTCTTATTGCTTTATGTCTGTTTGTCGGTTGCCGTAAAGAACAACACGAACAGATACGGGAATTCTCAGCGGAAGACTTCAAGGCATGGAAAGTCTCCGAATATATGCTGAACAGCGCTCGTATCCGTAGCGAAATACATCGCCTGAGCGCCCAAAAGGGTATCCGCATGTATGCCGATGCCTTTACCCGCAACTATTATAACCGGCACGGCGCCTTTCTCTGGATAGACCGGATGGGAGCCGGTTCCCGAGCCGACACCCTGTTGTCGTGGCTGGCACAAACGCCGGCATTGGGGTTGAAAAAAAGCAGTTTCCACGTAGACGAAATTACCGCCGATCTAGAAAAACTCCGTCGTTTGCGATTCTCTCCCGACGAAAGCATCAACACCGTCGCCGCACGGGTGGAGTTCAACCTGACACAGGCTTATCTCCGCTACGTATGCGGCCAACGATTCGGTTATGTCAATCCCTACACCTGTTTTAACCGGCTGGAACGGACCGATACCACCCGAAACGCGCCCTATCGTCGTTTGTTCGACATCCCAACAGAAACGGCGACCGACTCGTTTGTTCATGTAGCCCTCCAACAAATCCGTCAAGAACGGTTTACCAACTTTCTGACCGGCATACAACCCACCCATCCCGTGTACCGACGTCTGCTGCAAGCCTATCAATCCGGCAGCGACACCCTCATACAATCCCAAAAGCTTTTGGTTAATCTGGAGCGTAGCCGATGGCGCACCCCCCAGCCTTCCGGGAAATATGTATGGGTGAATATAGCAGGCTTTACGCTTACGGCCGTAAACGAAGAACAGGAAGAAATACTCCGTATGCGCGTATGCGGAGGAGATCTCCGTCATAAAACGCCCTTGCTATACAGTCTTATCGACCGAGTTGAGTTCAATCCTTATTGGATCATTCCCACCAGCATCATCAAGCGGGAGATTGCTCCACGTCATGCCGGCAGCAGCACCTACTTCGAACGAAACCGCATCCGCATCCTCAACAAAGCAACCGGAGAAGAAATGGATCCCACCGAGCTAAGTGCAGCCCAGCTGAAAAGCGGGAAGTATACCCTACGGCAAGATAGAGGAGAAGGCAACTCACTGGGACGCATGATATTCCGTTTCCCGAACAATTTTTCCGTCTTTCTGCACGACACCAACAATCGTTCGGCTTTCACCCGAAAAATACGGGCGATAAGCCACGGATGCGTACGGGTGGAACGTCCGTTGGATCTAGCCATATTCCTGATGAACGAGCCTCAGCCGGACGTCATCGACCGGATGCGGATCGCCATTGACCTACCTCCTCTGACAGCACAGGGACGGCAAGAGCAGCAAGATCCCGACCGAAAAAAAATCAGCGTATATCCTTTCTCACCCACCATACCCGTGTTCATTCACTACTACACCGTATATCCCTCTCCCAACGGCGCACTAGAAACATTCCCCGATTCATACGGATACGATGAAGTATTGCAACAAAAACTGAACGCCTTTTAAACCATCCGGCAAAATATTCATCCAAACCATGAACCGGCATGCAGATGGACCGTTACAACGAAGCACATATTACCGAACTCTTACGACTACCCGAACGGCAAAAAGAAGCCTTCGAGAAAATCGTCTGTCAATATAACCAACAACTATATTGGCAAATACGCCACATGGTGTACTCCCACGACGATGCAAACGATGTGCTTCAGAACACTTTTCTCAAAGCATGGACCCATCTGGAAGACTTTCGCGGCGACGCCAAACTGTCCACATGGCTCTATCGCATCGCACTGAACGAAACCCTCAACTTCCTTCAAAAACAGAAACAGACGGTGAGCCTGGATCAAGATGCCGAACTACCGGCCCTATCCCACCTTACCGCAGATAAATATTTTGACGGAGACGAGACCGAACGACAGTTTCAGACGGCAATAGCCCGACTGCCCGAGAAGCAACGGCTGGTATTTACACTGAAATACTTTCAGGAAATGAAATACGAAGAAATGAGCGAAGTACTACAGACCAGCACCGGAGCGCTCAAGGCCTCGTATCATCACGCTGTAAAAAAGATATATGAGTTTTTCAAACAACTGGATTAAACTATTCACCGGTCGAAATATCTAAGATATATAAAAAGGGGAACTATCATGAAAAAAGAAGAGACATACATCCGGCAAAAATGCGGCTCCCGCACATCTTTTCGGGTACCGGACGGCTACTTTGAGAACTTTACCCGGCAACTGATGGAGCAACTTCCCGAGAAAGAGCCCCGTCCCGGCGTCACCCCCGTTCCCGTAATCGGCAGACGCCGCAAAACAGGATGGTATGCAGCAGCATGTGCATGCGGCATTGCCCTGCTGAGCGGCGGTATTTACCTTGCCACGCAACTCTCGTCACTGCATACGACAGCCACCGCAGAAAGTACGGTTGCCTCCGAAAATACCAATAAGGAAGTGTCAGAAGAGTATTTCTATGACGCACTGGATTATGTCATGATGGATAATCAGGAAATCGCCATGTACCTGACCGAAGCTCATTAACCCGATAAAACAAGAAAACAATGAAAGTAAACACCATTTTTTGCCTGTTGGTAAGCCTTTTTCTTTCATGGGCATCCCAAACATACAGTCAAAAGCGACATCCGCGTTTCTCGCCGGAAGAATTCAAAGCACAGATCGAAAACTACATCGCTACCCACGCTTCGCTATCAGCCGCAGAAGCGCAGAAATTTTTCCCTCTGTACCATGAACTGCGCGGCAAGCAACGCGAACTCAATCATCAGATGATGAAACTCAAACGCGGTCCGCTTGCCGTAAACGCCAAGGACAAGACGTACTACGACATGCTACTTAAAATAAGCAAGTTGAAAGAAGAATCGGCACAATTGGAAAGTACCTATTTCAAACGCATGTGCAAGGCCATACCGGCCCGGAAAGTATTCGAGGCCATCAACGCCGAAGACAGTTTCCACCGCAATATGCTGAAACGATTCGGACGCAACAACAATCCGAAGTCGAAAAGATAAAACGGCGTTATCTATCCAGAAAGCCGTTCATCGTGCGGAATATCAATCTGCTGCTTCCCGCCAAAGGAAGCCCCCGTACAAAATCGTGCCCCGTGTCCTTTCTTCCGAAACGAAAGCCACGGGGCACTTTTTTCGAAAAGGCATCCGCCTCCCGCTCGGTCTACTCGTCCAAAAGTCCTTCCCGCTCCAACCGTTTTGCCTCGTTCCAATAAGTATCCATCTCGGCCAGCGTCATGTCTTTCAAGCTACGCCCCTGTCGGATCGTCTGTTGCTCCACATAGTTAAACCGGCGGATAAATTTGCGGTTCGTACGTTCCAGAGCATTATCCGGGTTGATGTGATACAACCTTCCGGCATTGATTACACTAAACAGGAAATCGCCGAACTCCTCCGCAGACCGTTCCCCGTCTTCGCGGGCCAGTTCCGTCTCCAGTTCCTTCAGTTCCTCATGCACTTTATCCCATACCTCTTCTTTCTTTTCCCAATCAAAGCCTACGTTCCGAGCCTTATCCTGTATGCGGTATGCTTTAATCAGCGACGGTAATGCCTCGGGCACCCCGGAGAGCACCGTCTTGTTTCCGTCTTTCTCGCGCAATTTCAACTGCTCCCAATTCTGAATCACCTGTCCTGCCGAATCGGCTTTCGCCTCTCCATACACATGCGGATGCCGGAAGATGAGTTTCTCAGTCAACTTGTTGCAGACATCGGCTATGTCGAAATCGCCGGTCTCACTCCCTATCTTCGCATAAAAGCAAACGTGCAGAAGCACATCGCCCAGCTCCTTGCATATATTGGGTTTGTCGTTCTTCATCAATGCGTCGCACAGTTCAAACGTCTCTTCAATCGTATTGGGACGCAGGCTCTCATTGGTCTGCTTCCGGTCCCACGGGCATTTCTCCCGCAACGTATCCAGTACGTCGAGCAAACGCCCGAAAGCCTCCATCTGTTCTTTTCTTGAGTGCATATCTTCTGTTTTTTTTACCGCTGTTGTCTGAACTGCAAAAGTACGAATAATCCGTGGGATTTGCACACCGCATCTTTCTTTTCTTTCCTTCTTCGCCTATCCCCGTCCGCTAAAGCAGAAGCTATCCCCAGCACCGAAAACTTTCTTTCCGTCCGGGAACCACGAAGAAAAGCGAGCCAACCGGACTTTGGAAGGCCTATCTTTTTTACAGACGGGCGCCACGCTTTTTTGTCTTCAACACGTCCTCTGCTTCTTTTTTTTGTGTAACTTTGCAATCCTAAACACGAAGTGAAGAAAATTATACTATATCAACATGGAATTAGCAAGTAAATACAACCCTGCCGATGTGGAGGGGAAATGGTATCAATACTGGCTTGACAACAAGCTGTTCAGTTCAAAACCCGATGGCCGCGAACCCTATACGGTAGTGATCCCGCCTCCCAACGTCACGGGTGTGCTCCACATGGGGCACGTGCTCAACGAGACCATTCAGGACATTCTGGTGCGCCGTGCCCGCATGGAGGGTAAGAATGCCTGCTGGGTACCGGGCACCGACCACGCTTCCATCTCCACCGAAGCCAAAGTGGTAAACAAACTGGCGCAGCAAGGCATCAAGAAGACCGACCTTACACGCGCTGAATTCCTGAAACACGCCTGGGCGTGGACCGAAGAATACGGCGGCATCATCCTGAAACAGCTACGCCGGCTGGGCGCCAGCTGCGACTGGGACCGTACGGCTTTTACCATGGACGAACCGCGCAGCCGCAGTGTCATCAAAGTATTCTGCGACCTGTATAACAAAGGACTTATCTACAGAGGCGTGCGCATGGTCAACTGGGATCCGAAAGCCCTGACGGCCTTATCGGACGAAGAGGTGATCTATCAGGAAGAACACAGCAAGCTCTACTATCTACGCTATATGATAGCCGGTGCCGACGGAAAGCCGGACGGAACGGGACGGTATGCCGTAGTGGCCACCACCCGGCCGGAGACCATCATGGGCGACACGGCGATGTGCATCAACCCGAACGACCCGAAAAACACATGGCTGAAAGGGCAGAAAGTGATCGTACCGCTCGTGGGCCGCTGCATTCCTGTCATCGAAGATGATTATGTGGATATAGAATTCGGAACCGGTTGCCTGAAAGTGACGCCGGCCCACGACGTAAACGACTACATGCTGGGCGAGAAGTACAACCTGCCCTCCATCGACATCTTCAACGACAACGGTACGCTGAGCGAGGCCGCCGGCCTGTACGTAGGCATGGACCGTTTCGACGTGCGCAAGCAAATCGCCGTCGATCTGGAAAAAGCCGGTCTGCTGGAAAAGATGGAAGACTACACCAACAAAGTGGGGTATTCCGAACGTACCCACGTGGTGATCGAGCCGAAACTATCCATGCAGTGGTTCCTGAAGATGGAGCATCTGGCCCACATCGCACTCGGCCCCGTGATGGACGACGAAATCCGCTTCTATCCTGCCAAATACAAGAATACATACCGCCACTGGCTGGAGAACATCAAGGACTGGTGTATCAGCCGTCAGTTGTGGTGGGGACACCGCATCCCGGCCTACTATCTGCCTGAAGGCGGTTACGTAGTGGCCGAGACGCCCGAGCAGGCGCTCGAACTGGCACGCGAGAAGACCGGTAACAGCCAGCTGACGGCTGCCGACCTGAAACAGGACGAGGACGCACTGGACACGTGGTTCTCTTCCTGGCTGTGGCCCATCTCGCTGTTCGACGGTATCAACAACCCGGGTAATGAGGAAATCAACTACTACTACCCCACTGCCGACCTTGTTACCGGACCGGACATCATCTTCTTCTGGGTGGCCCGCATGATCATGGCCGGCTACGAATACCAGGGAAAGATGCCGTTCCGCAACGTCTACTTCACCGGTATCGTCCGCGACAACCTCGGCCGCAAGATGAGCAAGTCGTTAGGAAACAGCCCCAACCCCCTCGATCTGATCGACCGATACGGTGCCGACGGAGTACGCATGGGCATGATGTTGTCGGCTCCTGCGGGCAACGACATCCTTTTCGACGAGACCCTGTGCGAGCAAGGACGTAACTTCAGCAACAAGATATGGAACGCTTTCCGTCTGGTGAAAGGCTGGCAGACAGCCGACATCGAACAGCCCGAAAGTGCCGCTATCGCCGTACGCTGGTTCGACGCCATGTTGAAAAAGACGGCTGCCGAGGTCAAGGATCTTTTCACCAAGTATCGTCTGAGCGAAGCGTTGATGATCGTGTACAAACTCTTCTGGGACGAATTCTCAAGCTGGTACCTCGAAATGATCAAACCGGCCTACGGCCAGCCCATCGACCGCACCACCTACGAGGCTACCCTGCGTTTCTTCGAAACACAGCTTCTCCTGCTCCATCCTTTCATGCCGTTCATCACCGAGGAACTCTGGCAACATATCTACGACCGCCAGCCGGGCGAAAGCATCATGCGCGCCGAGTTGCAAATGTCTGCCCCCAGCGCTGAGGAAGAAGCGCTGATAGCTGCCATCGAAAAGGCCAAAAACGTGGTATCGGGCATACGTACCGTACGCAATCAGAAGAATATCGCTCCGAAAGAAGCCCTTTCGCTGGAGGTGGTCGAAGCCGATCCGCTGGCTGCGTTCGACAGCATCATCCGCAAGATGGCCAATCTGGAGGCGATTCGTGTAGTGGCCCAAAAGAGCGAAGGTACGGCAGCCTTCCTGGTCGGCACCACGGAATATGCTGTTCCGCTGGGCAACCTGATCGACGTAGAAGCGGAGATTTCCAAGCAGGAAGCCGAGTTGAAACGCCTGCAAGGTTTCCTCGTCGGCGTGCAGAAAAAACTGTCCAACGAACGCTTTGTGGCCAACGCACCGGCTGCCGTTGTCGACATGGAACGTAAAAAACAGGCCGATGCCGAGAGCAAAATCGCCGCTTTGCAGGAAAGCCTGTCCAAGTTGAAGAAATAAATTCGGAACGGCCCATCCGGGCTGTTGTTTCCGACTCCTACATAGAATTCCCTCTGCGGATGCATACGGGCCACGGCCTACAGCACCGCAGGGGGAGTTTCGTTTCGGAGCGTCAGACATCACCGAGGCACGAGACGCACAAAAAAGACCAAACATTTTTCACACATTCTTGCTCATCTCTCCACTTTTATCCTTACATTTGCAAAAATCTCGTAGCGAAGCATCCTCATTGTTGATGGGGCCGCTGATGTTAAACCCTCAAAAAATTTTGCCTATGTAGCCAAACAGAACCAGAAACACGCGGGTCCCTGCTTTGCATGACCTGCCATTCTCCGGTTTTCCGATAGCGGAGCGAGGTGTTTCTGTGATGCAATCTTAATAGAATGGACTTTTAGTCTTTGTTCTCAATCCTTGAATACCGCCAATCATTCAATACACGGGAGCAAACGACGGAAGAGGTTCACGCCAACTAAGGCGTGGACTGTTCCGTGTTTGTTTGTGTAGAGGTCACTTGGCGGTAACCTAAGGATTGAACAAGCATCGAACAGTTACGCCTTTTTTATTTTCTCCTGCGCATCAGGTCCTTATCATAGGGTACCGTGTTTCTCGGAAAATCCTTTTCCTTTTTTGTCGCAAAGCAAAATGCGGCACCATCCTATTCACTAAAAATTCTTATCATGAAGAAATCTATTTACCTAAACCTGTTCGCCTTGTTCTGCTGCCTGTGGACTACCCACCTGAGCGCCGCCAATGAATTTCGGATCGACCAACTCATTTACACCCCGCTGACGGGCAATACCGTTTCCGTCAAAGCAGCCAATCCTCGTGCTATTACCGAAAATATTTCGATTCCGAGCCAAGTTGAAAACAACGGGATAACCTATCGGGTCACCCACATTGCCGACAAGGGATTTCAAGGAAGCGGAAAAATGGTTTCCATCGATCTCCCCGGTAACCTAACCGTTATTGGAGCCTGGGCGTTTTCGGGATGCGAGAATCTAAGCACCATCAGCGTTCCCGAGGGTGTAACCACGATTAAAGCCGGTGCTTTCCATAATTGCTTTTGCTTGGAATCGGTCGGCTTACCCAACAGCCTAACGGAACTGGGTGATTCTGCTTTTTATCAGACGTCCCGCTTAACATTCATCCGTATCCCCGAAAGCGTGTCGCAGATTAATCGGCATACATTTGAATACAGTGGATTAACTTCGATCAACTTACCCCAACAACTAAAATCCATCGGGGAAAAAGCATTCATGCGTTGTACTGAATTAAATTCTATCGTTATTCCGGAAAGTGTAAAAGCCATTGGATTAGGCGCTTTTGTTTTCTGTAAAAAACTTACTACCGTCACCTTACCCAAACAGCTTTCTACTATTGAGAATGATTTATTTTTTGGTTGTGGAAATCTTGCCTCTATCACATTGCCACAAAATATAACAAGCATTGGAGAGTCCGCATTCACAGGCTGTACAAGTCTTACTTCGATTCAAATCCCCGATAAGGTAGAAACAATCAATGTGTACGCATTCAAAAACTGCTATAATCTTACATCCGTTCAGCTTCCGAACAACTTGGAATTTATAAGTCCCCACACATTCGAAGATTGTTGGGCATTGACATCCATCACGTTGCCCGAAGCTTTAGAAGGAATTTATGACAATGCTTTCTATGGCTGTACCAGCTTAGCTTCTATTCGTTTCCCCGATCAATTAATTCTTATTGGAAGCAAAGCTTTTACCGGTTGTCCGATTACCTCTATTAGTTTCCCCGATCACCTAACCGATATTGGATGGGGAGCTTTCGCAGGCTGTCCAATCACCTCGCTTACCTTGCCCCAGGCACTGAAATATCTTGGGGGAGGCGCTTTCGCAGGCTGTCAGAATCTTACCTCCGTTTCTTTGTCGAGCAGTCTGGCTGAGATAGGAAAGGAAGTTTTTATGCGTTGCTCCTCGCTCGCATCGGTCACACTGCCTGACGGCCTAACCGCCGTTAGCGACAGTATGTTCGCCCATTGCGCGAAATTGACTGCTATCAACCTGCCCAAATCCGTCGCGCACATCGGGAACGGCGCCTTTGCTTTCTGCCCCGCCCTGTCGGCACCGGCTTTAGATGCCGACAACCCCTATCTGGAGAGCAATGCAGACGGGAAACTACTCTACACGCAGGGAAAAGACACATTGGTCTACGTTTCGGCTCAATTTGATGGAGAACTGACCTTGCCCGATCATACTCAATGTATCCAGAACGGCGCACTGAGCGGTGCAAAAGGCTTGACAGCCATCACGCTCGGCTCGCAGCTCCAAGAAGCCAATCTGTCAAAGCTTTTCGACGACGAGATGCCGGAAACTTACAGGCCGAACCGGCTCAAACGAATCGTCTGCAAGAGCCAGCTTCCACCAAGCTTTGGAGAATGCCGTTTCGCTTACCCGGAAGAACAGCTTGCCACCATCGAACTAGTGGTTCCCGACCTCGCCGAATCAAAATACGCTTCAGATCGTTATTGGAGCAATTTCCACAACCGGACGACTTGGGAAATGAGCAGTGAACTCGTCGCCCGAGCCGACTATCTACACAACCACAAGAGCACTAAGATCTGGTATGCCAACGACACCACACAGTTGCCGGACACCCTGCCCACCTCGGCCGCATGGGCCGACTTGCAGTTGCGGCACGAGAAGTATTTCCACACCCCCGTAACCCATGACTCCACAACGCTGTATAACGCTATGATTGCTATGTGGAAAATATATTACGCAGACCGGAAAGGCAACGTAAATACGGAACAGAGCCACACCGTGAAGTGCGCCGACGGCAACCTGCTTCTCCTGGACCGGATAGACGATGATATTGTGGACTGGCTGTTGAACCCATATCTCGTGACCGACATTGTGATAGAAAATCATAATAAAACCCAAAGCCGCATCGTCACTTGCGACCCGTCGTTGAACATTCCGGGCAACCAATACACCGTTTTGGAGGGAAAGACAACAACCACCAACCCCCAAGGCTATGCTTTCGCGCCCATGGCGGCCAACTTTGCTTATCGCATATCCTGCATCATGGCGCCCGACACGGAAACAACAGACGAGCAGCCGTTGAAAAACAGATTAGAACTCACGGCAAATCAATTTGACCGTTTGGACAGCACAGGGCGCCCACGCTTTAGCACACACAGAAGCGCTATAATGGATCACATTCCCCAGCAATGCGACACCCTGCTGTGCGACACGGTGGTAAACATAGGATTCGCAAAAGACAACACAGCCGGGAATCTAATGATACAGAGCAGGGCTACGATGAGCCATATTAAGCGAGGAGGCTACACCCACACGCTGCGCGTGGTAGGTTTCCTGGTAGAACCGCTCTATCCGGTGGATCCCCCCACGGCTATCGACGAGGTGAAAGACAGCACGGAGACAAACGGACCACACATCAAGGAGGCTTATCGCAACAAGCTCTTCGACCTAGGCGGACGCGAAGTGACCGGCACACCGAAACCCGGCCTCTACATCCGCAACGGACACAAGGTGCTCATCCGATAAACACAGTCCCCGACAAACGGTCGCCCTACGGCGGCCTGTAATCCTCGCTCTGCCCCCTCCCGACGCACACAGCCTCGGAGGGGGCAGCGTTTTTTTGTGCCTCCTCACCGCCCTTCCGCCCCACAAAGCGCAACGGGACAAACGCTACCCGTGGCGACATTTTGCCCGCAGAAAGCCCGTCAGACCGACAAAAAGACAAAGGCATCGGACCACCTGTAAGCACAGAAAAGTGCGTTTTCCGTCTGCCGGGCCCACTGCGTGGCAACGGGGTGAGCACCACGCAAACACAGGGTGAGCATCCCAAGAAAACACGGCAAGCACCGCGTGAGAACGGGATGCGCACCAGCACGGAATCCCCTACCCGAAAAAACAAAAAAACCTCTCAAACCAAGGCTTCAAAACACGAAAAAGCGTCTGCATTGGAACGGGATGAAGAAAATATTTTGTAAAGGAAGAAGAAAAGAAAGTAGCACCAGAAGCTGTTTTCCAGTCGCTTAGCAGGGAAATACCGTCTGTCGGAACGTCTGAGATTCCGCTACAGCAAAAACGGCGTCCGCCTCGGCAGCCACAGGTTCTTCTCGGCGCACGGGCGGAGCATTTGACAAAATGACAGTTGAAAAGAGAAAGCAGGCGACGTATCCCGAACGGGCCAAAAGGCTCTCATCACCACACAGCAAGAGCCTCACTCACCGTCCCAAAGTAAGGACTACGACAAGGCCTGCCGTCCCAAGAACCAGCGCGAGAGATGCAGGCGGTCCAACGCCCAAGCACCACCTAACGAACCGACGAGCGTAAAGGCAGTAGCCGCAACGGCATAGAGCAAGCCCGTGGGGTCGAACGCAAACCACGGCACGGCAAACTTGGCCAGCATAGTGAAAACGGGCGAGAAGAGCAGAATAACCAGTGTGTTACGCCCTATGAAATGACACACGGCGCGCACGCGCCCCTCCCGGGGCAGGCGTCCGTACACATCGAGCAGAGCCGACACGACGAGCCACACAATGGCAACGCCACCCGGCGTGGCGCGGTCGTGGCACACCGGGAAGCAGGCCAACACCGCCAAGGGCAGGCACGCCCACAGCGACGGGCGGAAAAAGGTCGTGAATCCCACGCCGATGCGCGCCAGAAACAGCCCGGCGCCAAAATACAGGGAGTCGGCCCAACTGAATTTTTGGAAAAGCAGCGACACACCGCCAAAGAGCAGTGCAAGGCACCCCAGACGCAGCGCCTCGGACCAACGGCCCGGCAGACGGTAGACCCCGTAGGCCAGGAGCTGGCAGAGCATAAGCGTGTGCAAATACCAGTAGGGTCCCAAAGGATTGACAAACAGCTTTTGCAACCACAGGCCCGTCGTGAGCGAAACCACCGGTTCACGAACGGGAAGCACGGCAGACATCAGCACATAACCGGTCTCCATCACCGCATAGGGAATAAAAAGCCACAACAGCCCCCGAAAAAAGGGACGGGGAGCTTTGCAGGGTTTCATCAAATAACCGGAAACAAGCAGAAAAGCCGGCATGTGAAAAGTATAGACAAAGGTCTTGACAGCCGGGTACTTGTCGCCCACATAAGCCAGATGAAAAACCACCATCAGTCCGATGCACACGCACTTCAGGAAATCCAGTGCCTCAATCCGTCTGCCCGTCATCGCATCCCACCCTTCCGTTTATCCGTCTTCCGCCACCGGTAGCCCGCCAACAGCCGGACCGCCCGCAGGCGATCCACCCCGTATACACCGCCCAGGATCAGCAAGGTGCCCACCACGGCCAACGGCGTGATTTGTTCGCCCAGCACCCAATAGGAAGTGAACAGCGTAACCAGCGGATTGAAATAGAGGTAATTGGTGGAACGGACCACCCCGATGCGCTCCATCACCACATTCCAGCCGAAATAGCAGAGAAACGAAGCGATGAAACCCAAATACAACAGATTGGTCCACACCAGTGGACGCGCATACAAAATCACATCGGTCTGTAAAGGGAAAAAGAAAAAGGCGGGCAGGATGGTAAGCAGTCCATAGGCAAAAACCTTGCGGGTAACGAACAGAAGCGGATATTTACCGCGCAACCTTCTCACCCCCAACGAATAGAAAGCCCATGTAAGCGAGGCATAGCAGGCCAGCATATCGCCCACCGGAGAAAGATTCAGAACAAAATGACCGTTCAGCACCACCAAAGCCATACCGGCGAGTGCTACTACCGAACAGACCGTCTGGGCGGCATTCAACCGCTCCTCCTTATAAAAACAACCCAAAAGGGCGGTAGTAAACAGCGGCGTGGCACAGACAATCAACGAGACATTGGAACAGTAAGAATATTGCAGGGCGATATTCTCCGTCATGAAATACAGCGAGCCCCCCGTAAGTCCCAACAGCGCCAATTGCAACTCATCGCCCAAAGAACGTGCGAAAAGCCTGCGGCCCGCCAAAGGCAGGATGCACAGATAAGCCAACAGAAAACGTACAAAGAAAATATCAACAGGCCGCAGGCCGTTGTTGATCAACATCTTGGTAGACACAAACGTTGTCCCCCACACAGCCACGATAAGAAAAGCAAGCAGATGGATGCCGCAGATTCTTCCCGCATTCATAACGGACACATTATACGGACCTGAGCATCAGTCGCTCAACAGATTCTTTAAGAATTCATCCAACTCCTGATCCAGCCCTTTCAACAATTCTCCGTCGAGTATCTGCGTGTCGTCGTCCACCAGATAAAGATCGCTCACCGTTTCCTTCTCATCATCTACCAACACGAAAGAGAAAGGCTTGAAAACAGGCATGGCCTCCAGCGTCTCCTTCATGTTTTGCAGGCACTGGCGAAGCACGGGAATAATGTCCTTATAGAAATTCTCGTCCTTCGTGCCGAGCCATTGCTCCACCACGCAACGGGTAAGCTCTTCATCGTCATCGTTGAAAGCGAGCAATTCTCCCGATTCCGCTTTCACTTGCAGATGTATGTCCGTCAGTACCGGATCTTCCGTATCTGCGGGAAACTTGGCAACCACCTTACGCAAGGCGCGCTCTATTTGCTGAATCGTTTGTGCCGTGGCTTTCATAACTGTTCTTCTTTTTAGGGATTATTTGTTCAAAAGTACAAAAAATCGGATAACCCTGTGCGGATTATCCGAAAAACTTATGAAAAAAACGTAGAATTATTTCGTAGGCCCCAACGGCGGAGGGGTAGCCCGAAATCGGACCGTCCCCGACGGGCAGACAGAAAGAAGGGCCGGCAAAGCGCCGAAGCAGCGCCCCACCCCGCATTTCCCAACGGCGACAGGCGGACAGGCCCCGGTGGCGATACCGCACCTCCTGCGGGGAAGCACGGCGGAGAGGAGGACAACAGAGAGGCAAAGCGGGAGCGGCGGAGAAACGAAAATGCCCCGGCACACGCGAACCCTGCCGGGACAAGGATTAGGGACGGAGGTGGGGAGCGAGTTTCCCGTTCAGCACGCCCTTGCCGTAGCCGCTCCAACTTTCGAGCAACTTGCCGGCGGGCGAGATGAGCACAAAGTGGGGAATGCCCGTGACGCCGTAGCGGCCCCGCAGCCCCGTGCCGTCCGGGCGCAACTCGTTCCATTGGACGCCGCCCAAGGCGTTGGCCGAAACGTATTCCTGCCACAAGTCCTTGGGATCTTCGGAAAGACTCACCACCGTCAGGCTGTCGGCATACTGCTCTTGCAAAGTCTGGAGTTCGGGAATGGCCCGAAGGCAGGGACCGCACCCCTGGCTCCAGAAATCGAGCAACAGGTAGCGCCCCTCAAACTCGGACAGGTGGTGGAGGCCCCCCTGCGTGTCGTAGAGATCGCCGTCCACATAGTCGTCGCCCACCCGGAGCGGGGGCGGCAACTCTATGTAGGCCTTGAGCGTGCGCCCTCGGTCGGTGTGGCGGATGCTGTCGGGCAGACACGTATAGAGCGCCCGGATGCGGGCAGCAGTGGTCGCCTCCTCCCCGTCCAGATCCTTCACCAAAAGCGTATAGTCTCGCAACCAAGGTTCCGAAACGGGCATAACACCCAAGAAATCGATGAGCTTACTCATCCTCACCTTTTCTAACGGATCGACCAACGCGCTCAGCGAATCGATCTGCTGCCGAAGGCGAGCGGCGCGCCCCTTGTCAGCATTCTGATGGCGATACAGTTCCATCATACACTCATTTTCCTCGCCCAATAAGAAGAGAAACTGTTGCTCCTCCGGCAACATGGCGGCCAGTTTCCGGGCTTCGTAAGCCTGTTCGGGCACGTCGCTCTCCACGTGCCACATCGGGTGGCACACGCCCTGCCCGCTGATCGTTACGTGCTTGCCGGGCGCCACCCACACATCGAGCCACGAATTGGGCGCCTTCTTTATGTCCGTCGTCAGACAGAAGTTTTGCGCACCGCCCGTAAGGGTGTCGGCCAAGTGGAAACGTCCGTTGCGCACGGTGTCTGTCTGCACGGTAACCAGCAACGAGCCCTTGATTTTCTTCAGCCTGATGGCGGCGCCGTCGGGCACGCCACTCAGCCTCCCGTCGATGCGGAAACTGTCGGAGTGCACCTCGTCGGCCTGCGCGGAGAACGGCAGAAGGCATCCTACGATACAAGAAAAAACAATCAAAGGATTCATACGATGGGGATTAAACGGTGAAAACACAGAAGCCTCCCCGCACAACACCCTTGCTGAGGGCCTTGCCGCGAAGAGGCTTCCGATAAATCTATTTTTCAGGTGCTCACGCCTGTGGCTTACAACCCGGCGCCGTGGCAGTTCTTGAACTTCTTGCCGCTTCCGCACGGACACGGATCGTTGCGTCCGGGCATCTTATCAGCCACGATGGGCTGGCGCTTCTGCCGTTCGCGCGTATCCTGATGAGCCGCCGCTTCCTGAGCCGGATCCGTCAGGTCGTTCCGGCTCTCCACATACTGCTCCTGACGCACCGGGGCGGGTGCCGCTTCCTGTACGCGTTCAGGCTCCTGCACCGGGATCTGTCCTCTCATCAGGATGCTCAGCGTCTGATTATTAATACGGTTTACCATGCTGTCGAAGAGCTTCACGCTTTCGAGTTTGAAAATCAAAAGCGGGTCCTTCTGCTCGTAGCTGGCATTCTGAACGGAATGTTTGAGTTCGTCCAGTTCGCGCAGATTTTCTTTCCACGCCTCGTCAATGGTGTGCAGCATGATCGATTTTTCGAAAGCTGTCACCACAGCACGCGATTCGGTTTCATACGCCTCTTTCAAAGGCACGGTAATATTGTATACCCGACGACCGTCGATCACCGGCACGAGAATGTTCTCATACATGCTTCCCTGGGGCGATTCGTACACTTGCTTGATCACCGGTTGCGCCACCCGTGCCAACAAATCCATCTTCTGCTTGAAGCGGTTCATCGCCTGCTGGTAGGCGTCCTCACAAAGTTTCTCACGCTTCGTTTCGGTAAACTCGGTTTCCGTGAAAGGTACCTCCATAGCAAAAATCTCCAGGAAGCGCTCTTTGCATCCGATATAGTCGTTGTTCTCAATAATATGCACACAACGGTCCCAAATCATATCGGCAATATCCATACCGATACGCTCGCCCATCAAGGCATGGCGCCGTTTCTCATACACCACGGTACGCTGCTTGTTCATCACATCGTCGTACTCCAGCAAACGCTTACGCACACCGAAATGATTCTCTTCCACCTTCTTCTGTGCATTCTCGATGGAGCGGCTCAGCCATTTATGCTCGATCATCTCACCGTCTTCCATACCACCGCCGAAACGATCCACCACCTTGGCGATACGCTCGCTTCCAAACAGTCGCATCAGTTTGTCCTCGAAAGAAACATAGAACACAGACGAACCCGGGTCGCCCTGACGTCCGGCACGTCCGCGCAACTGACGGTCGACACGACGGCTCTCGTGACGCTCCGTACCGATGATGGCCAGACCGCCGGCCGCCTTCACCTCGTCGCTCAACTTGATGTCCGTACCACGTCCGGCCATGTTCGTGGCGATTGTCACCGTACTGCTCTGTCCGGCCTGTGCCACAATATCAGCCTCTTGCTGATGCAACTTGGCATTCAACACATTATGAGGAATCTTGCGCATCTGAAGCATCTTACTCAGCATCTCGGAGATTTCCACCGAGGTCGTACCTACTAATACCGGACGACCGGCCTGTACCATTTTCTCCACTTCCTCGATCACGGCCTTGTATTTCTCGCGCTGGGTACGATAGATACGGTCGTTCATATCGATACGTGCTATGGGACGGTTGGTAGGTATCTCCACCACATCGAGTTTGTAGATATCCCAGAACTCACCTGCTTCGGTCACTGCCGTACCGGTCATACCGGACAATTTGTGATACATACGGAAGTAGTTCTGAAGCGTAATTGTGGCAAATGTCTGCGTGGCCGCCTGTATCTTCACATGCTCTTTCGCCTCGACCGCCTGATGCAGACCGTCGCTCCAACGACGTCCGTCCATGATACGTCCGGTCTGTTCGTCCACAATCTTCACCTCGCCGTCGATCACCACGTATTCATCGTCGCGGTTGAACATCGTGTAGGCTTTCAACAGCTGCTGAATAGTATGCACGCGCTCGCTCTTAATGGCATATTCCGTATAGAGCCTGTCTTTGCGTTCCAGACGTTCTTCGTCGGAGAGCGACGTGTCGCCCTCGATGGCCGACATGGCCGAGGCAATATCGGGCAATACAAAGAGGTCGGGGTCGGACACGGACTTGGCCAGCCACTCGTTTCCTTTGTCGGTGAGATCTACGCTATTAAGCTTTTCGTCTACCACGAAATAGAG
>ERZ778503.297-NODE-297-length-42624-cov-13.716601_pt1 | contig 42624 bp, 40 predicted proteins | sample MGYA00510047_ERZ778503 | MGnify/ENA primary metagenome ERZ778503 (study PRJEB29527, sample SAMN07138965) | mouse gut metagenome | material: feces | host: mouse | place: China:Nanjing | collected 2016-01-25 ... | reverse complement strand
GAAAAGGTATATAGAATGGCTCAGTTAAATGGGCTAATTCATATATACCAGGAGAGAAGAGCGAAAGCTCCAACATCAGTTATGAAATTAAATGGATCACAAATCATTATGGAAATTTTACGTGAGCACGGTGTCGACACGATTTTTGGTTATCCGGGCGGCACGGCCCTCAACGTTTACGATTCCATCTACGATTATCAGGATAAAATTCACCATGTGCTCACCGCGCACGAGCAAGGGGCCAGCCACGCGGCCGACGGCTACGCCCGGGCGACTGGAAAAACGGGCGTCGTGTTCGCGACCAGCGGTCCGGGGGCGACCAATTTGGTGACGGGCATCGCGACGGCTTTTTTGGACAGCGTGCCGATGGTCGCCATCACATGCAACGTCAACGACGAAGCCATTGGCCGGGACGCCTTCCAGGAAGTGAGCATCACCGGCGTCACGCTGCCGATTACCAAGCACAATTTTTTTGTCAATAAAATCGAAAATCTGGCCGACTCGCTGCGCAACGCGTTCCGCATCGCCAACGAAGGAAGAAAGGGTCCCGTTCTCGTCGACATTACCAAAGATGTCACAGCGCCGAACAATTTGTATGAATACACCGCGCAGCCGCCTTTGCCTAAAAAGCCCCATCCCGCTTTGGATGAAAAAAAGCTGGATGAAATCGCCGAAGCCATCGCTTTGTCGAAACGTCCGGTTGTTTACTTTGGCGGCGGCGTGGCGTCCAGTCAAGCCAAGGAGGAGCTGAACGCGTTCATCGAGCGCATTGACGCGGTCGCCACGTACACCTTGATGGGCGCCGGCGTTCTCAAGCACGACGATCCCCGCAACCTTGGCTTGATTGGAATGCACGGCAGCATGGCGGCCAACCAGGCGATCGACCAGGCGGATTTGGTCATCGCGCTAGGCACCCGCTTTTCGGATCGCGTCGCGTTGAATCCAAATCGTTTCGCCCAGCGCGCGGCCATCGTCCATGTCGATATCGACGAATCGGAAATCAACAAAAACGTCCTGATCAACTTCGATGTCGTAGCCGACGTGAAAGACTTTTTGACCGCCCTGCTGCCAAAGCTTGAGCAAAAACGCAACGACGCCTGGATCAAACACGTGTCGTCCTTCCGGAAATTCGTCGAAACCGATGTCAAAGAGGCGACGATCCGTCCAAAAGACATCATCGAGGCAGCGTGCGACTTGACCGACAAGGAAACGATTTACGTGACCGATGTCGGCCAGCATCAAATGTGGGCGGCACAGTATTTAAAGCATGAAAAAGCCGAAAACTTCCTGACAAGCGGCGGTCTAGGCACGATGGGATACGGCTATGGCGCCGCGATTGGGGCCCAGTTTGGAAAGCCGGAAAAGCGCGTCATCCACTTTACGGGTGATGGCAGCTTCCATATGAACTTGAACGAAGCGTGCACCGCTGTCAGCAACCGCCTGCCGATTATCACGATCATCTTCGACAACAAAGTGCTGGGCATGGTGTATCAATGGCAAACGGTTTTCTACAACAAACACTACTCCCAGACGATTTTGCAGCGGCAAACCGACTACGTCCAGCTCGCCAAAGGATTTGGCGCCAAAGGATTTGAAGTGAACACGATCGAGCAGTTTAAGGACGCGTTCACACAAGCGCTCAAGGAAGACGGCCCGGTTTGGATCGCCTGCAACATCGCCAAGGAAGAGCGCGTCCTGCCGATGATTCCAAATGGCGGAACCATCGAGGACATGATCACGAACTGAGAGAGGAAGAAAGACGTATGAAAAGAGAAGTTATCAGTATATTTGTCGACAACAGCGCCAACGTGCTGACCCGCGTCGCCTCTTTGTTTGGACGCCGCGGATTCAATATCGAATCGCTTACCGTTTCCACGACAAGCGACCCGGCGATTTCCAGAATCACGGCGGTTTTCAACGGCAACGAGCAATCGCTCCATCAAATTTTGACGCAGACGCGCAAGCTCGAAGTCGTGCGCGACATCTTCACATTGGAGAAAGGACGCTCGCTGTTTCGCGAGCTGCTGCTTGTCAAAGTGGCGTGCGACAAGACAAACCGCGCGGCGATCCGCGAAATCGTGGACATTTACCGAGGCAAGATCATTTCGCTTTCCAAAACGTGCATGATCGTGGAGCTCACCGGCGCGAGCGAGAAAATCGACGGCTTTTTGGATATGTTGTCCTGCTACGACGTGCTGGAAGTTTGCCGCACCGGCGTGACCGGCATTTCGCGGGATGCCAATACGGAAGTCGAAGACGAGGAATAAGAAAGGAGTCGACTATGAACAAACACAAAAGCAAAGCGGTCACGGAGGGAATTGAAAAAGCGCCGATGCGCTCCCTCTTTTACGCGATGGGCTATACGAAAGAGGAACTGGACCGCCCGCTGATCGGGATCGTGAGCGCCCACAGCGACATCGTGCCGGGCCACTTCCATCTCGACAAAATCGTCGAAGCCGTGAAAGCCGGCGTACGCATGGCGGGAGGAACCCCCATCATGGTGCCTTCGATTGGCGTATGCGACGGCATCGCGATGGGCCATGTCGGCATGAAGTACTCCCTGCCAAGCCGGGAGCTGATCGCCGATTCCGTGGAAACGATGGCGCAGGCGCACGCCTTTGACGGCCTTGTCCTCGTGCCCAACTGCGACAAAATCGTGCCGGGCATGGTCATGGGCGCCTTGCGGCTGAACCTGCCGACCGTCGTGGTCAGCGGCGGTCCGATGATGTCGGGCTGCGTGGACAACGAGGACACGTCACTGTCCAAGATGTTTGAAGCTGTCGGCGCCCGGAAAGCGAACTTGATTGACGACGAGAAGCTCATGGAGTTCGAAACGAACACGTGTCCGGGATGCGGAAGCTGCTCGGGCATGTACACCGCCAACTCGATGAACTGCCTGTGCGAGGCACTTGGCATCGCGCTGCCGGGCAACGGAACGATTCCGGCTGTCCAGGCCAGAAGACTGCAACTAGCGAAAAAAGCCGGCATGGCGATCATGGATCTTGTCGAAAAAGACATCAAGATCAAGGACATCCTTCATGAACGATCCATCCGCAACGCGCTGACGTGCGACATGGCGCTTGGCTGCTCGAGCAATTCCGTGCTCCACCTGCTCGCCATTTCCAACGAGGCCGGCTGCCCGCTTTCGCTCAACACGTTCAACGAGTTCAGCGAAAAGGTACCCAACCTTTGCCATCTCGCTCCAGCCGGAAAAACCCATATGCACGACTTGGACAAAGCCGGTGGACTGCAAGCGGTTTACCACGAGCTGAACAAAATGGGATTGATCGACACGTCGCTGTTGACCGTCAACGGCAAAACCGTTGGTGAAAATATCGAATTCGCCTTTAACAAAGATCCGGACACGATTCGCCCGGTCGAAACGCCATATTCGAAAACGGGCGGAATCGCTGTTTTATTTGGCAATATTGCCCCGGATGGCTGCGTCGTCAAACGCAGCGCCGTCGATGAAAGCATGATGAAGCACACCGGTCCGGCCCGCGTATTCAACTCGGAAGAAGAGGCGATCGAGACGATTTACGCGGGGGGCATTCACGATGGCGACGTCGTCGTAATTCGCTACGAAGGCCCGAAAGGCGGTCCCGGCATGCGCGAAATGCTCAATCCGACCAGCGCGCTGGCGGGCATGAAGCTCGACAAGACCGTGGCGCTCATCACGGATGGACGCTTCTCGGGCGCGTCCCGGGGCGCTTCGATCGGCCATGTGGCACCAGAGGCGGCCGCGGGCGGAACGATTGGACTGCTTGAGGAAGGCGACTTGATCACGATCGACATTCCAAACTACTCCATCCACGCGCACGTGGACGACGAAACATTCGAAGAGCGTAGAAAGAGCCAGAAACCCTTTGAATCCGCATTCAAATCGGGATGGCTGTCGCGCTACCAGCGTATGGTGCAAGGCGCCGACAAGGGAGCCGTTTTAAAATAAGCAGAAAGAAAAAGAACAGCCGAAATCCATTCGGGATTCCGACTGTTTTTTGTTTATTCCACGGTTTCCAAAATCTTCTCGTGCTCCACGAACTGGCGCGCCGTTCTTGGCGAGCGTCCGTTGTTGCGCAGCGCAAACCCCTCCGCCTTAATGAGCAGCTCGTCTTCGTCCAGCCGCAAGCCATATTGCTTAGCATAGCTTCTGACAATTTCCAAATACAAATCCTTGGCCGGTTTGGAAAACGTGATCGTCAAGCCGAACCGGGCGGCCAGCGACGCGGTTTCCTGGATCGCATCGTTGCGATGGATTTCCGAGCCGTTCCGGTCCGCGAAGTTTTCTTTCACAAGGTGGCGCCGGTTGCTTGTCGCGTAAACGACGACATTGTGGTTGGATGCCACGCTGCCGCCCTCCAAAATATTTTTCAAAGCGACAAACTCGTCGTCACCGGTCTGAAAGCTTAAATCGTCGATAAAAAGGATGAATTTCAGCGGATTGTCCGCCAGCGATTCAATGAGCGAGGGCAAAAGCGCGATTTGGCTTTTCTTGATTTCCACAAGCCGCAAGCCATCCGGATGGTATTCGTTGACGATGGCCTTGATCGTCGAGCTTTTCCCTGTTCCGGCGTCGCCATACAACAGGGCGTTGTTCGCCTTCATCCCCTGCAAAAACGCGAGCGTGTTTTTTAAAAGCAGACTTCGCTCCCGCTCGTAGCCGGTCAGCTGCGACAACAGCTGGCCATCGGGATGCTGAATTGGAAACAAGCCGTTCTCGTCCATGCCAAACATATGGTAGCGCGCGAACATGCCATATCCTTTTTTCGAAAGCTCCCCGATCCGCTTCCTGTATTCCGCTTTCAAATCGCGGGGCGTGTTGTCCCATTTCGCCAGCTCGATCGTCGGTGAAAACGCCTCGAGCAAATCGTCGCTTTTCAAATCGTGTATTTGCTGCAAAAGATCCAGCTCGCGAACGAGCGAGTCTTCCATCGACAAGCTAACCGCTTCCCCGCTTCCTTTTTTCAGCACGTAAAAGTTCTCGTCGTTGACGACCAAATCGTATACGAGATCGGAGAGATTCGCCCCCTGCGCGTAAATCAAGGCGCAAAGACGGCTGTACCGGCAAACGAACTCGTCCTCCGTCCCGCTTTGCAGGCACAAAAGAAGCGTTTTGAAGAGCGGCTGCTCGTAAAACGAATGAAAGACGACCAAAGAATGTAATTTTCTTTCAAAAATTTGCAAATTCATTTTCATTCCCTTTCTTTTCGATTGTTTTGTGCTATAATTTTACCATTCATTTGAGTGAAGGAAAGAGGTTTTTTACGAATGTTGACGATCGACAAAGTATACCACGCAAGCAGCGTATTGAAAAAAGTGATCCGTCGGACGGATTTGATCGAAGCCCAAAATATCCACTGCAACAACCACTTGTATTTAAAAACGGAGAACCTGCAAGTGACCGGCAGCTTCAAGATTCGAGGATCCTACTATAAAATCAGCAAGCTGACCGAAGAGGAGAAAGCCAACGGCATCATCGCCAGCTCGGCGGGCAACCACGCCCAGGGTGTCGCCTTGTCAGCGCAGCACGCGGGCATTCCGTGCACGATTTGCATGCCGGACAGCGCGCCGCTTTCCAAAGTGGAAGCCACGAAAAACTATGGCGCCGACGTCTGCCTTGTCGAAGGCGCCTACGACGACTCCTACACAAAAGCCGCCGAGCTTTGCCAGGAACGAGGCTTGACATTCATCCATCCTTACGACGACGAGGATGTCATCGCGGGCCAGGGAACGATCGCGCTGGAAATTCTCGACCAGCTGGACGACATTGACGCCATCGTCGTCCCGATTGGCGGCGGCGGACTCATTTCCGGCATCGCGTTCACCATCAAAAGCCTGAACCCGAACATCAAAGTGTATGGCGTGCAGGCCGCCAACGCCGCCAGCATGTACGAATCGTTCAAGAGCGGCGAGCAGCGCACGCTGGATGCCGTCAACACGTTTGCCGACGGCATCGCCGTCAAGCACCCGGGCGACAACACGTTCGACATCGTCAGTCGCTACGTTGACGACATCATCACAGTGTCCGAAGACGAGATCGCGGCCGCCATCCTGACGCTGATGGAAAAACAAAAGCTCGTCACGGAAGGCGCCGGCGCCGTTTCAGTAGCCGCCGCCATGTTCAACAAGCTGCCGATCGAAGGCAAGAACGTCGTCTGCGTGTTGTCGGGCGGCAACATCGACGTCAACATCATCGACCGCGTCATGACGCGCGGCCTGCTGCTGAGCGGACGCAAAACAAGCTTCACGATCGCTTTGACTGACAAGCCCGGCCAGCTGCTTGGCGTTTCGAAAATCATCTCGGAAAACGGCGGCAACGTCGTCACGGTCGACTACGACAACGCCGACCCGGACATGGACATCAACGCCTGCTTTTTGAAAGTCACCGTCGAAACGCGCAACCACGCCCACATCGAAAAAATAAAGCACGACCTCGAAGCCAAAGGATTCAAGATCGTGCAGGAACGTGTCTGATCATCGGACACGTTTTTTTGTGAGCCCCCGATTCAACAGCCAAAACAGCGCCGTATAGCCAAACAAGACGCAAAGCCCCGCTCCGTACGAGGCACCCGCGTAGCCGGTTAAAACAGACACCGGATCCATATAGCGCATCGGATTCCACACCCCGCCCTGCGCCGCCATGAGCAGACCAATCGAGATAAAATACACGACAATCGCCAGAAACGACGTGGGAAACACTTTCTCCAAAAACAGCTCGTACTCCACTAAAAACAACACAAACAAACCACCCAAAAGCAAAGCGAGTCCCGTCACCTGCGCACACGTCATCAGCTCCATCGCCGGCTCCACATACGTGTCGCCGTTTAAAATCGTCAAACCGATGGGAATCGACATCATCCCGTCTTGCGTTTGCGCCAGCGGCGTGGCAAACGACGTCAACCCCGGCGCGAACACGAACACCGGCGTATGCCACGACGACCAGCCTTGCGTCATTCCAAAGAATACGCTCATAAGCGCGATCGGAACGACGAGCCAGAAACCGATCCAGCCCGCTCTCGCCACGCTTTCATAACGCACGAGCCGCCTTCTCAAATACGGCACCGTCAACAGCATGCTTTCGGCCCGCCGCTCTTTTTTCGTCTGCCAAAACAAACATCCCGTCAAAAGAACGGCCGCCAGCGGAAGCACGGAGCGCGCCAGCTGCAAAAACACCGTCCCCGCGCTTACATCGTACACCGAAGCCGGGACGAGGTGATTTTCAACGAGCGCGTCAAAATAGCGAACGTATTTCTCGTACACCGGATAGGAGGAATGTCCCATTGGCAAGTTGGCGATGGACGCGTAGCGGCCAAGATCGGGCGCATCGTACTGGCGGTACAACGCCTCGATTTGTTTTTGGTGAATAAAATCCTGCTCGTGAAAGCTGGTCGCCTCGCTGATTTCCTCCAGCCGCGCCAGCATCAAAAAATTGACGATCGACGCTTTCAAAAACGGCTGCCATTCCTCGTGCTGCTTGGCCAGATCCGCCTTTTCCAAATTCGCCCGCAAAAAATCCATGTCCTTCTCGCTTTGTTCGATGAGAGCGTACGCCTCCTGCTTCTTTTGCTCGGAAAGCATGGAAAGCTGCTCCCTCGTCTTCAATGGCCGGATCCAAATCGTTTCCGGATCCGTCATCGGCACCGGATCGGTATAGCGATCCATTTGCATCATCATCCGCAGCGTCAGCAGCTCGACACAAACGAGCAGGACGAGCAGCACGACGTTTTTCTTCGAATGCATCCAGCGCTTCCATTCGAACCATCCATACGCTTTCATGTTCCCAGCTCCTTTCGCTCTAACCGCCGCAGAGCGAGTCCGGCCATCCCGACACCCGCCAGCGCGAACGCGCCACCGCCAAGCCGCCATACGGGCAACGTCAGCACAAGCTCCATTCGCCAGGCGCCAAGCCACAGCAAGCCAGCCAAAACGAGCAAGCACGCGCAAAACGCGTCCATCGGCTTCAGACGCCACGAGAACACCCACAAAAACATCCCAAGCAAGCCAACAACCACGCATCCGCTCCACGCCACACCCAGGCCCAGTAGCGACGCGCCCGACACAATACGCTGATGGACGATGTACGGATAGTCCAGCGTCCCGATTCCGTAAACCAGGCCGACGCCGCCAAGCACGAGCCCGACCGTCAGGCAAAGCGCGCCGGCCACAAGCAGCGACCCGAGAATTTTCGACCAAAAAATCGTTTTGCGCGGCGTCAGCGACGTGAACACGAGCTTAAAGGTTCCATTGTCCATTTCAGCGCCAATCGTGTCCATCCACAACACGAGACAAAACAACGCTACCGCGAGCCATCCGCCCCGCAACGTCCATTGCGCGTTCAAATTCACGGCGTCCGGCTGCCAGTCTGAAGCCAGCAGACCGATATTTCGCTTTAAGCAGGCTTCAGACTGTTGTAAATACGCTGTTGTCTCGATGGTAGAGTCGTAGCCAAAATCCGCGTACGGATAGCCGTTTTTATCGGCTTTGGCGACGAGCTCGTCCCAGCTTTGGCGCAGGACTACAAATCCCGGCGTCGTGTTTTCTCCGTTTTCGTACGCTTTGGAAATCGCCCTGGCGACATCGTGCGCCTCGTACAAAAATTCGCTTTCCCCGGGCATCAGCGGCCTGGACAAGTCGTGAAGCCGCTTGTTGGCCGTATACGCCATGTACGAATACCGGTTGGCGGCGTATCGGATGGACTGGCCGTTTTCTACAAGCGCGAGCCCCCAAAACAAAAGCAGCCCCGCCACAAAAAACGAATACACGATCCACGCGCGCGGATTGCGAACGAGCTTGCGCAACTCATACGTCATAACCCGCCTCCTGGAACTCGTTGTACACGGCTTCCAAATCGTGACGCGATGGCTCGATACCGACGACGCGGACTCGATGCGTCCGTTCGATTGCCGCGAGCCGGTCCGTCAGATTGCCACCATCCAAATCGAAACGATACGTCCCGGATTCGAGCGTCGTCAAGCCTTCCGGGTTCGCGATTGGACGATTCGTGCGAATGACATACGACGTCGTTTTTCCTTCCAACGGCAAATCGTAAATTCTTCCTTCCTTGAGACCGACGATGCGGTCGCACATCTTCTCGATTTCCGCCAGCTGGTGGCTCGACACGAGAATCGCCATCTTTTCCTTGCGGGCAAGCGCCTTGAGCTCGGCGCGAAGCGCCTGCACGCCCTGGGCGTCCAATCCATTCATTGGCTCGTCCAGCAAAAGCACCCGCGGCTTTTTCAACAGCGCGATGGCCAAGGCGAGCCGCTGCTTCATCCCCATGGAATACGTTTCCACCCGGCATTTCAAAGCGCCTTGGAGGCCGGAAAACGCCTCCATGTTGGCGATCCGGGACTTTTCGACGTGGTTGAGCGCGGCAAACAGCCGCAAGTTGTCGCGGCCGCTCATCGTTTCAAACAGCGCGGGATCCTCGATTTGCGCAGCGATGCGTCGCAAAGCCGCTTCCCGTTGGGTGACGATGTTTTTGACGTCGACCTCGATCGTTCCGCCTTGGGGCTGAAGCAAGCCGACCACGCATTTCATCGTCGTCGATTTTCCGGCGCCGTTGCGGCCGACAAAGCCCACGATTTCCCCTTCTTTCAGCGAAAACGACACGTCGGACAAAATTTCCCTGTGTTTAAACGCCTTGCGCAAATGCGATACTTTCAAAACAGTTTTCATGCGTTTTCTGCTACTCAAAATGTGTCTAAACATACTCAAACACATCGAGAATTGAAATCCTCACGGATATTTCTTACTGCTTCTTCGTGTATGCTTTTATGTTCCGTAAGCGGCAACACTACTCACAAGTTCTTGTACACTCCACAGTCGTAAATTCCCGAATCAGCCTTCGGTACATACCTACATTTGCTTGTTCGTTATGCAATGGTGTAGGTTGTTGCATCTCTTAAATTAAGACTTGCATTGAGATCTCTGTTTTCAACATAACCACATTGGCAGCGGAACACTCGATCTGAAAGTTTTAAATCTTTCTTGATACTTCCGCAGCAGTGGCACATTTTCGATGATGGATACCACCTGTCAGCGATCCTCAATTCAATGCCTCTTTCTTTGCATTTCGCTTCCAGTTTGACTCTAAACTCATAAAACTTTTGGGAAGCAACTGCTTTTGATAAATGCTTGTTCTTCATCATCCCGGTTACATTTAAATCTTCTACAGTAATATAAGATGGCTTGGTTTTCACGATCTCTGATACTGTCTTATTGATGTAATCCGTACGGATATTGTCCATCCTTTGATGAAGCTTTTGTACCTTGAGCTTTTGTTTTTGGATATTTTTTTGAGTAGACTCTCCTTTCTTTGTATTTTCTAACTTGCGTGAAAGACTTCTTTGCTCTCTCCGCAGTCGGTTTTCAAGTTTTTTTATTTTTGCTGATTTATTGATGTTTTTATAGGCCTTGCCATCGGAAACAATCGCAAGATCCTTCAATCCTAGATCAATTCCGATGCCTTCATTTTCGTTGTTTTTAACCGAAGGAGAGTCAGGTATTTCTACCACCACCGAGGCATAATATCTTCCTGCCTTCATGGAAACGGTGCCGCTTTTGATCACCATTCCTGATTTTGTGGTAGGAAGATACCCTTTTTCTTTCAGTCTTACCCATCCTAAAGTCGGGATCTTGATCCTGTGACGTTCGCAATAGATGACGGCCTTGGCATCCGTCTTAACAAAGTACATCTTTACATCGGATGTCCCTTTTTTCTTGAATTTAGGAAAACTGGTTTGATGTTTGAAAAAGCTTCGGAACGCTTTATCGGCATTCATGATACTCTGTTTGACGGATTTAGAACTAACATCCTTGATCCATGAAAATTCAGGATGCTCTTTCAAATAAACATTGTTGAGCCATTTTTGAAAATCCATGCCGGAGGCAAATTTCTTTTCTGCTTCATAGACTTCTTTGTTATGTGAAAGATAAAAGTTATAAACGAATCGGCATGTTCCGATCGTTTGATGGATCTTTTGTTTCTGTTCCAAAGTCGGATCAATTTCCGTTTTGAAGCTCTTTAACAATGTCATCATCCTCCCTGATCTGTTTCTTATACTTTCGAAGACCATATAACCTGTAAGTGAATACATCTAAGATTGAAACGATATCCTGCACAAGTTCTTCACTTGGCGAAAATGTTTCGCTGTTGACAACGATTATTTTTGTGTTGAATTTTTCGCAAAATCGTTCGAACCAGTCATAGCCAAACCGAACAAATCTGTCTTTATTCGAAATCACTATTGTTCTGATTTTGTTTTCCATGACTTCTTCAAGCAGTCTGTTCCATTTATTGCGATCATAATTTAATCCGCTTCCGAAATCTTCAATACATTGATTTCCAATAACACCTTTAGCATTACAGAATTGTTTTAAAAATTCTACTTGATTATGTAAATCATCTTTTTGATTTCTTGTAGAAACCCTTGCGTAAATGACAACATCTCTAACATCATTTTCTGTTTGTATTCCTTTGAATTGTAGATACTGGTCGTAAGTATAATATCTTCTATCAGTAGGAGTTCGATGAGCTTTCAATATTTCTTCTCTGTCCCATCTCTGCAATGTCTTGACTGATACACCCAATAACTCAGCAAAATCTTTGGGTTTATAGTTTGTGATATTCTTTGTGTTCATAAATACAACCCTTTCTATATGAACACACTATACCCATATTTATACACTTTTTTCTATTTTTTATAACTTAATATATCCTCCTTTTTATTTCATTCTATCAGCAATAAAAAAGAGAAACCATCAAAGATTTCTCCAAATTCGCTTTACTCCGCTTTTTCCTCGATCCGATCGACCAGCTCTTTGAGCTCGGCGCCGTTTTTCATCGCGTAGTCGTATTTTTGCTGCACCTCGTACAACGTCTTCAAAATATTGACCTTCATATCCTTGAACACGTTGGCGGAGGAAATGATTCCATTGGTGCTCATTTCCATGCCGTCCGCCTTGTATTTGAGCGTCCAGTCGTAATTCGTCGGGTTTTCCAAATCCACGTCGTCGCTGCTCGTCAAAAACGGCTTGACGTTTTCCTGAAACTGGCGCAATCCTTCCAAAGGCAGCTCGAAGTCGATCGTGAAGGGCTCCCCCTCGTCGCTCAACCCCTCCACCCGGATGATTTCTCCGTCCGAAACCACTTTGACGCGGGATGTGGGATCCGCTTCGCATCCCATTGTAAAGCTTAGTACTTTTCCATTTTTCATCACAATACCTCCACTCTCCTGATTCCTGTTTTCTATTATACCGAAGTTCTAGCATTTAATCAACTTAAGTGCTAAAGCGTGTAAAAAAAGAAAGAAGGCTGCCCTTCTTTCCAATGTTGTTTATTGTGTAATCAACGTTTCCGGCATTTCAATCGCAAACAACTGTAAAAACTGTTCCACCTGCTCTTTCGCGTTCGGCCCCGTCACGTAGCGGATATTTTGCGCGTCCCACGTCTTGGCGGCGATTTGCGCGTTTGGCAAACCCAGATTTTCCGCGCCAGCCGCTTCGACCGCCTCGACGATCGTCTCCTCGCTGGCGTCCTCGTCGAACGTCTGGATTCCGCTCAACAAGGCGTCGATGTTTTTGTCGCTGTCCTTTTTCACGAAGATGCCCGCCTGCGGATACCCGGTCGTGTCGTTGCCCATCTTGACCTTCCACATCTCCTGAAGGTTGCCAATGACTTTCAGCTCTTTGCCGTTTTCTTTCGCCTTGGCAATCGTGGCCGCGGCCGCAGGCTGCGCCAGCAAGGCGACGTCCGCTTTGCCTGCCAAAAGCGCCTGCTGCGCGTCCGACACCGCGTTGTACCACGTCGTTTGCGCTTTCACCTGGTCGGCCAGCACGTCGTTGTACACGAGTCCAGGCACCGCATTTTCGCCAAAAAGCGCCATTGTGTTGTCCGGGTTTTCCCAAGCCTTGTCCTCGCTACCAACAACGTATAAGTTGCCCCAGGTGATGACCGCGGCCAGCTGATACGCTTCCGCTTGGCCATACACTTTGGCTCCCACGTTGACCGGCGCCACGATTACATCGTACTCTCCGTCTTTTTTGGACAGTTCCGCCATGAGCGGATCGGTTCCTTCCACGCGGGTGATCGTCGTGTTTTCCACGTTTTCAGCGCCCAGAGTCGCCAGCGCCGGCGCGCCTGTCGGGCAAAGCAGCGAATACGACTGCGGTTCCTGGCTGGCTGAAGAGCACGCCGCCAGACCGAGCGCGAGCCCGGCCGCCAGCAGTCCTTTTCCTAGTTTTCGAATAAACATTTTGTTTCCACCTCATTTTTAAAGCGTTCCACCGCCTCGTCAAGCGGCATCGTCACGCTGTCTTTCTTTCCGTTTTGACGGATCGTGACCGTCGCGTTTTCCGACTCGCCCTGGCCGACGACGATTTGATACGGAATCTTTTTGATTTGCGCCTCGCGCACACGGTATCCAAGCTTCTCGTTGCGGGCGTCGACCTTCACGCGCATGCCCGCTTTTTCGAGCGTGTCGCGCACTTCGTTGGCGTACGCCAAATGCTTTTCGTGGTGCACCGGAATGATGACGAACTGCTGTGGAGCGAGCCAGAGCGGGAAGTGGCCGCCAAAGTGCTCGATCAAAATGCCGATAAACCGTTCGATGGATCCGTACACGACGCGGTGCAGCATGAGCGGCGTCTTTTTCGAACCGTCCCGGTCCACATACGTGCAGCCAAACCGTTCCGGCAGGTTCATATCGAGCTGGATCGTTCCGCATTGCCAGTCGCGTCCCAGCGAGTCCTTAATATGGATGTCGAGCTTCGGTCCGTAAAACGCGCCGTCGCCCGGATTGACTTCGTATTCCTTGCCGGCGTGGACGCACGCGTTAGCAAGCGCCTGTTCCGATTGCTCCCAGATTTCCTCGCTGCCGATGTAGCCTGTTTCCGGCCGCGTCGACAATTCGATCGAATATGGCAAACCGAAGACGCCATACATCTCGTCGATGAGCGACAGGACGTTTTTCACTTCCGACTCAATTTGATCCGGCGTCACGAACAAGTGCGCGTCATCCTGCGTGAACGTGCGCACCCGGAACAATCCGTTGAGCGCGCCGCTCGCCTCGTGACGGTGCACCTGGCCCAGCTCGGCGATGCGTAGCGGCAAATCCTTGTAAGAGTGCAGCTCCGTATTGTACACGAGCAAGGCGCCCGGGCAGTTCATCGGCTTGATGGCAAAATCGCGCTCGTCGACTTTGGTCGTGTACATGTTTTCGCGGTAGTGGTCCCAGTGTCCGGACGTTTCCCACAGCTCGCGCGACATGATGATTGGCGTTTTGATGAACTGGTAGTTGTCTTTCGTGTGGACTTCGTACCAGTAGTTTTCCAGCAGGTTGCGCAAAATCATGCCGTTTGGCAAAAAGATCGGCATGCCCGGCGCGTATTCGGAAACGGTGAACAAGCCCATTTCGCGGCCAAGTTTTTTGTGATCGCGCTTTTTCGCCTCTTCCAAAGCGGCCAAATGGTTTTCGAGCTGCTCTTTCGTGTCGAACGCGATGCCGTACACGCGCTGGAGCATCTTGTTGTTGGCGTCCCCTTTCCAGTAGGCGCCCGAGTGCTTGAGCAGCTTGAAGTTTTTCAACTCCTTCACGCTGTCGACGTGCGGGCCGCGGCAAAGGTCGGTGAACTCGCCTTGCGAATACACGGTAATCGTCCCGTCCTCAAGGTCTTTGATCAAGTCTTCTTTGTACAAGTCGTCTTTGAACATTTCGATCGCCTCGTCTTTGGTTACTTTGCGGCGCACGATCCGTTTGCCGTCTTTGGCGATCTTTTTCATTTCCTTTTCGATGCGGGCCAGATCGTCTTCGTTCAAGCTGACATCGCCAAGATCCATGTCGTAGTAAAACCCTTCCGCGATGACCGGACCGACCCAGAACTTCGCTTGCGGATACAAGCGCTTGACGGCTTGCGCCATCATGTGGGCGGCGGAATGGTTCAAAGTTTTCAAATGCTCATCTTCCAATACGTTGATTAGTTCCATACTCGTTTCTCCTTTTTTCCATAATAAAAGCGACAGACCTCAAAGGACGTCTGTCGCACGCGGTACCACCTTTGTTTACGAAAACCAAACGGTTTTCGTACACCTCAAACTCTCTTAACGCAAGATTACGGCACACTTTTTCAAGGGCGATTCAAAGGGAGTAGCTTGGAGCTCTTCGAAAGGCTTTCACCAGCCGCCTTTCTCTCTACATCCGGGGAATCCTCGCCATGTCCTTCTCGTTATCGTTGGTTTGAGTATAAAATAGAAACAACCATCTGTCAATTCCTGAACCCATTTGGATGCGTGGCCTTGCCCAAAAACAAAGGAAACACCCGCCCGGGATATTTCCTTGTGTGCATTATTTGATTTTGTCGACACGCAACGCGCGCATCGCGTTTAAAATCGCCAGGAAGCTGACCCCGACGTCCGCGAACACGGCCGCCCACATATTCGTGATACCAAGCGCCGCCAGCACGAGGATGACGACCTTGATCGCCAGGGCGAAGACGATGTTCTCGTATACGATGCGCAGCGTTTTCTTGCTGATTTGCATCGCGACGACGATTTGCGAAAGCTGGTCTTCCATCAGCACGATGTCCGCCGCCTCAATGGCCGCGTCGCTGCCCAAGCCGCCCATCGCGATGCCGACGTCGGCCTGCGTCAAAACCGGCGCGTCGTTGATGCCATCGCCAACAAACGCCACTTTGTCCTTGCCTTCTTTTTGCGCAAGAATCTGGTCCAGGAGCGCGACTTTCTGATCCGGGAGCAGCTGGGCGTGCACCTCGTCGATGCCGACTTTGCCAGCCACTTTTTTCGCCACTTGCTCGCTGTCGCCTGTCAGCATCACGAATTTGCGCACGCCATAGTGCCGCAGCAAGTCGATGGCCGTTTTCGAGTCTTCCTTGATTTCGTCGGCGATCTCGATCATTCCGGCGTAGCGTCCATCGACGCTCACATACACGCACGTGCCAAACCCGTTGCCTTCCGGCAGCGCGTCGATGCCTTGCTGCGCCATGAGCTTTTGGTTGCCAATGCATACCGTCTGCTTGCCAACGATCGCTTTCACGCCGTGGCCGGCCACTTCCTGAATGTCGTGCACATCCGCCAGTGAAAGATCGGGCGCGGCCGCCTTTTGGATGGAAAGCGCGATCGGATGCGTCGAATGCGACTCAGCTTTGGCCGCCAAATCAAGCAGCGCCTCGCGCGACATGCCAACGGCCTGCACTTCGGTCACCTGGAAGTTTCCTTTGGTGATCGTGCCGGTTTTGTCAAAAACGATCGTTTTTACTTCCGACAACAGCTGAAGATAGTTGCTTCCTTTGACGAGGATGCCTTTGCGGCTCGCCCCGCCAATGCCGCCAAAAAACGAGAGCGGCACCGAGATGACCAGCGCGCAAGGACACGAAGTTACCAGAAACGACAGTGACCGATACACCCAGACGCTCCATTGTCCATCGACCAGCGAAGGAATGACGGCCAGCGCCAAGGCGAGAAACACCACGACCGGCGTATAGATGCGGGCGAATTTCGTAATAAACTGCTCCGACTTCGACTTCTTGTTCGTCGCGTTTTCCACCAGGTCGAGAATTTTGGCGACGGTCGAATCCTCGTATGGCTTGGAAACTTTGACATACAGCACGCCCGCCTGGTTGATGCAGCCGGAAATGACTTCGCTGCCGGCCCGCACGCTGCGTGGTACCGACTCGCCGGTCAGCGCGGACGTATCAAGCGAGGACTGCCCTTTTTCCACCGTTCCGTCCAGTGGAACACGCTCGCCGGGATTGATGACAATCGTCTGTCCGACGCGCACTTCTTCCGGATCGACTTGCTCGATTTTTCCATCCACTTCGATGTTGGCGTATTCGGGACGTATGTCCATGAGCGCGGCGATCGACTTGCGCGATTTGTTGACCGCGTACGACTGGAACCACTCGCCGATTTGGTAAAACAGCATGACGGCGACCGCCTCGCTGTACTCGCCCAGCACAAGAGCGCCAATCGAAGCGAGCGCCATCAAAAAGTTCTCGTCAAACACTTGCCCGTTTTGAATGTTTTTTACCGACTTGATCAACACGTCATACGAAATCAAAACGTATGGAATCAAAAAAGCGGCGAACAACGCTTCGGATGGAAGCGTTGTCGCGTGTTTGAGGATGACCGCCACCGCGTATAAAATCGAGGTGGCGATGATCCGCTTCAACATTTTCTTTTGTTTTTTTGTCATACGCGCGCCTTAACAATCAATTTCGGCGTCGCTGTCGACTTTGCGGGCGCACCGTTTCGCCTCTTTCATAATCGCGGCGTGGTCGGCGGCATCCGCGGTGTCAATCGTCAGTTTTTGCGTCATGAAATTGACGCGGGCGCTGTTGACCCCTTCGATTTTCGAAATCGCGTCTTCGATTTTGGCCGCGCAGTTGGCGCAATCCACTTCCACTTTGTACGTCTTTTTCATTTTGTCCCTCCTCGATTGAACAGTTGAATAATCGTTCAATCATCATCTGGTTTCAGTATACCAGACTTTGCTTAAAACGCAACGGAAAAGAAAAAAAGCGCGGAGTTTTTTTCTCTCGCGCTACAATCCGATCCAGGTACCGGTTTGATAGACGGCAAACGTAATCACCCAGGCGACCAAAAGCTGGAAGCCGGCCGCCTTCCACATGTACGCCCGCGATCCCGATTCCTTCTTGATCGTCGCCAGCGTCGCGAAGCATGGAATGTACAGCAGGCAAAACAGCATCATACAGTAGGCGTTCAAGGCGCCAAAGCCCATCGAGGACAAAATCGCCTGCAAGCTGCTCGCGCCGGCCGCCGAGTTGAGATTGCTCATGCCAAAGAGCACGCCCATGCTCGATACAACAACTTCCTTGGCCGAAATACCGGCCAGCAAGGCGACGGCGATTTGCCAAAAGCCAAGTCCTAGCGGCACGAGCAACGGCACGAGCAGCCGTCCTAAACCGGCCGCAAACGACGTCGACACGTTTTCGGTAAATCCCTGGAAGCCGAAGTTGAGCAAAAGCCACAACACGATGGAGGCGATAAAAATCGTCGTTCCCGCCTTGGACAGGAAGTCTTTCACCTTTTCCCATACGTACACGTACACGGTGTACAAGCTTGGCAGCTTGTAGATGGGCAGCTCGATAAGCAGCGGCTTCATCTCGCTCGTCTTGTCCAGTTTCGACGTGATCCACGCGATGACGAGCGCGACCACGATCCCTACCAAATACAACGAATACGCCACCCACATCGCGTGTCTGGAAAAGAACATGCCGGAAAACAAAATGTAGGCGGGCAGCTTGGCGGAACACGACATAAACGGCGTGACGAGCATGACGCGGCGGCGGTCCCGTTCCGATTCGAGCGAGCGCGACGCCATGATGGCCGGCACGGTGCAGCCAAAGCCGAGCACCATCGGAATGAAGGCGCGTCCCGACAAGCCAAGCCGGCCCATGATGTCGTCCATGACATAGGCGACGCGCGCCATGTACCCGGAGTCTTCCAAAAACGCGAGCGCGATAAACAAGATCGTGATGTTTGGCAAGAAGGTCAAAATGCCGCCAACACCCGAAATAATGCCTTCGGTTACGAGCCGGACGAGCCACGGGGATACGTGGAGGGCGTTCATGCCGTTTGTGACCGCCTGGCTGAACCATTCGATGGCCGTTTCCAAATAGCCGCTGATCCAGTCGCCGATTGTGAACGTCAGCATAAAGACGACCGCCATAATGAGGAAGAAAAAGACGATGCCCCAAAATGGATGCGTCAAAACGCGGTCGATTCGATCGGTGAGATCTTCTTTGCTTTCGCGCCCCAGCAGCACCTCGTGCATGATTTCCTCGATAAAATCGTATTTTTCATTGACGATCCGGTCGGCGATTTTATCGCCGGCCAGCGACCCAAGATCGACAGGAACTTGTTTTTTAACGGCTTCGTCGTCCTCAAGCAGCTTGATGGCAGTCCAGCGCGGATCGCGAATGTCCTGAGGCAGCTTGTTTTCCACCTGCCCGATGCGCTCTTCGATATCGGTCGTATAAATCATCGCGTGGGAGCGGGTCTTTTCGCTGTGGATCTCCATTGGCTGGTGGTTGATGGCATTGGCGTCCTCGGCTTGATGGAGGGCGGCGTGCATGAGCGCCTTCAAACCTTTTTTCTTGCGGGCCGTGACCGGAACGCAAGGGACGCCCAAAATTTCCGAAAGCCGGTGCAAATCCAGGTCGATGCCCCGCTTTTCAACGATGTCCATCATGTTCATCGCCAGCACGAGCGGCTTGTTGAGCTCCAGCAGCTGGAGCGTCAAGTAAAGGGAGCGTTCCAGCGAGGAGGCGTCCACGACGTCCACGATGACGTCGACTTGATCGGAAACGATAAACTCGCGGGACACCCGTTCCTCCATCGTATATGACGACAGCGAGTACGTGCCTGGCAAATCGACAAGGTGAATCGTCGATCCATGCTCCTGGATCGCCCCTTCCATGCGCTCGACCGTGACGCCCGGCCAGTTGGCGACTTTCAAATTCGCCCCGGTGTACGCGTTGAACAAGGTCGTTTTTCCACAATTCGGATTGCCGATAAACGCAATCGTGACTTCTTTTTTCATACGGTTTCCACCTCGATTCGCCGGGTGATTTCTTTGCCGAGCGCAAACCGGGTTCCTCGCAAATTGATGACGAGCGTCCCGTTGCGCTTGCGCTGGACGACTTTGACAATCGTGCCTTCCAGCATGCCCAGTGCCCGCAGCCGATGCAGTGTCTGCGAGCTCAGCTCGATCTTTTTGACCATGGCTTCCTGCCCGATCTGGATTGTATTCAAACTCATAGCTTCTCCTTGGAAATTAATCGAAACTAACTTTTCCACTCCCTATTTTAGTCGCAGCTAACCCATTTGACAATCAAAAAAACCATCAATTATAATGGGAGCGACAAGCGAGGTAATGTGAATGGAGAAAAATCAATTTCCATATGAAGTGTACGACGAGGAAAAAGTGGCTTGCGCTTTGCGGCATCTGCCTTGCGAAACACACATCGAATCTTTATCGACTTTTTACAAAATCATGGGCGATCCTACCCGGCTGATGCTTTTAATGGCGCTCGAGGCGGGCGAGCTTTGCGCCAGCGACCTGGCCAACGTCACCAACATGTCCAGAAGCGCCGTTAGCCACCAGCTGAAAACGCTGCGGCAGGCCAAGCTTGTGAAATCCAGACGGGATGGCAAGATCATTTTTTACGAACTGGACGACGAGCACATTCATTCCGTGCTGAAAGTGGCGCTGGAGCACATTAAAGAAGACCGCCACGACTCGCAATCCTAGCCGGCCAGCGCATGTCTGATTTCTTTTTTGAAAAAAAAGCTTGCGTTTTAGTTTGGTTTCGTGTAAATTAATAGAGGATTTAGTGATGATAGCGAAGAGGAAATACCTGTTCTCGTACCGAACACAGAAGTCAAGCTCTTCTGCGCCGACGATAGTTGGCTTCGCGCCTGCGAAAATAGGACGTTGCTAAGTCTTTTTTTTATGCTTGAAACCGATGCCTTCGGGCATCTTTTTTTTCGGAAACCTGCAAAAAAAGCCCCTTCCTTTCAAAAGGGGCCGCCGTTCTCTTTTAAAACACCGCTTTTGTCATCGCCTCTTCGACAGGGATGACCTGCTTTGTCGTGTCCGAGCGGTACAGCGCCAGCGCTTTGGGATCCAGACTGGCGATAAATTGTTCCTTCGCGTTCAAAACATCTTCGAGGTCCATTAAAATGTGGTACAGCAGCGCCCGGCTTTCAAATTCCTCCCGGGTTTCGGGCATGGGCTCCCGTTTCATCACAGCAAAAATCTCGGATAAAATTTCCATTTGCAGCCTGGGCTTTTCGTGCTCGAACACTTTCATGCAGCACACTTCCAAAAACTCCTGAATGATCGCCGCCTGGGCGGGCATCGTCCGGATTTTGCGAATTTCATAATGCAGCGCGTGAAGCACATGGTATTGACGGATCCGCATTTGGAAATACTCGACAAAATACTGGGGATGGCTTGAAAACGTGTTGTCCTGAAACTCGATGGCTTCCCGTAAAAAGTCTTGCAGCTCGTTTTCAAGACTGGCGAGATCTTTCCATAAATGCGTATGCGTCTTTTGCGATTTCATATAGTCGACGATTTGCGCGAGCAGTTCGAGCGTTTTCGTGTCGGTGTCCCGCACCTTTTGGACGAGATCGACCGTCGTGGCCCGGTAGTCGTTGAACATGTTGAACACGATGGCGATAGTGATTCCAAGCAAAAGCAACGCGGTTTCGTTCCACAAAAACGCCGCGTCGTATGTCGTGGTCGTAAAGAAGTGCATGGCGATGAGCGCGTTGACGGACAAAGTCGCCTGCGTGTTCGTAAATTCCGTGACGAGCACGAGAAAAAAGATGACGACGCCAAACGCGACGAAGTCGGAATGGAGAAGCGGATAAATTAGCGAGCACAAAAGGACGGTGACCACAAAGGTCGCCAGACGCTGCGCTGTCAGTTTGATCGTCCCGCGTTTTGTCGTCAGCAGCGTGAGCAGCGTAATGGTACCGGCGCCCATCGCGTTTTGCAGCGAAAACAGATGGGCCAGAAAGATAGCCAGCGCGCTGCCCGCGCCGATTTTCAAAGCGAGGATCCATTTCTTTTTCAGTTTTTTTCGATTCATTTCTCTTCCCCTTTTTTCCATCGTATCAAAAAAGGATAAAGCGGAAAACCGCTTTATCCAAAAAATCACGCTTCGTTCATCAAATACGCCAGCGTCAAGGCGCACGTTCCTTTGATGGCGTCGATGTGGGTGCGCTCATAGCCGTGGCTGTTCATGCACCCCATGCCGTACACGGCCGCTTTCAAATCGTGGCCGGCTCTAAGCGCGCTGGTGGCGTCGCTGCCAAAGCGGTAGTACACGTCCAGACACGCGTTGATGCCATACGCCTTGGCCAGGTCGTACAGCCTGGTCGTCAGTTCCCAGTCGTAGGGCGAAAAATTGTCGGCCGCGCCGATGCATACGCTCTTTTCGGTGCCATGGTAGTGCGGGCCGATCAGCCCGATGTCCAGCGCGATGTATTCGTCCACGACGTCCGGGACGTACGCTCCGCCATGGCCGATTTCCTCGTAGATCGGAAACGCGAACCACGTGTTGTACGCCGGCGTGATGCCTTCCTCTTTCAAAAGGCGCATCGCCTCGATGAGGGCGGCGACGCACGCCTTGTCGTCGATGTGCCGGGATTTGATGAAGCCCGCTGGCGTCACGACGCATTTGGGATCGACGGATATCAAATCGCCGTGGTCGATGCCCAGATCGTACACGTCTTGGGCCGACTGGACATCCTCGTCGAGCAGGATTCGCATCGTTTCTATGTCGCGCGGCGCTTCCCTGGCGTCGTCGAAGACGTGGACGGAATGCGATTTGTGGATGACCATGCCGGTATAGGTTTTCCCTGAACGCGTATGGATATACACGTTTTCTCCTTCCAATGAATGAAAATTGACGCCGCCTAGCGTGCGGACTTCGATCCAGCCGTTCGGTTCCACATGGCGGACGATCATGCCGATCGTGTCCAGATGCGCCCCGAAACAAATCGTTTTCGAATGGTCGGCTCCCGGCACTTTGACGTACAGCGTATGTTTGTGGTCGTACGTGACGTCGTAACCCATCCTTGCGAAAATTTTCTCGAGCTTTTTGTCGATTTCCGGATAGTACGCCACGACGCTTGGCACGTTGACGAGCGTTTCAAACAAATCCACGAGTCTCTTCTCGTCGATGTCTGGCATTTTTCTCATAAACTTCCTCTCCTTGTTTCTTGTATCCGTCTTTCATTATACGCTTTCCGCCTTATTCGCACCATCCTTTTCCGATGTCGACCCAGCCGGCTGACGGCACGCAATCCAAAAATTCTTCCAGCGAAAGATCGACCGCGCTGTGGTCGTTTCCGGCCGCCGGATAGACGCGTTCAAACCGGCGCAGCGACACATCGAAATAGACGGGCACGCCTTCCTTCGCCCCGAACGGGCACACGCCGCCCGGCTCGTGGCCGACAAGCGACTCCACCAGCTCGCCCGGGATCATCTTCGCTTTTTGTTGAAAGGTATTCTTGTATTTTTTATTGTCGACACGAGCGTCTCCCGCCATGACGACAAGGATCGGTTCATCCTGGACGAGAAACGACATCGTCTTCGCGATTTGCCGGGGCTCGCATCCGAGCGCGTCGGCCGCCTCCTGCACGGTGGCGCTGGACTGGTCGAGGACGAGGATCCGCTCCCCGAGTCCTTTCGCTTCCAAATCTTGTTTTGCCTGTTCAAATGCCATCGGTTTTTCCTCCTTTATTTTTCCGCTGAAAGCCGATACGCCTCGTCGATCCACGACAGCAGTTCCGCGTTGATTTGTTCCTTTTGCTCCACGAGCACGTGATGCGTCCACCGGCAAGGATAAGGCTCGCTTGCCATCGCGACGCGTGGCGAATCCAGCCGGTGCGCCAAGCCAAACGACACTAGCATGAACTGCCGGGGCCAATCTTTTTTGCGTCGCCACGGACCGGAAGCCATGGCGAACATGTACCGGTCTATTTTCCAAGCTATCGCTCTCTAGGAAGGACGCATATCGACGATTATCGTTCCCAAATATCCAGTTTCGGAATGATTTGAACTATTCATCAGCCACACGTATAAAAACCTCACATTGGACCGTATCAAATTTACAGCTATCGCCCTGATCCTCAATTCGATGGCTCAAGAAGAAGATAGTAAAAACATTGTCAAAAGATCGGAATACAAAAGAAACCCAGAAGATATTAATATATATTTTTTTTGATTTTTCTATTTCTTTTCTTTGCTTCTTCTCTATTTTTGATTTTTTTATTACGCATTTGATTGATTTGATAGTTTTTTTCTATCTCTATTTTTTTATATTCTGAATATAACTTTATATAATTTTTATATCTTCTTTCTGATAAATCTCCACTTTCTACCGCTTTTTTCACTGCACATCCTGGTTCATGAATATGTTGACAATTTTTAAATCGACATTTTTTAGCTAATTCTTTTATTTCTTTAAAAGATTCTTCTCCTTCATCAGTGTTCCAAATAGATAATTCTCGAATTCCCGGAGTATCAATTAAATAACCTTGTTCATTGGGTAAGATGATTAATTGGCGTGAGGTAGTAGTATGACGCCCTTTTTCACTTTTTTTATTAACAGCTTTAGTATGAAGAATTTCTTTTCCAAAAAGCATATTTACCAATGTAGATTTGCCTACTCCTGAAGATCCAATTAAAACCGATGTTGATCCATTCGATAATATATCTTTTAAATTTCCAAACTCTTGTTTTAAAGAACAAATAACTTCTACTCTAAGATTAGGATACTCTTTTTTTATTTTTTCAATATACTGTTCCGAGTTAGAACACAGATCTTTTTTTGTTAAAACCAAGATCGGCTCAACATCAGTTTCTAATGCAAATAAATATCTCTCAATTCGATTCAAATTAAAATTTTTATCAAGAGATAAACAGATTAATATATTATCTATGTTAGTTGCTAAAATCTGTTCTTCTGTTTTCACTCCACTTACTTTTCGACTAATTTTATTTTCTCTTTTTAAAATTTCAACTATCACTGCACTCTCTCCATCAATTCTTTGATATAAAACCCAGTCTCCCACTGCAGGATAAGCAGAAGAATCGGTTATCGTATACCTTAAACTACCTTTTATATACGCTTTTAATTCTCCTTTTTTAGTTATAATTTTATTTTGGGTTTTCCCAACAAATGATACTCGGCCCTTTTCGATTTTATTATCAATCACTTTAATAATTTCCTTTCGATTTTAAGATCGCTAATAATTTTTCACTTCCATCCATAGATAGAAATCTTTGATAATTAGCAGAGGCATATTCGGAATATTTTTTATAATTTTCAGCATCTAACAAATATTTTAACTTCTCTTTCCATTCATTAATTTGCCAATAATCATGAACTAATAGTTGATTTTCTCCACTTGCTTCTCTTATGCCTCCTATATCACTCGCTAAAACCGGAATGTTATTTATATTCGCCTCTATAATTCCTCTTCCAAACCCTTCATTACATTGAGATGGAAGTAAATATATTTTTGCATCCTCAAATATTTCTTTGAAGTTATTGGTTTTATTTCTTATTTCGATATTTTCATTTTCTTTTATTATAGTTTTATATGATTCCGAAATATGACCCCAAGTCTCATAAATAATAAATTTCTCATTTCTAAATATTTTCGAAAGTGAAATAACAATATTTATTCCTTTTATAGAAATTGGATTAAAAAATACTATATATTTTTTGTTTTTTATTTCTGAGATATAATTATTTTCATTTATAATCGGATAAATAACTTCTGATTTTTTTTGTAATTCTATTGGTAAGTTATTTAATATATATTTGGATACACAAATTATTTTAAGTACCTTATTTGATAAAAGAATATCTAGTTGAGAATTAGAATTTTTTCCAACCGCCAAATTACTATGCATGAAATAAACAATTTTGCATTCTTTATACTCCTCACAATATCGAGATAATTCCTCTAAATAATTAAGTTGAGAAAATATAAAATCAGGCTTAAATTTTTCAAGCATTATTTTTAAATTACTTTTAAAACATTCTGCACTATGAAAAAAATACTTTTTGGTATTAGTCTCTTCTATTAAAAAATAACTATTATCATATATTTTATTGTATTTTTTTTGATAGAAGTTCCACTTTTCATCACAATTAACACATAATACCTCATGGCCGTGTTCGGAAAAAACCTTTAAAAATTCATCTATTGTGATTTCAGCTCCAGATAACGAATAAGGGGGTAATCCATTTAAGTTGCTATAAAAAATCTTCATGATATTGCACCGCTCCCACCCCAATTGCAAACTCTATCATTCTTCCAATATATTCATAAATCGCAAATTTATTTATCTTATTATTCATTGCTTCAAATAAACCTTGACACATCTCGCCGATAGTAGCTTTATTTGAAGCATAACGATTAAATAAGGAGCAAAAATTATCCGAGCTTACCTTTTTTTGTATCTTATCAATTTCTTCTTTATATATAATATTATCTAAATTTCTGAACTTTAACTGAAGTTTTAATGTTTCTGATCTAATTCTAAAGCCGTTCATTTTACTATCTAAAAACGAATATGGAATATAATTAAGAAAAATTGCATATTTATGCTTATTTCCTTGACTGATATTTATCCCTTTCTCCATCACATTATTATAATATTTAGTTCCAGGAAATGGAGTCGCAAAATATCTAGACATAACAAATAAAGCTTTTTGTTTTTTATATTTCTTCAATTGTTGATATGTTGCATATATGGAATATAATGTTTCTCCTTCATAGAAACACATGATTAAAAATTCTATCATTTCAAAATTTTCCTGCATTAAAGCATCATATGCTAATTTAAAAGTGCTTTTGGTATTTTTTTTATTCATTTTTGAATACAATTCTTCATCTTCTGTTTCAAATCCTAATTCAAATCCTTTACAACCATTTATTTTCATCCTGTGCAATAGATCTCGGTTTTTTAAAATAATATCAGGACGCGATAAACAGATCCATTTAAAATTTAACCTTTCTGACTCGATCAGTGAAAGAAAATCAATCATCCAGTTTCTATTTATCATCAAATTATCATCGTAAAAATGTATATAATCAATCCCATATACTTTAATATTATTTTTTATTTCTGATATCACATCCTTTGGATTTCTATATCTTACATTTACAGTCCAAGTTAGATGAGTTGAACAAAAATCACATTGAAATGGACAACCTCTTGATGCCATTACAGGAAGTGCAATCTCACCTTTATTATAATGAATGTTCTCATTGTAATATGATAAATCCATAATTGACCAATCTGGAGTAGGGATTTTCTCTCCTTTTAATTCAATTTTAGGAATTGGATTTATAAAATCTACATTTTCTTTCGTTACTATATTACAGTCTTCAAAAGGCTCTATCATAAACTCTGGGTAAAGAATATGTTTTAATATTTTATAAAAAGCTACTTCACCCTCCCCGATAATTGCATAATCAGCACCTGATTTTATTACATCTTCAGGATGAACGCTTATATGGTTTCCGCCACAAATTATTTTTGGTGAATATATATTTTTAATAGTCTCTATTATTAATCGAGTTTGATCAACTTGCATTGTTTTTACTGTAAAACAAACAATATCCGGTCGATTCTTTTCAATATAATCCACTATACTTTTGACACTATCGTTATTAACCAGAGCATCTATAAAAGAAAAATTAATTTCCGGAAATTTATTTTTTACATATCCATAAATTGACGCAATACCTAGATGTGGTGGTTTGTATTTTCCCATACCTTCAAAGGGAGGTCTAATAAATAAACAATTTTTTGAAATCATATAATCTCCTTTTTATATTTTTTTAGTATACTTATTAGTTTTTTATATATTTTTGTCTTTTCAAATTCTTCCTTATCACAAATAGAATATTTTTCACACATAATCAAATAATATTCAAAAGTTATATACGCTATTTTAGACAAAAAAGATAAATCATCCCTTTTATCCCAAGAAAAATCATTATTTATATCAACTATTACTTCTTCAATAATATCTTCAAATCTATTTCTAAAATCTCTCATAACATTATATAACTCTTCGACATCACTATGTATAAACTTAGGATGTATTCTTTCGTGAATTGAACCATTATAAAATTCATGATAATCATCATAGTATTGAGAACCATAAAAAGGAATTATTGTCTGATATAAATTATTGATTCCATTATATTGAGTTAATTGATTTTTTTTCAAAAAATCAAAAGTCTTCCTAATATCTGATAATGTCTCTAAGGCTTCAAACATAATGATATAAACCACAATTTCACAATTTGTCTCTTTCAAAATATCTATAGCCTCTTGGTTAGTTTTTTCATTTATTTCTTTTTTATATCTTTGTAATACCGCATTGCTGTTAGATTCTATTCCGATATCGATATTACACTTTACACGATTAAGTAGTTTTATTATTTCGGATTTATTATTTACTATCTGATCACTTCTTGTTTGAAACGAGAATGAAACTTCTGGATATTTTGAATGAATCTTATTTATAATATCTTCAGCTCTCTTAGGATCAACGTAAAAATTACAATCTATAAAATTAATTCTTTTATATTGATTTTTATTCATTTCTCGTTTAACTTCATCTAAAACATTTTCTGGGCTTCTTTTAAGCCAATAATTATTTTTACAATTTACACAATATGTACAATGATAAGGGCATCCTCTGCTTGTACTTATATTTAAAATTGTTTTTGAAATATCTATAGTTTTATTTTCGTTAAAATCCACCGTTATATTATTACGATCGGGAAACGGGATATTGTCTAAAACAAAATCTCCATAATCCTCTTCGTTTTCTATTATAGAATCCCCTTTTCTATAGCATAATCCATTAATTCTATATTTATCCGGTGAATCAATATTTTTTATCAATTCACAAAAAGAATATTCACCAAAACCCATTAAGCAATAATCTATATTTTTAAATTCCTCTAATAGTTTTCCTCTACATAATGTTGCATGATGCCCACCGACAATAATGATGTTATTTTTGTTTTTTATTTTGTTTATAAGCTTTATAGTGTCTGTAAAAAATAAAGAATAACTACTGACTCCAATAATGTCATATGACATAATATTATATTTTTTATAAGTTCATCATCACTTTTCGTTGATGCTGAGAAATCATATAAATCGCATAAAAGTCCATTATTGTCGCATACTTTTTTTATATATCCCAAACCTAATGGAAAACTTGGACTTAATGTATGTCTTACTACTCGATACGGCGGATTGATAAGTGCGATTTTTTTCATTCTGTTATTCCCTCCATTTTATATTTTTCTCTCTTAAAGAAAACAGAAGACATACTTTAAATAGTCTTCTGTTTTTCATTAAATCTGTTTTCATTGGTATTAGCTAACTGTCCAAGTATTTCCCATTGCCAAAATTAGATTTTCTCCTAAATCTCCAACCTTAATGTTTTTATCTTCTGGTTCAAGATAAGATAAAATCAATTCATCGCAAACCATCCCCATATTAACAGCTAATTGTTCTCTTTGTTCTTTCGTCAATTCAATCGAAACTTTACTCATAATGATATTCTCCTTTTTCTAAGCTCATTTTATAATACAAAAGCAGATAAATCAACATTTTTACAACTAAAATATATTTAAATTTAATTGGTGATTTTAAATATATTTATACACGAAAATTCTCCTTCTACAAGAAATAATTGTTCAGCATATTTAACTGATATAAACGAGCCACAAAGTTGATCCTTACTTTTTATTTTATTTAACAAATGAGTATTTAAAAACGTTCTTGTTCCTTCATAGAATTGACTTTTATAATTTTCTATTAAAGCTATTTTTTCCTCATAGACTTTAGTAATATCAAAATAAACAATTTTTTTATCTCTAGGAAATAGTTCTTGTGAATACTGAAAATAATATTTGCATTTATATTTTTTATCTATCCCATCATAAATATTTGAACTTGCCGCATAGATACTTCTTCTAACTAAATAAGATGCTTCTTTATGGTCAGGATGGCAATCAATTTCAGAAGTAGAAATAATAATAGAAGGTCTAAACTTCCGGATAAGATTTACTATTTTTCTTTGTTGTTGTTCATCAAAATGATTTATTGAAAAATCTTTGAAGTTTAGAAAAAAATATGAGATATTTTTGTAATTATTCTGTATTTCTAAAGATTCTTTATAACGATTATTCCCATTTTGCGAATAATCTCCATTTGTCAAATTAACAATTAAGATTTTATATCTTTTGCTATGTTCTAAAATAAATCCACCTAAGCATAATTCTGCATCATCAGGATGTGGAGAAAAAATCATTATAGGTATCGACATATTCTCACTCCCTTTCCTCCCCATAAAATCTAAGATAAATATTTATGAGCTATGACACAAATCGTATCTCCGCCTTTTGCATATGGAAGTCCACAAATATCATTATAAAAATCAAGCTTTGTAAAACCACAATGATTTAAAGAATCTCTTAATTCATTAATGTCAAAAACATGATTCCATCTATTATAAATTTTTAAAACCGAATCTTTAAAGATGATGTGTCTATCTAAATATGTATTATCTTCAGGATACACAATAAAATTTAAAAAATGTAAATACGGCGAAGTTGCCCATTGATTTTTCTCCATATCAATCTCCCAAATTTTATAATCGCAAAAATTCGAAAATTTATATTTAGAAAAAACATCTAAAATCAACAGGCCGCCATCATTCAGATGATTATAGCATTTTTTTATCAATTCATATCTTTTTTGTTTATTATACATACCTAAAGCACAATATCCTAAATAAATTATATCGAAAGTACGATTAAAATTTATTTCAAAATAATCCCCATATATATAATTTATATTTTTATTCATACTTCTAGCATACTTTAAAGCAATTATTGAAATATCTACTCCAGTTACATCAAAACCAGCTTCATAAAACTCTCGTGCAATTACACCGGTCCCACATCCTAAATCTAAAACACTTTTATTTTTGGTTTCTTCATTTAATAACTTGCTAATCCATTTTACTGATTTTTTTCCAAATAGTTCTCCTCGTGACCCAAATGAATTATCTTCATCTAATTCAATTTTTAAATTCATTTCCATTAGTTCTTCAGATTTCCAATATTCATTTTCTTGATCAAAAACGTTTGGTCTTTCCGATAAAATTTCTATTATTTTTTTATACATAGAAGCCTCCTTTTTTTATTTAATATATCATACATTAATAAAAATACAAAAATATTCTTTTTATATTTTTAGTAGATAAATATATATTTTGAAAAACCCGATTTTATCATATATAAGCAAAAATTAAACAATACTTAGCCGGGAAACTAATTCCTTCTATATACCTCCTGTATAAATTCATTTTAATAAATCAAGCAAAGCAATAATTTTTTTCACAAGTTATTTTCATGTTTAAAATATTCTTATTTGATTCTCTTTTGATATAAATACTAAATGAAGAAGATAGCTTAACAATATTAACAAATGAATCATTAAAACCTTTAGATTATTCAGAGTAATCTAGTTTTTTACACCATCACCTGCTCATCAGTCAAAAATGTTATCTATTTTCATTTCTTTATTTTCATGATATAGTGGGATTGTAACCCGTCTTTCGACGGTTCCTGATTCCAAGGATAGAAAGGAGGCTCCTATGAAACTGAACAGCACAAACCGGTTCAATGCGTTCATGGCGTCTCCTTCTTTCTTTTCGTAAGATTTTTTCGTCATGACGCATTGACCTTCCCCATTCAAATAGAAAGGTCAAAAAGGAATGAAACTCTCAAAACAAATTCAATCATTTTTTCAAAACATCGTCACGCTTTTTGACGTGCTGGCTCGTTTACGCGTTCAAAAGGCGCTCATCGGCATGACAGTGTTGTCGGTGCTCATCGCGCTTGGCGGTATTGGCTGCTCTGTGTTCTACGCGGATGCGATCGACCGGGTCTTGATCCATGCAGGTCTTTCCGCTTTCCTTGGCTCGATCGGCTTACTTGTCCTTCTCAAGATTGGCGCCATCGCTTTGCGGACAGCGCTCGACTGGCTTGGATCGAGGACGCGCAATACGATGATCGCCCGCCTGCGTTCTTTGGTGCTGGCTGCGCTCATGGACATGGATCTCGAGTACTTCCATGCGTTATCGTATGGCGAACTCGTCGACAAGATCCAGGGCTCGACGTTCGATCTGGCCGACAATCTCGGCTTGTTTTTGCCGGAACTGCTTCGCCGGTTGTTTGTCGGCTCGATCACGCTGCTTTTTTCCGTCTGGCTTTCCCCCTCCCTCACTTTCTTGTTTTGCGGCTTGTGCGCGCTCATGCTCTGGCTGCAAATATGGGGCGGAAACCAGTGCGGCGCTTTCATGGACGACATGATCGAGGCGCGCAATTCGCGCGACGCCTGCGTCCACGAGCTTCTCGACACGACGAGGACGATTCAAATCTTTAGCCTGGAAAAAGCGACGAAGCGCTGGTTCGTGGACGCTTCCAACTTTTTTATCCGCGCCTTCTCAACGGCTATGGAAAAGCTCGCACTCTTCTTTAGTCCGGGACGGATCGTCAACGATCTGGCGATCCTGCTGCCGTGCGCTCTTGGCGTCCTGCAAGTGCGGTTGGATCAGCTACCACTCGAAACATTCGTCACGCTGTTGTTCGTGTGGTCGATCAGCGCGCAGGAATTCAAAGGACTGGACGGGATTTTGGGCAACCTGCCGACGATCATCGCCAACGCGCATGATCTGGACACGTTATGGAGCGCCCCGGCCGATCCGGCGCAAACCGAGGATTTTCAATCGCGGACGCCGGCGCTCGACATCCAAAATGCGCATTATTCTTTCATCCATGGAAATCCCGGTTTTCATATCGAGGATTTGACGATCCAGCCTGGTGAGAAGGTCGCGATCGTTGGCGGCAACGGCAGTGGCAAGACGACGTTTTTGCGAACACTGGCCGGTTTGTATCCGCGTTATACAGGAACCATCCGGTGGTTTGAAACCGAAGCGCGCGATCTAAAGCCAAACAAGATCGGCTATGTGAGTCAGCATCCGGCTTTGTTTGACGACACGCTGCGTAACAACGTCGATCCCCGTCATCAAAAAACCGATGAACAAATCCGTACCATGCTCAACGAACTCGGTTTGAGCGCGTTGTGTGCGAAGCTGAACGACCCTTTGGAGAAAAACTTGTCAGGTGGCGAGAAACAGCGGCTCGCGCTCGTCAGGACGCTGCTGGAAGGAACGAACGTCCTTTTGCTGGACGAGGCGACAAGCGCGCTCGATCGAAAGACGGCCGCCAAGATCCATCGCACGCTCACGTCCAAACGCGACCTCACCCTTCTTACCATTCTTCACGATGTGGAATGGCTGTCCTTGTATGACCGGGTGCTCGTCTTTGAAAACGGAATGCTAAAGGAGGATTCGGATCATGCGTAAGTCCTTGTTCATTCTTCGTTCTCTTCTTCGCGAAAGTCCGAAATGGTGGTGGCGCTCGGTATGGGGCGCGACGATCACGTCCCTGCCCTGGTTTTTATCGACTTTGCTTGTTTCCGGGTTTACTTCGATGGCGATCGACGAGGCGTTAAACAAATCGTGGCCTCCACTCGCCATTTGCGCAGGAATCCTTTTCGCGCTCGTCCTGCTGCGCCTCCCGGTCGTCGCTGGATATCGCTTGAACGCTTTGGCAAGCGAAAAGCTTTCGGCCCACCTGCAATGGAAGTTGATCGAGGCGTGGAACCGTCGCGATCCAAACGAGAAAAAATGCAGGAAGGAAGATGTATTGACGCGCATCGTCAGCGACTGCGCCCAAAATCTTTCGGAATTTTTCTTTCAAGGCTTTGGCCTGAAGATTCTCGAACCGGTGTTGACGGGTTTGGCTGCCCTGCTCGTTTTGGCGCGTTTGGAATGGCGCGTTCTTGTCGTTTCCATCGTCCTTGGCTTTGGACTGTCGGGAATCACGACACGCTTCACAAAGAAGATTCGAACGCTTCATGCCGCGTTACAGCACGACAACGATGTTTTGAACGGCTTGTTTTTGGATGTCGTCCGGAACATGGAAACGGTGAAAAAAATTGACTTGAAAAAAGACAAGCGAAAAGGATTCGACCAGCGCAATCAAATTATTGAAGAAACTTCCAATCAACTGGCCTGGCTGGAAACCGGACTGCGGATTTTGCCCATGACAGGCGAGTTGTTCCTGCTTATAACGACCCTCATTCTGGCGTGGCGGCTTCCGTCCTTTCCGGTCGGATCGGTCGTTCTGGTGGGAGCCTTGCAGCCGTTTGTCAACAACTTGTTCGCCAATCTGGGCACGATGCGCAACGAGCTGGAAAAGGCGGCGGTGCACGGAAAGCGGGTGCTCGATACGGTCGAAGACCTTCACTCCATCGCGTGGATCGAAGATCTTCCCGGTGAAAAAGAAAGCAAAATCCGGTATCTTGAACTGCGTCGTGTTGGATTTGTGGTTGGCAATCATCGAATTTTGCGCAATGTGAATATCCGCGCAAAACAAGGTGAGCTGATCGGAATTCAGGCGCCCTCCGGTTCGGGAAAATCGACTTTGCTCACCTTGATTCAAGGCCTGCGCGAGCCAGACGAAGGGCAAATCCTTTTTGATGGCGTTTCGGCACATGCGCTTCCATTTGCTTTGCGAAGACAGCGTGTTCGGCTGTTTCCTCAACAGCCGGTGCTCTTTCGCAAAACGATTCAAGAAAACGTCGAGATCGTCGCGAACCGCGCGCTTTCCAATGCGGAGCTGCGCCAATTAGCCACCCAAGTCGGATGGGACGATGTCGATTTTGGCAAGATGCTGGAAGAAGGCGGTTCCAACTTGTCGGGTGGCGAGCGTCAAAAAGTCGCTTTTATGCAGGCTCTTGTTTGCGACGCGCAAGTGCTGCTGCTTGACGAGCCGACGTCGGCTATGGATTCGCGCAGCGAAGCGATCGTATGGGAAGGTCTGCAAAAGCGCAAACACGAAAAAATCATTGTATGTGTGTCGCATCGTACGGCTTTGTTGCAGGCTGTGGATCGTCTTTACGGATGGGATGAAAAAGCCGGATTTTTCCAAAAGATGTGAAAATTTATTTTTTTCAATTTTTTTGTCCTCTTTTCCCTTTTCCAAACGTATATAAAAGGTAGGAGGTAAAAATTTGACAAACACAACCAACATCCAGTATTTGTCCATGCTTGAGCGCTTCACCTTGTTTAGCGACTTTTTCATGCACGCCGTCTTTTCGCATAGTCGAAAAGCCGTGCAGCTTCTTGCGCGCATCGTGACCGGGAAAAAAGATTTGATCGTCGTTGAATGGGGTCTGGAAGTCAAAAAGGGATTTCCGTTTTTTCGAAACGACCGCTATGATTTGTTCATCATCGACCAGTATGGTAATGTCTACAACATCGAAATAGAGAACACGCTTCAATCCATTGGCAAGCGCGCGTTTCACAATTTGAGCGTGCTCGTCGCCCAGGGCTTGAAGCCGGGACAAAAACACAAAAAACTGCAAGAGAACTGGGTCGTCTTTTTGACAAGGAAAGACTTTCTCAAGCAAAACGAGCCATTTTACAACTATCAGTGGCGTGAGGACAGGAGCAGGCAAAAGCTGAAGACGGGTGGTCACATCCGCATCGTCAACGGGCAGTATCAGGGAAAGGACGCATTGGGAAAGCTGATGCATGATTTCCACTGTACAAACCCGGACGACATGTTTTATGATGAGCTTAGAGAAGCCGTATCGTATTTTAAAAAAGAACCGGAAGGAGTGAATACCATGTGTGAAATCATGAGAGAATTTGAGAGAAAATCCGAGAACAAGGGACGTGCCGAGGAACGTAAAAAGGCAAAGAAGCGCACGGAAGCCATTATGCGCAATTTGCGTGAAGAAGGCATGTCCTACGAAAGGATCGCGCGAATCACCAATCAATCGCTATCAAAAGTAAAATTGTTTTTTAAGACGCAACAAACCGCGTAACAAGCAGGCATCATGGCATACGTCATGATGCTTTTTGATGAAAATCTTCTAGTGTACAAACCCGGATGACATGTTTTATGATGAGCTTAGAGAAGCCGTATCGTATTTTAAAAAGGAACCGGAAGGAGTGAATGCCATGTGTGAGATCATGAGAGAATTTGAAAGAAAATCCGAGAACAAGGGACGTAGACAAGGGCGCGCCGAAGGACGGGCAGAGGGCCGAGCAGAAGGTCGGACAGAAGAACGGGAAACCATCATGCGCAATTTATATGCCAAGGGCATGGATTGTCCTTCCATCGCCGAAGTCACGGGACAAACCAGCGCCCAGGTTGAAGCCTTTTTCAAAGCCCGATAGCAGGACCCGCAAACATCGCGATCACCCGGTCGCGATGTTTTTCACAAGATAAATCGCTTAGCCAAAATCCGCAAAACCCATTTTCCATCGAAAGAATATGGTACAATACGTCTATGAAAATTATTGTTTCTCCTACAAAACAAATGAAGTTTAAAGACGACTTCTATATTCCTTACACTACGCCCGCTTTTTTAAAGGAAAGCGAACTTTTACGCGAAAAACTAAGCGCGCTTGATTTTGACACCTTGAAAAAAACAATGAAGGTCAGCGATAAAATGGCCGGAAAAGTTTACGACTTGTTCCATACCGGCCATTCCGCGCGCGGATGTGCCCTTCTCTCTTATTCAGGCATCGCCTTCCAATACATGGCGCCTGGCGTCTTCACCGATCGGGAAATCGAATATGTGGAAAACCACCTGCGCATCCTTTCCGGCTTGTATGGCGTTTTGCGCCCCCTTGATCAAATCGAAGGGTACCGGCTTGAAATGCAAACCAAGCTCCCCTTCTTTCCATTCTCGCTTTATGATTTTTGGAAAGACGCGCTGGCCCAAGCGCTGGACGACGAAATCATCCTCAATTTAGCCAGCGAGGAATACGCCAAATGCATCCGCCCCTACAAACCGCTCATCGACGTCCGTTTTCTTGACGTGGACGGCAAGGAAAAAGGCGTCTACGTCAAAATGGCGCGCGGGGAAATGGTTCGCTACATGGCGGAAAAAAACATCGAGCGCGTCGAGGACATCCGCCATTTCGACCGGCAAAATTTCGCTTTTTGCCCGGAACGTTCCAATTCGCGTCTTTACGTCTTTCAAAAAACAAAATAAATCGCAGGAAATCGGTGGATTTCCTTTTTTACTTTTCGCAACATGCATGAAAAAAAGAAAGCGCCAATTTGCGACAATAGAAAAAAAGGAGGTTCTTATGAATAGTTATCAAATCCAGACGATGCAGACGGTCATCAACGCCATGGAAAGCCACCTTGACAAACGGCTTGATTTAGAAACGCTCGCCCAAACGGCCGGCTATTCAAAACACCATTTCCATCATGTGTTCACCTCGTTGACCGGCTTGCCGATTCACGACTACATTTTACGAAGACGGCTGACCCAAGCCGCCCAACAGCTTGTCCACACCCAAAAACCGATTTTGGAAATCGCTCTGGAGGCCGGCTATCAAAGCCAGCAGGCGTTTACTTCCGCTTTCAAAGGCATGTATAAACAAACGCCCCGCGCCTTTCGGAAAAACAACGCGTTTTATCCGCTCCAATGGAAATTCACAGGCGTCATCCTTCCACAGCCCGCCAATCTCTCCCTTGCCTGGGCGAGTTTGACCGACCTGGATGACTGGATGGCGCTTAGCGCCCAAACGGTCAGCGGATTTCCTGGTTTGGAGGAAAACAGCCATCGAAAACAAATCCAAGTCGCGATTCGGCAACATCGCGCGATCGTGATCCGCGACCAGACCCATCTCATCGGCGCGCTTGTTTTTTCTCAACCAGCCGCGACCATCGAGTTTCTTGCCATCCACCCCCAGTATTCCTATCGTCAAATCGCCGCGATCTTTCTCGACTTTTTGATTCGAAACCGCGTGCTTGGCCCAACCATTAAAATTTCCACGTTTCGCGCCAACGACAAGGCGGATCCAGGCCAACGGAAAGCGTATGAGCAGCTTGGATTTACCGCCTCAGAGCTTCTCGTCGAATTTGGTTATCCAACCCAGCGCATGCTTCTTCAAGTCGCGCCCACGGAGTCAAAAAATGGCTGAGAATCCATTTGAGCGAAACTGGACGGCGTCCGCCTTGCTCCGATTCGCCTTTCCGACAATCATCATGATGCTCTCGATGGGATTGTACACTTTAGCCGATACGATCTTTGTCGCCCGCTTCGTCAATACGGACGCGTTGTCCGCCATCAACATCGTCTGCCCGGTTGTGAATCTAACCGTAGGGCTTGGGACAATGATCGCGACCGGCGCCAACGCCATCGTATCGCGAAACCTGGGAGCCGGCCAGGAAAGAGCGGCCAGAGAAAACTTCACCTTGCTCGTGCTGTACGGCGCCCTGCTTGGTCTTGCGCTTTTCGGAGCCGGCCTTGTATGGATCGACTCGATTGTGACTTTTCTGGGCGCGAGCCAACGCCTTTTTCCATACGCCAAAGCGTATTTGGAAATCGTTTTCCTGTTCGTTCCCGCCCAGCTGCTGCAAACCATCTTTTCCAATTTGTTTGTGACCGCCGGAAAGCCCGGCCTCGGATTCGGCCTGTCGGTTTTCGCCGGACTCGCCAATCTGGTTTTGGATGTTTTATTCATGACGCGCTTCCATATGGGAATTCAAGGCGCGGCACTCGGCACAGGCATCGGCTATTCGATTGGCACAATCGGCGGTCTTGTCTTTTTTTCCAAAAAGCGCGGCCCGCTCTTTTTTACTCGGCCAGCATGGAACGTGCGCGTCGTCATCCAGAGCTTATGGAACGGCTCTTCCGAAATGGTTTCGCAAGTTTCCAGCGCCGTGACGACCTTTTTGTTCAACCGCGCTATGCTCATTTTCGCAAACGAGGAGGGTGTCGCCGCCATCACGATCCTGATCTATTCGCAGTTTTTGCTCAACACCGTTTTTATCGGCTATTCGATTGGCGTCGCGCCCATCATTGGCTACAATTTGGGCGAGAAAAACACCCGCCAGCAAAAACGGGTGTTCGCGTTGAGTGTACGTTTCATCGCATGGACGTCCATCGCGATTTTCGTTCTCGCCCGCTGGAAAGGCGCGGATTTGATTGGACTCTTCGCTCCTTCGACGTCTTCTGTATATCAAATCACAAAACAAGGCTTTCCGATTTTCGCGATCAGCTTTCTGTTTTGCGGCTTCAACCTTTTCGTTTCGTCCATGTTTACCGCCTTGTCCAACGGCGCCATTTCCGCCTTTCTCTCTTTTTTGCGCACCTTCGTCTTTCTTGCCGGCGCGATCGTGCTTTTGCCAGAAATTTTGGGAATCAACGGAATCTGGTCCGCCCTGCCGCTCGCGGAAGGGGCCGCTTTTATTCTCTCGAGCGCTTGCTGCTTTCTCTTTAGAAAACGATACGGCTACGCTTGACAAAAAAAAACAGCAACTCTCTCGTGCTGTCTTTTTTGGGTATCCAAATTATTTAGGGGTCTAGACTTCTTTTTTTACGAAAGTGGCTTAGACCCCAAAATTGCCCCCAAAATTTCTTGGGAAACCCCTAAAGATTTTGGTTGCCCCTTTTTTTCCTTACGCTTCTTTTTTCTTTTTCATCACGCCATACACAATGCCGCCAATCAGCAACAGCGCCAAAGCGCCCATTCCCAACAGGGCCGGCATCGACAAGAACGACTTCGAAGCGTCGCCATTTTCGTTTTCTTCCGGTCCGGCCAACGGCACGTTGTCATCCTCAATGTCCACGATATCCTGCGGTCCGGTCGGGTTGTCCGTTTCATCGCCTGCCGGCGGAGTCGTCGCGTCCTCGCCGCCCGGTGTTGGCGCTGGCGTTGGACCTTCCTCCGTGCCTGGCGTCGTTTCTGGCGTCGTGGCCGGGGTCGTACCCGGTTCTGTCACAGTTTCCGTTTCCGTGTCGGTCACCGTTGTCGTATTGCCTGGAATCGTGCCCGGCGCCTCGATTGGCTCGTACCAGAAGTTGAAGTTGTGGCTTTTTCCTTCTTCCAGCGTGAACCGCGCGTTTCTCGCTTGCGGGGAATATCCTTCAATGTACGGAAACGACATGACGACCTGCTCGTTCAAGTTGCCCGTATACTTTGAGGGCTCCATTCCCGCGATTGGCTGTCTTGTTCGCGTATCCATGTAGTTGATCGTGTACTCCACTGGATCCAAAAGCAAGTTGTATGTGACCACGTAGTCCTGATCGGCCGTCACCGGACTGCCACCCAAATACACGGTGTCGCTCAACAAATCCTCGCCGCTCACCTTGATCGTGCCCGGAATGTACGGCTTCCCGCTCTCCCCGCTAGTCGCGATCAAATCCTGCGCGTTCAAGGAAGGAAGCGCCTCTCCATAGCCAAGTTCCAGCTCCATGTATTCCTGGTTCGGATCGTCTTTAAAATACCCATGGTTGCCCCGGTAAATGCGAATCGTATACGAATACGGCTCTTCGTTTTCTTCCGCCACGATCGGGCTGGCCATCATTCCAAAAGAAAGCAGAAGCGCGCCAAAAAGTTTCCTCTTTTTCATGCTAGTCCTCCTCCTTCTTTCTCTCTTTGATGCCAAACAAGGCGAGAATCAGCAAGAGCGCGCCGCTGATGCCGCTCACCAAAAGCCACGGCAGCCGGTTCGTCAACGTCGACGTGTTTACGATCCGGTTTTTCTTCGTCGTGTGGATCACCCGGTCCGCTTCCCGCTTCGGTTCCGTATCGCTCACCTCGGTCGCGAACTGCATCGCCACTTCCGCCATCGTTTCCTGGTAGTCGTTTCCTTGCGTCTCGCCATCCAAAGCGATTTCCAGCGACACGACCCCAGACTGGTTGTTGTTGAGGGTATCCAGGAACACATAGTCCTCCAGCCCTTCGGCCGCTTCCATCAGGCCGGCCTGTCCCTGCCCGCCCAACGACTTGCTTTCATACAACGTCCGCGAGCCGGTCGGTCCTTCGTACGTCAGACGGTATTCATAGCCGCCGCCCAGTGTCCGTTCCGCGTCCGCCTCCTGCAAAGACTGCACGACCTCGTTGCTCAAATACCAGTTGGTCGGCTTGGAAAAGTCGTTCACCACCCGCATCTGGATCGTGGTCGAGTCGCCCGGCTGCATGTCGGCGATATTTCCCAGCAGTTTCTTATCCGGATCGTTGTAGTCCATTTCCTCGTTCTTTGTGAACGTGACCGTTCCGCTCAAATCTTTCGCCATCACCGGAAGCGTCAAGGAAGAAACGAGTCCGGCCATCAAAAGCAGATTTCCTATCTTTTTCTTCATCCCTTTCTCCTTCCTAGTCGAGCGCGATCGTGTTCTCGTCGCCCGACACGCTCACGCCCCAGGCGCTCTTGATCGCCTCTTCGGCGTGCCGGTTTTGCACCGCGTCCACTTTCGCTTCCAAATGGAACTTCAAATCGTCGTAGTCGTACGCCGTGTCGCTTTTGTGCTTCATCACATCCGGATGGATCCGAATGGTTTCCGTCAAATTGGTCGTCGAAACATTGGGCGCAAGCACGCTCGAATAGTAATACACTTCCCGCTCTGGCGTCGAGGCGTCCGGGTCTTTCATCCATCCAGCGCCCAAGCCTTCCAGCTCGATGTATTCCGGTTTCAAATCCACCCGTTTTCCTTGTTCGTCTGTCCAGTATTTCGTAATCGTCACCCGCACGAATTGCGGAATCGAGCCGATGTTTCGCACCGCGATTTGTTCCGGATAAGCGTAGCCTAGCTTCAGCTTCTTGTCCGCCTTCACGGCCGGCAGTTTCAATTCACCTTCTGGCGAATTATTATTGTAGCCATTCTCCGCCACCGGATTTTTGTTTTCCAGCAGCGCCACGTCGATGCTCGACACGTTCATCGTCGCGTGGAACGGCGAGGACGTTTCGTTCAAAACGGCTCGCGTCCCTTCGATTCCCGTGCCTAGAAGCAGGCCGAGCGCCATGACAAACAGCAGCGCGATCACGATTGGTCTCGATAAAAATTGTTTGAACTTCTTCATCTTCGATTCCCTCTCTAAGCCCACGCGTTTGGATCCGGCACGACTTGTCCGTTTTCATCGTAAATGACCGGCGCCGATTCCGCGACGACGATCACGTTGAACGAATCCGCCTCGAAATCTCCCTTGACCTGGATCGAGGCGCGTAGTGTCGTGGTCGACTCGCCCGGCTCCACGATGGGCGTGTAGTAGTAAAAGCCATCCGCGCGGGCCGGCACTTCCCAGCCGTCCTCGCCTTCCACGAACACTTGCGAAACCGGCGAGCCGCCCTCGTCAGGGTAAAACAGCTTGACCCGTACGAACACCGCTTGCGAATTCTCGTTGTTGCGCACCGCGATCGACTTTGTCAAATCGTCCACGTCTTCGGTAATGTCGGTGTCGTTGCCTAGTTCAATGCCGTATTCGCCATCCGCACGCGCGTTGGTCGTAAAGTAGGCGTAGGCCGTTCCCACGCTCGAAGCGCCAAGCAAGGCGAGCGCCAGAGAAAAGATCATCCATTTCTTCTTCATACTCATTCACCCTCCCGGCTGTACCGCTGGTTCACGTCCCAGCTTTCGCCGTTTCTCGTAAACGTGTTGTTCACGCTTGTGCCATGGTTGTTGTTGGGAACCAGGGCGTTCACAAAGTCAAACGTCAGTTCCACATCGCCATCCGCCAGCTCTTGCGAAGGGCTTCCGGAAACGAGCGTGTAGGAAGCGCCGGTATACACTTCCTCGACCGTCACGACGGAGCCGACTGGAATGTTGTCCACTTCGATTGTTCCCGACGTCGTATCGGTCAGCACGAGCTGTTCGACACCCGAGTACACGACTTCCCCATCGTACTCGGCGGTGATTTCAAAGACGAACATGGCCGGGGCGAAGCCGCCCAGCGCGTCCACCTGCTTGTGGATGACAATACGGCCGTCCTCGCGCGGTTCCTGGGACGCTTTGAGCGTCATTGTAAAGTCATACTGCCAATCCGTTCCGTTGACCGTGTTGTTTTCTCCATTCTCGTCCATGCGCGATGGCAAAGCCACCAGCGAAGGGTTGAACGTGTATTTGTACTGGC
>ERZ778503.296-NODE-296-length-42631-cov-5.609874_pt1 | contig 42631 bp, 34 predicted proteins | sample MGYA00510047_ERZ778503 | MGnify/ENA primary metagenome ERZ778503 (study PRJEB29527, sample SAMN07138965) | mouse gut metagenome | material: feces | host: mouse | place: China:Nanjing | collected 2016-01-25 ... | reverse complement strand
GTGGGGCGAACCGCTTATGATGCTGCCGCCGAAAGAGGAGGTTCCCGTTCACATAGAAATGCTCTCTGATTCGGAGGATTGGCAGCTTGGGAAGCTGGAGAACGGATTTCTAAAAGAAATTGGAGAAGAGGCTTTGACAAAAGAGAGGCAGGAGCTGTTGTCACAAGCGGTCAGGGACGGGAAAATTACATTTTTTGTGGCAAAACGCGGATACCGGTCTGTCGGAATGTGCAGCGTGGCGGAATGCTTTTCTACCTTTGCCTGCCGGAACACGGGTGTATTTGAAGATTTTTATGTGGAACCGGTGTTCCGCAAGAAAGGCATTGCCCGAAAACTTGCACGGGCGGCACAAGATTGGTGCAGGGAAAAAGGCATTGCAAGTCTGACCGTCTGCTGCGCCCCCTGTGATGAAAGCATGTATCAGGCACTTGGATTTGATGTGCAGCTTGGCACTACGTTTGCCCATTTGCCATCCTAATCTTAAGAAAGATTCATAAAATAGAGCGGCTTGGCGTCTTGTGCTGTTTTCAAAGTAATGCTATACTAAAAATCGAAACAAAGTAGTATTGTGGGCGCTCAAATGAAATTGCAGATGGGCGCTGCCGCAAAGCAGGCGGCATGGAGGATTGGTATGAAGAAAAGAAAAACGGGCAGGGTAATGGCACTTGTTTTGGCGGTGAGTCTTTTTGCCGCATGTGCGGCGCCAAAGCAGGAGAACAATGGAGAAAATACGGAGCAGGTACAGAGGGAAGAGACTGACGCCAGGCCGTCTGCGACGCCGGAGAGTACAGGTGAGCCGGAAAAAACGGGAAATGCAGTACCTCTTGTAATGGGAGAGAGACCTTCTCTGATAAAGGCGGAAAAAAATGAGGAAACAGGCGTAACGCCCAGCGTAGCCCCCTATACGGTGGCTTCCGATTTTAGCAATGTGGACAACTGGGATGATTTTTATATGGAGGAGGGAGCGGCGGCAAAGCTTTTGCAGAATGGTTTTGTTGTGTATGACAGCGCGGGCAGCGAATTTTTCCAGATATATGAAGTAAACCGTTATAACCAGATTCCCAATTTTGTGACTGTGGATTCCATGATGCATACCTACCATCTGTATTTCAGCCACTTATTAAAGAATCTTGAGAAAAGTTATCTTTCCGACAGCCTGTTACAGTTAAGCAAGGAAATGCTTGCAGCCAGTCAGGAACAGTACGATGCGCTTGTCGGCACGGAATGGGAGAATGCGGCAAGGCGGAATGTGGCATTTTTTACGGTGGGCGCCAAGCTGCTTGACGATAATACGGCGGTGGAGGATTATGTGGCGGACACGGTCGCATATGAGCTCGATAACATAAAACGTGCCGACGGCATAGGGGTCTGTGAGGTAACGGAAATCAATGAGGATTACTCTCAGTATATTCCCAGAGGGTATTATGAGGGTGACGAGAAGCTGGAGCGGTATTTCAGGGCGATGATGTGGTACGGCAGAGTGCATTTTCTGCAGGAAAATATCGATATGGACAGAAGCGCCCTGCTGATGGCGAAAGCGCTTGCAGGGGATGAGGAGAGTTATGCGTTGTGGGAATCCATCTATGCCGTGACTGCGTTCTTTGCGGGCGCGAGCGACGATTTGGGCGTATGCGAGTATGTGCCGCTGATTGTGGAGGCGTATGGCGAGGTGGTTGCCACAAAGGATTTGATTGCAAATGAGGCGGCGTTTGCAGCGTTTCATGAAAAAACGGCGCAGCTTGCCCCGCCGAAGATTAATTCCATCCCGATAGCCGATGGTGCGGACAATGTTATTTTAGGCTTCCGTTTTATGGGACAGCGTTTCACCATCGATGCGGAAATTATGCAGTGTCTGGTTCACAGCAGCGTGGAACAGCGTATGCTTCCCGATGTGCTGGATGTACCGGCAGCGCTTGGCAGCGACGTTGCGCTGCAGCTTCTTACAGAGAACGGCGATACGGCATATGCGGGTTATCTGGACAATATGAACTCCTTGCGGGAAGCTTTTGCGCAGGATAATCCCGAATTGTGGTCTGCAAGTCTGTATGCGGGCTGGTTAAATACGCTTCGTCCCCTGCTTACCGTAAAGGGGGAGGGCTACCCTATGTTTATGCAGAGTGAGGAATGGCTGAAAAAGGATTTGGAGTGCTTTGCGGGCAGCTTCACGGAGTTAAAGCATGACACAGTGCTCTACGCCAAGCAGGTGATGGCGGAAATGGGCGGCGGCGAAGACGAAGAAATCGTTGATTTCAGGGGATATGTGGAGCCGGAGCCGGAGGTGTATGCAAGGTTCGCACGTCTTGCGGATGCCACGAGGGAGGGCTTAAAGACATATGGCATGCTGAGCACTTCCGATGAAGCAAATTTGTCACGCCTGTCGGAGCTGGCGGCACAGCTTAAGGTGATTTCCGATAAAGAGCTTAGAGACGAGACGCTTACGGATGCGGAATACCGGCTGATTGAAGAATACGGCGGCAATCTGGAGCATTTTTGGTATGAGGCATTAAAAGAAGAGGGAGAGTATGTATTTGCCGACGAATATCCGGCGGCAGTGGTGGTGGATATTGCGACAGACCCCAATGGCAGCGTGCTGGAGGTGGCAACCGGCAATCCTTCCCGCATCTATGTGGTAGTAAAGGTGGACGGCAGCCTGCGCGTCGCAGTAGGAAGCGTATATTCCTTCTACCAGTTCCCGTGGCCGATAAATGACAGGCTGACGGATTCCAAATGGCGGGTGATGATGGGCTTTGAGGCGAATGAAGAGGGTTATTACAACCAGAATAAGCCGGTGGAGAGACCGAACTGGACTGACAGCTACCGCTGCCGGACGGAATGGGAATAGAGATAAATGAAAAAAATAGCAGTCATCATAATGGCGCCTGTAATAACCGGCGCCATTTTATATCTTTTGTGGAAAAACGGCGCTTTTCTGCCGCGCTGGGTTTCGTGGCAGGAGACTTCTTTTTTTGACGGCACGGGAGGCTATGAAATTCTGCTGACAGACAGAGCCGTAGAAGTAAGATACGGCGGCGCTCCCGTGTGGAACTCGCCGAAGGGTGTAAAAGTGCAGGCGGCGTTATCCTGTGATATTGACAATGACGGCGCGGACGAGCTGATACTTTTGTGCTGGAGGATTGGGCGGTACGGTGGCAGTAAGCCTTTTTGGGTGGAGCGGGATGAAAAAAAATGGTCGCAGCATATTTTTGTATATGAATATGGAAATGGGGAAATAAAATCCAAATGGATGTCCTCGGATATTGGACAGGATGTGGCGGTTATGGCGGCAGGCGGCGGGAGCGCGCCTTTTTACAGGCTTTTTCTCACCGCGCCGGATGGGACAGTGAGCCGCTGGCGGTGGGATGAGTGGGGCTTTACCAAGGAGGAGACGGCAGTCTCCTTTGTGGTATTTGGGGATAATCTGCTGCATGAGCCCATCTATCGGTATGCTTTAAACCATGACGGGGATTTTGGTTTTTTATATGAAAATATAACGGATATCATTGCAAAAAGCGATGTGGCAGTGATAAATCAGGAGACGCCGCTTGTGGATAATCCGGCGCAGTATGGAGGATATCCGCGCTTTGGCACGCCGGTGCAGGCAGGGCAGGCGCTGGTGTCTGCAGGTTTTGACGTGGTGACTTGCGCCACCAATCATATGCTGGACAGGGGAGCGGAGGGCGCCTACTTTACCAGAGAGTTTTTTGCTTCGCGGGGCGTCGTCTGTATGGGGATACGGACAAAAGAGGATGCGGAAAGCTGCCCCTATGAGATAATTGTCAGAAATGGTATCCGCTTTGCACTGTTCAATTACACCTATGGCACAAACGGGTTGAAACCGCCAAAGGACAATCCCTATATTCTGCCGCTGCTAGATGACAAGGAGCGGGTGGGCAGAGAGCTTACGGAGGCGAGGGAAGAGGCGGACTTTGTGATTGTGTTTGCCCATTGGGGCACGGAGTACGGGGAAGAAGCGGACGAATTCCAGAAAACGTGGACGCAGGTGTTTTTGGAAGGAAAAGCCGACGTGGTAGTAGGCTCTCATCCCCATGCCCTGCAGCCTTATGAAATGCTGCGGGACGGGGATGGGCACGAGATGTTAGTCTATTATTCCATTGGCAATTATGTCAGCGCGCAGGATGAGGAAAGCTGTATTAAGGGCGGTATGGCAGCGTTTACCGTATCGCTCACCGCCGCGGGATATCGTGTGACGGCATATTCCTTAGAGCCGCTTGTGATTACCCGCGGGGAGGGCGGCAGATACGGTGTCAGGCAGGCGGCTTCAGCAAATCCTCCAAGGTAATGTGAAAGAAAAAGTCATGCACCAGTTGGTCGAACTGCTGCCACATGGGAAGCGTGAGGCAGGTGTCCCGCCTTACGCAAGGCTCCGCGCCTGCCTGCAGGCAGGCGACGGTTGCAAGGCTTCCTTCTGCCAGCGTTAGAATTTCGCCGACGGTATATGCGGCAGGGCGTCGCGTCAGCCGGTAGCCGCCGCCTTTGCCGCGCAGTCCCTGCAGCAGCTTTTCGGATACAAGTGTCTTTAAGATAATCTCCAGATATTTTTTGGAAATGCCCTGTCTTTCGGCGATTTCATCTAACGGGATAAAGCTGTCGGTATCCTGTTGCGCCAAATCAAGCATCACACGAAGAGCATATCTTCCTTTTGTTGAAATCATATGATATTCCAGCCTTTCTCAAGTATTTTCCAAAACCTATTATAACGCAAGGTAACTATGTAATTCAAGTATTGCCAAAATAAAATCCTATTAACCTATTGACAAAGTAGGTTAATAGGAGTAAGATGACAGAAATCAAATCATAAAAAACAGGATTCGGGTGTCAACAGCCCAAACAAAACAAAAGGAAAAGAGGAAAACAGGATGGGAAAGTACAAATTTGAAACGCTTCAATTACATGTGGGACAGGAGCAGCCTGACCCGGCAACTGATTCAAGGGCGGTGCCGATTTACCAGACAACCTCCTATGTGTTTAAAAATTCCGCACATGCGGCGGCACGCTTCGGACTTGCGGATGCAGGCAATATTTATGGCAGACTGACAAATTCCACACAGGATGTGCTGGAAAAAAGGCTGGCAGCGTTAGAGGGCGGCGTGGCGGCGCTTGCGCTGGCTTCAGGCGCGGCGGCTATCACCTATGCTATCGAGGCGCTTGCGCCGGACGGCGGGCATATCGTTTCCCAAAAGACCATTTACGGAGGCAGCTATAACCTGCTGGCGCATACGCTTCCCCATTATGGCATCACGACAACCTTTGTAAACGTACATGACCTGACGGAAGTGGAGGCTGCTATTGGGAAAAATACGAGGGCGGTTTATCTGGAGACGCTGGGGAATCCGAACAGTGATATTCCGGATATCGACGCCATTGCAGAAATTGCCCACAGGCATGGTCTGCCGCTGGTGATTGACAATACCTTTGGCACACCTTACCTGATTCGCCCTATCGAGCACGGCGCTGATATCGTGGTACATTCCGCCACCAAATTCATTGGCGGACATGGGACGACGCTGGGCGGTATTATCATAGATTCAGGCAAGTTTGACTGGAAGAAGAGCGGGAAGTATCCTGCCATTGCGGACGCCAATCCCAGTTATCACGGCGTATCCTTTGTGGATGCGGCGGGTCCGGCAGCTTTTGCCACCTATATACGGGCAATTCTGCTGCGCGACACCGGCGCGGTGATTTCTCCCTTTAATGCATTTTTGCTTTTACAGGGAGTGGAGACTTTGTCCCTGCGCTTAGAGCGCCATGCAGAAAATACCAAAAAGGTGGTGGCATATCTGGCGGGGCATCCGCTGGTGGAGCGCGTTCATCATCCTTCCCTTGCGGCGCATCCCGACCATGCGCTTTATGAAAAATATTTTCCGAACGGCGGGGCTTCTATTTTTACATTCGATATCAAGGGGGGACAAGAGGAGGCGTATCGGTTTATAGACAATCTGCAGATTTTTTCCCTGCTTGCTAATGTGGCGGACGTGAAGAGCCTTGTGATTCATCCGGCAACCACCACGCATTCCCAGCTTACGAAGCAGGAGCTTATAGAGCAGGAGATTTATCCCGGCACCATCCGGCTTTCCGTCGGTACGGAGCATATTGACGATATTATTGCAGATTTGGAGCACGGTTTTGCGGCTGTGCAGCAGGGGTAAAAAAAGGAGGAGAAAACCATGGCAAATATATATACATCAGCGGAGCAGCTCATTGGAAAAACACCGCTTTTGGAGCTTACGCACATAGAAAAGGCGTTTGGATTAAAGGCGAGGGTGGCGGCAAAGCTGGAATATTTCAATCCGGCGGGTTCTGTCAAGGACCGTGTGGCGAAGTCGATGCTCGATGAAGCGGAGCGTCTTGGCGCGCTGAAAGCGGGTTCGGTTATCATTGAACCGACATCAGGCAATACAGGTATCGGGCTTGCAGCCGTGGCTGCGGCAAGGGGGTATCGCATTATCATTGTGATGCCGGAAACCATGTCCGTGGAACGCCGCCAGCTTATGAAAGCATACGGCGCCGAGCTGGTGCTGACGGAAGGGAGCAAGGGCATGAAGGGGGCGATTGCAAAGGCAGAGGAGCTGGCAAAGGAAATTCCGAACAGCTTTATACCCGGGCAGTTTGAAAATCCAGCCAATCCCAAGGCGCATATCGAGCATACGGGTCCGGAAATTTTTGAGGACACGGACGGCGCAGTCGACATTTTTGTGGCGGGCGTCGGCACAGGAGGCACCGTCACCGGCGTGGGGGAATATTTGAAGCAAAAAAAGCCGCAGGTAAAAATAGTGGCGGTAGAACCCGCTTCTTCTGCGGTATTGTCCACCGGCGTGGCGGGAGCGCACAAAATTCAGGGCATCGGCGCAGGCTTTATCCCCAAGATTTTAAATACGGAAGTATATGACGAAATCATAACCGTATCCAACGAGGATGCGTTTGCCGCAGGCAGGCTGATTGGACGTAAGGAAGGGGTATTGGTGGGCATTTCCTCCGGCGCGGCGGCACATGCCGCCATAGAGCTGGCAAAAAGACCTGAAAATGAAGGAAAGCTGATTGTGGTACTGCTGCCGGATACGGGGGACAGATACCTTTCTACGCCGCTTTTTGCAGAATAGGATTCGGGTGTCAAAAGCCCTGCCCGAATCAGAACAGATGGGGCAGGCGGTTTCAAAATCAGAAAGCGGCAGAAGGGAGCAAGGTTATGATTTATGCAGATAACGCGGCAACTACAAGAATGAGCAGCACAGCCATGGAAGCTATGCTGCCGTATATGAGGGAAAGGTTCGGCAACCCTTCCAGCCTGTATGGGGAAGGACAGAAAGCGGCAGAGGCGTTGTGGTCGGCGAGGGAGCGTATAGCCGCCTGCATCGGTGCGCTGCCGCAGGAGATTTATTTTACCTCGGGCGGCAGCGAGGCGGATAATCAGGCAATTCTTTCTGCTGCCCACAGTGGGGAGAGAAAAGGGAAAAAGCATGTGATATCTACTGCTTTTGAGCACCATGCAGTACTTCATACCCTGCAGAAGCTGGAAAAAGAGGGCTTTATTGTAGAATTGCTGCCGGTGCATGAAAACGGCATGGTTTATCCCGAACAAGTGGCAGAGGCAGTCAGGGAGGATACTTGTCTTGTGACGATTATGTATGCAAACAATGAGATTGGTTCCGTTTTACCGGTCACGGAAATCGGCGCTGTCTGCCGCGAAAAGAAAGTGCCGTTCCACACGGATGCGGTGCAGGCTGTGGGGCATTTGCCTGTTCATGTAAAAGAGCAGAATATTGATTTTTTATCCTTGTCGGCACATAAATTTCACGGACCGAAGGGCATCGGTGCGCTTTATGCAAGGCGCGGGATGGCATTGGAAAGCCTGATTGCAGGGGGTGCGCAGGAGAGGGGAAAGCGTGCAGGGACAGAGAATGTACCCGCCGTTATGGGCATGGCGGCGGCGCTGGAGGAAGCGTGCCGTGACAGGCAGAAAAAGCAGGAAAGGCTGATAAGACTGCGTACCAGACTGATAGAGGGACTTTCCCAAATTCCGCATTCCGTACTGAACGGCGATGCAGACAAAAGACTGCCGGGAAATGTAAATTTCTGCTTTGAAGGCATCGAGGGAGAAAGCCTGCTTTTGCTGTTGGATGACGAGGGAATTTGCGCCTCCTCCGGTTCGGCATGTACATCGGGATCTCTTGCGCCCAGCCATGTGCTTCTTGCAATCGGCAGGTCCCACGAGATAGCGCACGGCTCCCTGCGTCTTTCCCTTGATGCGGACAATACGGAAGAGGAAGTAGAACAGATTTTAAAGATTGTACCGAAGGCGGTGGAACGTCTTAGAAATCTCTCCCCTTTGTGGAAGGAGAAAATAAGCGGCAAATTAAGATTTATTCTTTAACGGAATGAAGCACCGGCGATTTTATGAACTGTGGCTTGAAGAGAAAAGCTCTCCGTGATAGAATCAGAGCAGCAAATAGAAATTCTTTCGGAGGTAAAGGTATGAGCGGATGGTTACATGCCGCAGTCTTAACTGCAGTTGTTGTTGCCTTTGTATATCTGCTGTATTGTAAGGGTTTTGGAGTGTTAAAGAGTATAGCTGCAATTTTATTTGTATTTCGCCGCGGCAGAAATGTCCACAAGGCAGCTTTGGATTCGTGTACCGGCTGGGTCAGGTATGTGGGAAGATTTCGTGAAAGCAGAACATATGAGTTTACCTTGGAAGCGCAGTTGTCAAAAGGAAATGTAGAGGTGATTCTGCTGGATAAGAAAAAGCAGCAGCTGCTGAAACTAAACCGGCAGTCTCCTTCAGGAAAATTGGAATTAGACGCAAAAAACAGGTATTATTTGCGCTGGGACTTTAAGGGGGCAACCGGTAAGTGTGAGCTGCATTGGTAGGAGGAGAAAACCTATGGCACTATACAGTGAAAAAGTAATGGAGCATTTCCGCAATCCCCAAAATGCAGGGGAGCTTGCAGACGCGGACGGCGTCGGCGTGGCGGGCAACAGCAAGTGCGGCGACATTATGAAAATATATCTGAAAATCGACGGCGGCGTTGTGTCGGACGTAAAATTTGAGACCTTTGGATGCGGCTCCGCGATTGCTTCCAGTTCGATGGCGACGGAGATGATAAAAGGAAAGCCGCTGACGGAGGTTCTTCAGTTAACCAATCAGGCGGTGGCGGAAGCGCTTGACGGTCTGCCGCCGCATAAGCTGCACTGTTCCGTGCTGGCAGAGGAAGCTGTCAAGGCGGCGGTAAAGGATTATTGTGATAAAAACAATGTGGAATATCCCCAAAAGGAAAAATAGTTTGACTTATCTGCAGCTCTGTCTTATGCTGAAAGTCAGGAGTCTTCATTTTTTTGCTAAGGAGTGTGCTGCAGATGCTGCGCGTAAGGAATGGCGTTAAATATGACGGAGGAGGGGAACCCTCCAAAAGAGATGCAGGTAAGGGAGACGCTTCCCATGTAAAGGATATGACGCAGGGCAATCCGTACTCCCTGATGCTGGGCTTTGCGCTGCCTATTTTCTTGAGTCAGGTGTTCCAACAGCTTTACAATACGGCGGATGCGCTGATTGTAGGCAAGTTTTTGGGGACGAACGCGCTTGCCGCGGTCACTTCGTCGGGTACGTTGATTTTTTTGATGATAAGTTTTTTTATGGGAACGGCAATGGGCGGCGGCGTGGTGATTTCCAAATTTTTCGGAGCGGGCGACAAGGAGCAGGTTTCCCGTGCCGTTCATACGATTTTGGCGTTTGGTATTGCAAGCGGGGTGGTACTGACGGTGACGGGGGTTGCGTTTACCCCTGCCTTCCTTAGATGGATGCAGACAGATGCAGAGGTGATGCCGGATGCCGTGGAGTATTTCCGCTATTATTTTCTAGGCGCGCTGGCGATGGTATTGTACAATATCTGCCGCAGCATTATGAATGCGCTGGGTGACAGCAGGCGTCCCTTGTATTATCTGATTTTTTCTTCTGTTCTCAACATTGTGCTGGATTTGCTGTTTATCGGCGCATTTCACTGGGGTGTCTGGTCGGCGGCGGCAGCGACGGTAATTTCGCAGGCGGCGAGCGTCGTGCTTTGTATGATGCATTTGGTGCAAAAGGGCAATATTTATACGGTGGAATGGAAAAAGATACGGTTCCACAAGGCGACGCTTGTAGAAATTGTCCGTTACGGCTTTCCCTCAGGAGTCCAGAATTCAGTGATTGCGTTTGCCAATGTCATCGTGCAGTCCCAGATTAATTCCTTTGGCAAGCTTGCCATGGCTGCTTACGGCACCCATGCAAAAATAGAAGGGTTTGCTTTTCTTCCCATTACAAGCTTTAATATGGCGGCTACTACTTTTATCAGCCAGAACCTTGGGGCAAGACAGTATGAACGTGCTAAAAAAGGTGCGCGCTTCAGTATCCTTGCAGCCGTGCTTCTGGCGGAGATAATCGGTGCGGGATATTATGTGTTTGCGCCTCAGCTTATCGGTATTTTCGACAAAACAACGGGCGTTATTGCGTTTGGCGTGCAGCAGGCAAGGACGGTGGCGCTGTTTTATTTCCTGCTTGCCTTTTCCCATTCCATAGCGGCAGTCTGCCGCGGCGCGGGAAAGGCGTTTGTTCCCATGGTGATTATGCTTTCCGTCTGGTGCGTGGTGCGCATTGCTTATATTATCCTTGTGATGCGTCTTACCGGTGAAATTGCGTATATTTACTGGGCATATCCGCTGACATGGGCAATCAGCTCGGCGATTTACCTTGGGTATTATCTGTTTTCGGACTGGGTACACGGCTTTGATAAGAAAGGAGCGGCGGCATGAAAAAAATTTTACTGATTGCAACCGGCGGGACGATTGCCTGCGGCTATACAAAAGAGGGGCTCTCCCCGCAGCTTGCCGTGGACAAGCTTCTTCATTATGTGACGGAATACGAAGCTTTCTGCAGCGTGGATACCTGTCAGCTTTTTAGTCTGGACAGCACGAATATAGAGGGGGCGCACTGGCTGAAAATGGCGGCGGTAATTGAGGAACACTACGATGCCTATGATGGCTTTGTGATATGTCATGGGACGGATACCATGGCATTTTCGGCGGCGGCGCTTTCCTATCTGGTTCAGAACAGCAAAAAGCCCATTGTGGTGACGGGCGCGCAGAAGCCCATAGACCTGCCTGTGACGGACGCCCGCACCAATCTGCTGGACAGTCTCCATTTTGCTTCAGACGACAGGGCGCACGGCGTCAATATTGTCTTCGGCGGCGCCGTCATTGCGGGAACCCGCGCCAAAAAGGAACGCTCCAAAAGCTATAATGCGTTTTCCAGCATCAATTATCCGTCCATAGCGGTCATCAGGGAGGGGCATATTACTTTTTATATTGAGGACAAGGAAAAGATAAGCGGTGAGACATTATTTTACCATACTTTAAATGAAAGAGTGCTTTTGCTTAAGCTGATACCCGGTATGGACGCTTCCATTTTAAGCCGTCTGTTTCCTTTTTACGATGGCGTGGTAATCGAATCCTTCGGGGTGGGAGGCTTTCCGGAGTATGGGGAGGTTCCCTTTTTTGCAGAAGTGGAGCGGTGGACGAAGGCGGGAAAGGTGGTGATGGCGGCGACACAAGTTACCCATGAGGGAAGCGACATGGGGATATACCGCGTGGGGAAGCTGATAAAGGAGAATTTTGGGTTGATGGAAGCCTATGACATGACGCTGGAGGCGGTAGTCACCAAGATGATGTGGGGGCTTGCGCAGGCGGAAAATATAGAGGAATTTCGGAAGTTATTCTACAAAACCATAAATCATGATCTTCTTTTTGTATAAATAGAATAGTCCTGTATACAATAATGGGAAGGATACGAAGTGCATGAAAAAGGGTTATCTGGTGCGCTATTGTGTCCTTTGTTATATTGGTATGATGAAAACGGCAAGCAGGTTTTACCGCTTTAGAAGCAGAGAGAGGAAACATCATTATGGGCAGGGCGAAGAAGGGCAATAATGTCGAGATTGGCATGAGGCTGCGGATTATCAGGGAGAATTTAGGAAGGTCGCAGGCAGAACTTGCAGAAATATTGGATGTTTCAGATGACCACTATAGAAAGATTGAGAGTGGAAGTACAGGCTTGACGCTGGAAAAGGTCAGAATCTTATACGAAAGACTGCATATTGACCCATCGTATCTGTTGGTGGGGGAGAAAACGGAGGAATTTGATTTAGACAAATACCTTGTAAACTGCAGCAAGGAGCAGAGAGAGCATTTGTTGAAACGCTGTCTGGAATATATGTATGCATATATAACAAGATAACCATAAAAAGACGAAAAAGTCAAAGCCGCTGAAGTGCCGTGTGCACGGAGGCGGCTTATTTTTAATGAAAGGGATTGGGCTTTTGACATCCCGACCCCTTCATTAAAAACGGAAAGGACGAGGGCAGAGGAGATGCAGGGCAGTGAAGAGGATTTTCGGAAGTTTTATTTCGGGACTTACGAGGCGTTTTACAGGTATGTGAGGAAAATGGCGGGAAGGGAGAGCGCGGCGGAAGATATTGTGCAGGAGAGTTATTGTATGGCTTATGCGTGCTGGGATATGCTGGCAGGACATCCGAAGCCGGCAGGATGGCTGTATAAAACGGCAGCTTATGTGGCGGGCAATATGCGCAGGAGAAAGGAAAATCAGGCGGTATCTTTGGAAATGGTGAGGGAAACGGAAAAATCCATGTGCGCAGCCGATATGTACGAAGCGGTAGAGATAGAAGTCGTACTGCAAAACCTGCTGCCGGAAAAGGAGTGGAAGCTGCTGCACAAATATTATGTGGAGGGTTACAGCGGCGCGGATATTGCCATACAGTTGGGAATTTCGGAGGAAAATGTGAGAATGCGGATTTGCCGGACCCGCAAAAAGTTGAGAGAGAGGCTGGGCGCATGAAAGATTATAATTTTTTGTTACGTTTCCGGCACCCTGTAACATTAATTGAGTAGGGGCATGGGAAACAGCAATGTCTCGGAAATGATACAAAAGAGGAGGAGCATAAATTTATTGAAGAGATTTAAAATGGCGGTAGCGGGAATTGCCAGCGCAGGTTATGACGCGCTCTGTGCAGTACTGGAACTGGAGTTTTTGCCGGACGGACAGGTGTGGCAGTTTTATGACGTACCGGAAGGCGTATGGTATGAATGGAGAAAAACGGAGGCAGCAGCCGCTTTTTTTCATACCCATATCGCAGGAAAGTATCATGCGGCATTAATAGGAAAAGAGCAGGACTAATATTGTGAAACGGGCATAGGCTGTAAGGGGAGCCGGTCCGTTTTTTATTGAGAGTGCGCGTAAGCGTAGATTCTATTGTTTTTGGGAAGTTTCGTTGCGAAAACGGTTATATTTTGTTATAATAAAGCAGAATAAGCGACAGCAAAAGGCGCAGTCTTAACAGGGTTTGGACAAAAGCAGCGCAGAAATGGAGTCAAACATGATATTTAAATGTAAAAACTGCGGGGGTAATGTGGTATATGACCCTGAAATACAAAAAATGCACTGTCCGTACTGCGATGGCGTGGACAGTGAAGAGAAAAAAACAGAGCAGCAGTCCATTTACAACTGCATCAACTGCGGGGGTGCCATCAGCAATATTGGGGAGTTCACATCAGCTTCCCAGTGTCCGTACTGTGGAGATTATATTATTTTTGACGAGCGGGTTACGGGAGCTTACAAACCGAACCATATTGTACCGTTTGTCTACAGCAAAGAGCGGACGAAGAAAAAGCTTCGTGAGAAGTTTAAGTCCTGTGTCTTCGCGCCGGGGGATTTTCTGTCCGAAGTAAAACTGGATACCATGAAGGGTATCTATGTGCCTTTTTGGATGTATGATTATCATGTGCAGGGACGGTACGACGGAGAAGGCAGCAAAATACGCAAGTGGGTGAGCGGCAACAGGGAATATACGGAGACCAGCGTGTACCATATTGTCAGAGAGATGGAGGTCGATTTTGACAAGATGCCGGTAGATGCTTCTGACGCCATGCCGGACAATATCATGGATTTGATGGAGCCGTACAATTACGGGCAGTTGTTAGATTTTAAGGAAGAATACATGTCGGGCTTTTTAGCGGAGCGCTACAATCAGGACGATATGGCGATGGAACCGCGCGCGGTGGGCAAGGCAAAATCGGATGCGGAGATTCTTTTGCGCAACAGCATAAGCGGGTATGTGGGGTTAAAGAGCAGCCTGAACAATCAGGTGACGCTGGCGCGGACACAGACCAATTATGCCCTGCTTCCTGTGTGGGTTTACAATTACAAATATAAAGGGGAGGACTTTACCTTTCATGTCAACGGACAGACCGGCAAAATTGTGGGAAAGGTGCCTCTTTCCAAGGCAAAGGTATGGGGGTATGGCGCTACGGTGTTTGCTTCCGTATTCACACTGTTGATGCTGGTGCGCCAGCTTTTATTGTTCTTCTAAAATTTTCAATCGCGGGTTTTTGGCGGGCAGAAATGAGGCAAAAATGAAACAATACTTTTCTTATTTTAAATTTTTATTTATTACGATTTTGGTGATGGCGCTGCTGACAGGCGGCATCGGCGTGGCGCGCAGCCTGACGGAAAAGCATATCAGGAAAAACAATGCGGCAGAAGGCGAGCGGGTTTTTGACTATGCGGATGTGCTGACTGCGGCGGAGGAGAAAAAACTTGCGGAGCAGATAGCGAAGCGGGAGCAGCAGATAGGATGCGATATTGTTATCGTGACGATAAACCAGTCGGTGCTTGATTTTTACGGATACGGCGCCAACACGGACAGCAGCTGGAGCCGTGCCATGCGGGATTTTGCCGATGATTTCTATGATGAAAACGGCTTTGGCTACAATAGGGTGCACGGAGACGGCGTGCTGCTGTTAGACAACTGGTACGAGGGAGAGAAGGGAAGCTGGCTTTCTACCTGCGGGCGGGTTTTGGAGCGCTACTCCAATTCCATGATAGACTCTGTACTGGATGATGTTTATGAGAGGGTGGAAAAGAGTCCGTACAAAGCCTACAGCGCGTACATAGAGGACATTTACCGTGATATGACGCGGGGCAGAATCAACATAAACCCGCTGATTGTGCTGGGGGCGGCGGCAGTGGCGGCGGTGATTTTCATTGTTTCCCATATGAAAACCAAGGAAGGGGAAAAGACAACGGGCGCTTCTGCTTATGTCGAGAACGGCAGCGTACAGTTTACCGTGATGCGGGATGAGCTTATCAATAAGCATGTGACAAGCGTAGCCTACAATCCAGGCAGCGGAGGCGGACATTCCGGCGGCGGAGGCAGGCATGTAAGCAGCGGCGGTGTCAGTCATGGAGGCGGCGGAAGGAGAAGGTAAAGGATTTCCATTCATGAGAAGTATTCCGTTAATAAGCAGGGCTTTGGAAACTGGCTGTTTCCCATTATGAGATACCGCTCCACGGCAGGGTTCTGGAGCTGGGCTGCGGCACAGGCGATATATGGAAAACAAATCTGTCAGAGCTGGATAAGAGCATTACGCTTAAGCTGACTGATTTTTCGGAAAATATGGTGGCAGCCGTAAAGGAAGCGTTTGCAGCATATGCGCAGGTTTCCTGCGACGTGGTAAATATTGAGGCAGTTTCCTATGCCGACAGCTCTTATGATGTGGCGATTGCCAACATGATGCTCTATCATGTCCCGGATTTGCACAAGGGTCTGTCGGAAGTAAGACGCGGGCTAAAGGCGGACGGCTGTTTTTATTGCGCCACATACGGGGAGTATGGAATCATGCCGTATATTGCGGGGCTGTTAGGGGATTACGGTGTGACTATGAAGATTCGCTGGCTGTTACGAATCTGGACGATTTGCCGGATTATATGGATTCGCTTATCAATCTGTCAAATGTTGTGGCAGTGGAAAAGCGCACGCTGAAAAGGATTCTGGAGCAAGAAATGCGGGACGGCGTTTTGCACGTACCGAAGGAATATGGCATGTTTGCCTGCAGAAAATAAAACGGGCATAAAAAAGCACCCACATGACGGTATGGGTGTTTTTCTATGCTTTCTATACAATTTAAGCCATTTTGTTTACGGCAACAGCAAGGCGGGATACTTTTCTGGAAGCATTGTTCTTGTGATATACTCCCTTGGAAGCAGCAGCCTCAATTATCTTTGTCGCATTGACTAAAGCAGCAGAGGCAGCAGCCTTATCACCGCCTTCAACAGCAGCAAATACTTTCTTCATCGCTGTCTTAACGCCTGACCGGATAGATTTATTTCTTTCAGCCTTGGTCTGTGCTACTAAAATTCTCTTTTTTGCAGATTTGATGTTAGCCAATCTCTACACCTCCCATTTCCCGATGCTCTTGTTTTTTAAAATATTTCCTTTGGCCTGACACGGACGACCAATGTAAACATACGCATATTATTGTAGAGGAACAAGTCGCGAATGTCAATACATATTTTTGCGCTTTCTGCAAAAAATGTTATTCAAGACAATAGAAATTCGAGAAGCGAGGCTTCTATGGTTGTTCGGATTTAAGAAACAAAATGCGGAAAGGTACGGATTGACATGGGTTGTTTTCAGGTAAGGACGGATTTGGCACTGGAGGCGAGGGAGAGTATTACGGACGCGGACAGTACGCTGCGCGGCGTGAAACTGGAAGAGGATTATGACGAGGAGACGGATATCAAGGTCACCAAAGTAGAAATTACCACGAAAAACGGTGCGAAAGCCATGGGAAAACCCATGGGCACCTATATTACCATCGAGGCGCCAAATATGCTGGAGCCGGACGAGGATTATCATCGTGAAATTTCCCATGTGATTGCAGGGCGCTTGATGGAAATCATACCAAATGCAGGAAAGGAACAGGAAATACTGGTGGTAGGACTGGGAAACCGTAAGGTGACGGCGGATGCATTGGGACCTTATGTGGTGGATAACCTGTTTATTACAAGACATATTGTGAAGGAATACGGAAAGGCGGCTTACAATAAGGAACACATGAATATTATCAGCAGTATTGAGCCGGGTGTGATGGGTGAAACAGGGATGGAAGCGGCAGAAATTTTGAAGGGCGTGGTGGAACAGACGTCACCGCATGTTATGATTGTAATTGATGCGCTGGCGGCGAGAAGTACCAAAAGACTGAACCGGACAATCCAAATCAGCGATACGGGAATTCACCCGGGTTCTGGGGTGGGAAATCACAGAAACGCACTGACAAAAGAAAATATGGGAATACCGGTCATTGCCATAGGCGTGCCGACCGTAGTAGATGCGGCGACCATAGTGGGAGATGCACTGGAAAAGCTTTTGGAAGAGGCAGGTGAGGCGGACCGGCACTGTTATATGGAAAACAGCCGCAATGCTTTGGCGGAGCTTCATAATATGTACGTTACCAGTAAGGATATTGATGCAGTCGTCAAGCGGGTAAGCTATACATTGTCGGAGGGAATCAATATCGCATTGGAGCTGGCATAGAGAAAGGGGCGGGGGCATATATTACAAAAGAGGTGATAGCTTGCGGTATTTAAAAGATTATGGCGGCAGGCTGAGGCGCGCGGTGTCTTCGGCAGCACTGTTGCTTATTTTATTGCTCTATACATGCGGCATGGGAAGTCAGAAATTTTTTCTGCCGCTTTTTACATATTCGGCTGATGGGGGAAAGGGAGCGGCGATGGCAGTCAAAGACGGCTTGATGAGTCTCATGCCGTTGTGCTGCTACAATCAGGAAAAAGTGGAAGAGCCGTCCGCAGAGCAGGGAGGGACTGTGGAGGAGGAAGAAATCACCCTGCATATCATAGAGGGGGAGGGAGAAGAAGGAAGCAGGATGGACGGAGAAGAGGCGGGAGAGCCGGTCTCGGCGTCGGGAGAGACGTCGGAAGAAGCGCTGCAGTCGGAGGCAATTACGCTGGAGGAGCTTTTGGCGCAGGAAAATAGCGTATACCGTTTTGAAGCGCCGCAGAAGGTGGCAGAATATGACTGGAACGCGATGACGGAATATGCCACGCTGATATCCACCTTTTATACGATTGACAGTACTGCGCAGGGGGGGAGTGATTTATTTAATTTAGAAAGTCTGATGGGCAGGGATATTACCATAGACAGGACGGGAGAAGGACCGCAGATTTTGATTTACCATACCCATTCCAGAGAAGGTTTTATTGATTCGCAGCCGGGAAACCGTGCGGATACCATTGTCGGCGTCGGCGATTTTCTGGCACAGCTTTTGACGGAGCAGTACGGGTATACGGTGCTGCATCATACGGAGGAGTTTGATACGGTGAGGGACAGCGCTTATGCCAACTCGCTGCCGGCGTTAGAGAAGATATTGGAGCAGTATCCTTCTATTCAGGTGATAATCGATTTGCATAGGGATTCAGGAAATGCAAACCGCAATATGGTGATGGATATCGATGGAAGAAGAACGGCAAGATTTATGTTTTTTAACGGCATATCCAGAAGCAAAAAAACAGGTGATATTGATTATCTTTACAACCCGAACCTTGCGGAAAACCTTGCATTTTCTTTCCAGATGCAGGCGGCGGCAGGGCAGTATTACCCGGGGCTTACCAGAAAAATATATATCAAGCAGTACCGGTATAATATGCATCTGCGGGGACGTACCCTGCTTATCGAGCTGGGAGATGAAAACAATACGGTGGAAGAAGCTAAGAACGCATGTTATCCATTGGCGTTTCTTCTGGATGCGGTACTCTCAGGCAATGCTCGTCCTTGATAACAGATGTTATAGAAAGGTCTTCCTGTTTTAAGATAAGGAAATGCGCTTTTTTGCCTGTGGCAATGCTGCCATAAAGCGCATCCATGCCGATGGAACGGCAGGGATTTATGGTGGCGGCGCGCACGGCATCCGGAAGCGGAATGCCCATGGAAACGGCAGTACGCATACAGTCATAGAGAGGGGTAACGCTTCCCGCAAGCGTACCGTCTGCAAGAACGGCGCGGTTTCCCGATACAAAAACAGTAAGACCGCCCAGATGGTAATGTCCATCGGGTTTTCCTGCTGCTTCCATGCTGTCGCTGACAAGAACCATGCGCTCTGCGCCAAAGAGCCTGAAGGCAGTCCTTACGGCGGCGGGGGCAATGTGCACGCCGTCACAGATAAGCTCTGCAAAACAGGCGGGCGCATCGAAGGCGGCGCCGATAACGCCGGGTGCTCTGTGGGTGAAGGGCGGCATGGCGTTAAAGAGGTGCGTTACATGGTCGGCGCCGGCTAAAAATGCCGCCTTTGCGGTATCATAGTCTGCTTCGGTGTGGGCGATGGAAAAACGAAATTCGTTCCGGCATTCCTCGATGCAGGAAATGGCGCCGGCAAGCTCCGGTGCAAGGGAAACCAGCCGGATGAGCCCTTCCGCCTTTTTTTGCAGGCGGCGGAGCAGGGCGGCAGAGGGGGGTATGATATGGGCGTCGTTCTGCGCCCCTTTTTTGTGCGCATTGATAAAAGGTCCTTCCATGTGGATGCCAATTAAATCGGCGCTGAGCCGTCCGTCATTGCCGCCGAGCTGTGTTTTCTTGTAATGGGCAGCATTTTCACAGATGTCTGCAAGATCCTTTTCGGGCAGCGTCATGGTGGCAGGGCAGATGGAGGTGACGCCGTGGGACAGGGCAAAGCTGCCGATAGCCGCAAAAGCCTCCTGCGTACCGTCGCAGAAGTCATAACCGTCACAGCCATGGAAATGGATGTCGGTCAGTCCGGGCAGCACGAAGCAGCCCGCAGCGTCAAAGACATCTTTTTCAGAACAGAAAGCCTCCGGTATCTGCAGTTTGGTGATAAGTCCGCCCGCTGTGTGTACCGTCATGGGGACGAAGGTGTTGTTTTCCGTAAAGACAAGCCCGTTTTTGATTATCATAAGATTCCTTTCGTGTGCTTTGACAGGATGCGTGTACTTTTTATCACTATTATAATGCCCTGCGCGGCGGGATTCAATCGGAATCTATTTAATATGGTTTATTGACGCTGTAGATAATTCTTGATACAATGATAAAAAAGACAGATGCGCGCGCCCAAGCGCACAGACAGGAGAAGAACAATGGACGGGAACGGAACATATAACGGACAGCAGAATGGGGCGGCATGGCAGCAGCAAAGTGCCGGCAACGGGCAGGTATACGGAAGTCAGCCATACGGCAATCAGTCAGGCAATGTACAATCATACGGCGGACAGCCGTATAATGGGCAGCCATACAGCTATCCGTATCCGCCTGTGTACCAGCCGCCGAAGAAGGACGGTATTGGCAAAAAAATAGGGTATTTTTTTCTGGCGCTTTCGCCTGCGGCAGCAAGCTTGATTTTGCAGTTGGTTTTGAGTCTTGTCTATGTGTTGATTGCGGCAGTAATTGAAATGGTTAGTTATATGGGGCAGCATCCGGCGGCATCGCAGTCGGTTCTGACACAGATATTTTATCAGGCACTGCAAGAGCATGTGACGGGAGGCGTATTTTTCTATCACCTTTTGTCGCTTCCCATATTTGGACTTTGGTATTATTTTGGCTGCAAAAGGCCCAAGTTAAAGCAGTCTTTTAAAAATGTAACTTGGAAAGCGGCAGCTATCGCCGTTTTGGGGGGGGTGGTGCTCTGTCTGTTCAGTACAAGCATTGTCGGAATTGAGCAGTATGTCCTGCCCGGGATTGTGGAGGATTATGTGGATCTGATAGAAAGCGTTGACATTGGAGTCGATGTTCTGTCCACGGTAGCGGCAGTGTTTCTCGCGCCCATAGGGGAGGAGCTGGTCTGTAGGGGACTTATCCTGTATTATGCCAAAAAGTCGCTGCCACGTTTCTTTTTGGCAAATATCCTGCAGGCTGCCATGTTCGGGCTTATGCATATGAACTGGGTGCAGGGCATCTATGCCTTTGCCATCGGTCTGTTTTTGGGGTATCTGGTGGAACGCTATCATTCCCTGCTTCCTGCCATGCTGCTTCACTTTGTAGTGAATTTTTCCACAACTTATTGGATTGACAAAGCCTTTTTCTGGGTTCCGGATGCGCTTTATGCTTATGCGATTATGTTTGTGGTAACGCTGGCAATTATTTTACTGCTTGTATTGTGGGGCGGCAAAATTTCTAAAAAAGAAGGATGTGCCTAAAGGCATGATGAAAACAGAGGGCAGAATAACGGGCAGCGGCGCAGTATGCGGGCTGCCCGTTTAAAGAACACAGGCGGGAAGGAGACCGGATGGGAAGCCAGAAAGTAAAGAGGATAACGGCGTTTTTGCTGGCTTGTATAATGGTGTTTTTTCTTGGTGCGTGCGGGCAGGAGGAAACTCCGCAGGACAACGGCGGAAATGGTGAAAACAGTGCAACCGGCGCAACCGGCGACAGCGCCGGAAACGGCAGCAGCACAGGCACGGCGCCGGCCGCAGGAGGGAAGACGGATGACAATCAGTCCGTATCCCCGCCGGTGTATGATTTGCCGTGTGGATGGGAACCCAATACGGCGGCCTATACCAGTGTTTCTTTTGTCGGGGACAGGTTGTACTATGTCTGCTCCGCTAATTTGGAAGAAGACGGGCATAGTGAATGGCGCTATGTTGATGCAGCCGCTCCCCAAATGGAGTCGGTCGTACTGTTTGATTTGACACAATATGAGACGCGGGGAGAAGAATTGGAAACCAGTGTGGCGGGGAGCTATGCGTGCGCAGACGGCGGGACGGTTCTGCTGCTGCAGACGCAGCCCGTGCTCTCAGGAGATGCACAGGAAGGGGCATATGTGCGCAGGCAGAGAGAAACCACCTACCAGCTTAAAAAGCTTGCGGCGGATGGGACGGAGGTGTTTACCATCGATATTACCGAGTATCTGCAGGCAGGTGGGGGCGGTATGGCGGGTATGCTTGATTTGCAGTTGTTTACGGACAAAGAGGACATGATCTATGTCAGTGATACAACAAGCTGCGTGCAGGTGTTTAACAAAGAAGGGCATTATGAGGCGGATATCAGGCTGCCCGATGCGCAGGGTCTTGTAACGTCTGTGCATATACTGCCGGACGGCAGGCTTGGCGCGATGTATCAGGGCGGTTACATACAGGGCAATGGTATGGGGATAGCCGTCTACAATCCGGATACAGGACAGCTTTCGGAAACGCATGCCAACCTGCCGCCGGGCTGTCAGGAGTTTTATCCGCAGGCAGGAACAAACGGCAGGATACTCTTAAACGGCGGCGGGATTTTGTATGAATACAATATGGAAACAAAGGAATATAAAGAGCTGGTAAAGTGGGCGGACTGCGGCATCAATGCCGAATATGTAAAGCAGGCGGCGGTGCTTACGGACGGCAGGCTTGCAGTTTATTGTGCGGACTACGCTGCGGGCACAAACAGCCTGATTCTCCTCTCAGGTCAGCAGGAGCCTAAGGCGGGGAAAGAGGTGCTGACACTGGGCGCCTTGTACGTCAGCCCCTATCTGCGGGCAGCCGTGGTAGCATTTAACAAGACAAACGCTGCATATAAAATTGAAATAAAAAGTTATGGAAGCACCGGGAACGGTTCGCATGAAGATGCAACAATGCTTTTTTACAGTGATATCATGACGGGCAATGCCCCTGATATGTTTTTGGCAGGAGATATCGATATGTCACTGTTTGCTTTAAAAGGGTTGATTGCGGATTTGACCCCTTATCTGGAGGAGAGCGCGGCGGTGGAACAGGAGGATTTGTTTGATACAATCCTCTCCGCCTATACGGTGAATGATACGCTCTGCGCCATACCGGTCAGCTTCCTTGTATCGACACTTGCCGGCAGGACTTCACAGGTGGGGGAAGAATCCGGATGGACGTTAGAGGAAATGATTGCCTTTGCAGAAGCGCATCCGGAAACGCCGATTCTGGCTGGGGCGACAAAAAGGAGCGTGCTGGATGTCTGCCTGCTGTATGATTTTGATTCATGGGTTGACTGGGAGAAGGGAGAATGCTTTTTTGACACGCCGGAATTTAAGGCAGTCATGGAATTTGCAAACCGGTATCCGGCAGCAGATGAGAGTCCTCTGACGGCGGCGGGGCAGATTATGGCTCATCAGGCGCTATTGCATAAATTCCACCTGAGGCTTGTACAGGATTATCAGTTTGAAACCGCGTTGTTTCAGGAGCCCATAACGGCAATCGGATTTCCTTCTTCCCGCTCAACCGGTGTGCTTGTTGTCGGGTATGATGCTGTCTGTATCAGTCAGACGTCTCCGAATAAAGAGGCGGCATGGTCCTTTATCGAAACAATGCTGGCGAAAGAAGCGATGGAAAGCAAGGACCTGCCCTATGGCATTCCGGTCAGAATATCCGCTTTTGAAAAGGAGCTGGCAGAGAAGATGGAACCGATATACAGATATGACGGCAACGGTGAAGTCCTGCTGGATGAGAACGGGAAACCAAAAGAAAAGTCGCAGTATGGCGTCTGCTTTGACGACATGATGATAGAGTTATATGCCGTGACGCAGGAGGAGGCGGACGGCATCCGGCAGATTATCAGCCGGATTGACGGCATATATGATGAAAACAATATTCTGATGCAAATCATTTTGGAAGAGGTAGATTCCTATTTTGCGGGGCAGAAGTCCGTGGACGAGGCGGCGGATATTATCCAGAACCGCGTACAGCTTTATCTCAATGAAAGCAAGTAGCGGGAGAAGAAAACGTACGGAAAAGAAAGCGGCGGGAAAAACAGGCAGCAGCGCAGTGTGCGGGCTGCCTGTTTTTCCCGCCGCATATTGTGATTAGGGCTTTTGGCAACCTAATCATACCGTAAGAAAAATGTCAGAAACTCTTAAGGTGACGGAGGGATTTTTACAAGGTATAATGTTGTTAGACATTATAACGCGCCGAGCGAAGCGAGTGTGCATCGCAGCGTGTAAGATGCATTTGAATGGGAGGAAAGACGTTATGAAGAACAAACTGTTAAGGCGGATGATGGCGGTTTTGCTTGCGGGCATCATGGTATTCTCATGTGCGGCGTGCGGCAAAGATGCGGGCGGCGGAGGCAGTGAAAACAGCGGCAGTAACGGCGGAAACCATGGAAGCGATGAAACCAACGGAGGCGGTACAGGCGGAGCACAGAATGCAGGCGGGAAGGAGGACAACGGAGATTATGTCTATATCCCTGCGTTTTATGATTTGCCGGCAAATACGGAAGCGGCTTTTGCTTCGTACAGCAATGCTGCATTTGTAGGAGACAGGCTGTATTATACGTACTCTTTTTATCAAAACGGCGACAGCAGCAATGAATGGTGCTACATTGACACGGCAAGTTTAGAAACGGAGCCGGTGGTGCTGTTAGATTTGACCCAGTATGAAACTTGGGGTGAAGATTTTGCAGTCAGTGTGATAAAGGCGGCTGCATGTGAGGATGGCGGAACGCTCCTGCTGTTGAACACAGTGCCGCTTATTCCGGCGGATGCAACGGACGAGGAGTATGCCCGTCAGCAGAGAGAGACGACCTACAATATCAAAAAGCTTGCAGAGGACGGGACGGCGCTTTTTGATAAGGATGTCACGCAATACCTGCAAATGGCAAGCATGGACAGTATGTACGGCATGACTGACCTGCAGATGTTTGCGGACAAAGAAGGCGGCTTTTACATGAGTGATAAAGAAAGCTATATATGGGTGTTCGACAAAGAGGGAAATCATACGGCGGATATTGATTTATCCAGAATACAGGGATATGTGGCGGCTGTGAACATACTGCCGGATGGCAGGATTGGGGTGCTGCATCAGGGCAGTGGAGTACAGCTTTCAGTACTGGATACAAAAACCGGACAGGTTTCTGAGACTTATGCCAATCTGCCGTCCAACTGTTATAATTCCAATCTGGGGACGGGACCGAATGGCGGTGTGCTTTTAAACGGAAACGGAATCCTATATGAATACAGTATGGAGACCAAGGAATACCGAGAGCTGGTAAGATGGGTGGACTGCAATATCAGCGGAGACAATGTGCAGCAGGTGGCGATGCTTGCGGACGGCAGGCTTGCGGTTTATAGCGCTGACTGGAGCACGAACACGAACAGTCTGGCTTTGATGGAAAAAGTGCCGGCATCGGAGATGGAGGCGAAAGAAATACTGACCCTTGGCTGTATGAATGCCAGTCCGAACCTGCAGGCGGCAGTGGTGGAATTCAACAAGACGAACACAGAGTATGAAATTGAGATAAAAAGCTATGGAGAGTCCGTGGATGCTTCTGCGGAAGATGCGTATGAAGACGCGTATGAAGACGCAAGAGCACTGTTTTACAGCGATATCATGACAGGCAATGCGCCCGATATGTTTGTGGCGGGGGATGTTGACATGAATCTGTTTGCCGTAAAGGGGCTGATTACAGATCTGTCGCCTTATCTGGACGGTAGTACGGTGGTGGGACGTGAAGATTTGTTTGAGAGCATTCTAAATGCGTATACCGTGGACGGTACGCTCTGCGCCATACCGACAAACTTTGGCATACAGACTCTTGCAGGCAGGGCGGCGGAAGTGGGGACAAAATCTGGCTGGACGCTTGCAGAGATGATTGCCTTTGCAGAGGCGCATCCGGAAACGCCCATTCTGCCGAATGCGACAAAGGTAAATGTGTTGGCCGCCTGCATGATGTTTGACTTTGCGTCATGGGTCAACTGGGAGAGTGGAGAGTGCTCCTTTGACACGCCGGAATTTAAGGCAGTCATGGAATTTGCAAACCGGTATCCGGAAAAAGCGGATGAAAGCCTCCCGCTGGAGCAGGTACAGATTATGGAGCATATGGCGCTGCTGCATCCCTTTGGGTTAAATACCCCGCAGTCATGGCAACTGGAAACGGCGATATTTCATGAGCCTATAACGGCGATCGGCTATCCTTCCGCCGGTGGAAACGGAGTGCTTGCTTTTGGCAATGATGCCGTCTGTATCAGCACGACCTCTCAAAAGAAAGAAGCGGCATGGTCCTTTATCGAAACCCTGCTGACAGAAGAGGCGCAGGAGAATGACAAGCTATGGAGTATTCCTGTCAGGATATCTGCCTTTGAAAAGCATTTGGAAGAGGCAATGGAGCCGTCTTATTTGTATGATGACAACGGTGAAGTTGTGATGGATGAGGATGGCAATCCGGTGCAGCGTTCGCTCAGTACCTACAGGTGGAGCGACGGCTTTGAAGTGAATGTATATGCAGTGACGAAAGAGGAGGCGGATGAGATTCTCCATGTTATCAGCCAGATTGACGGTATCTATGAGTATGATGCAAGTATAATGGACATTCTTCTGGAAGAAATAGCGCCTTATTTTGCAGGACAGAAGAGTGTGGACGAAGCCGCCGGTATTATCCAGAGCCGTGTGCAGCTTTATATTAATGAGAACAGGTAGGAGGAGAAAGGGATGACGGGAAATAAATTATTAAGGGGATTTGTCGCAGCGTTTTTTGCAGGTATCATGGTATTGGGGCTCGCAGCCTGCGGCGGGGAGAAAAAAGACGGGGATAAAAATTTAGATGCGCAGGGTAGTCAAAATACAGGGCAGTCAGACGCTGAGAGCAGTCAGACGGCGCAGAATGGAAATGACTTGCCGATTATAATCGGCGGCATTGATGCGGACGGGCTTTATGATATAAGCGTGGCGGAGCAAGCCATAGCCTCCCCTTTAAAGGAGGGGGAGTCCTTCCTTGGCGCGCAGTATTATAATGGAGAGAGGATTTGGTTTATTGGAAATGAGGAGGGCAGCGTTTTCTGCTACCACGAGGACAAGGACGAGCGGGAGCTTCTTCTGGAAGACGTGTCGGCGCTTTACCGCACAGGGTATACTTGGTACAGGGATGCAGATTATTTTTACGCTTACAGCCGGAATGTGCTGGCTGTGCTGCGGACAGACGGTGAAGAGGCGTACACGCTGCGTCTGGACGGAAGAATTATCGACGTCAGTATGACCAGAGAAGGCGGCATGGCGGTGGCTGCGGAGGACAGCACCGGATTTGGAATAGTGCTGCAGGCATTCGACAGAGAGAACGGGACGCTGTCTAACGGGTATCCGTTGTTCGACTGCGGCGGATTGGCAGAGGGCGCGGCGAAGGGCGTATTAATAAAAACTTCCGAAGGCTTGTATGATTTTGATATGGATAGCGGGGAAAAAACATGGTATGTGAAGTGGAACGGCACTTCCTACAATCCCTATGGAAGCGGCAGATTATTCTATGCATTTCGAATTACGCAGGAGGGAGTGGTAGAACAGCTTGAAGGGCAGGAAGGCACCTTCTATGCGGCGAACCTGACAAAGATAAGCCCCGAGGAAATGGGAAAAATACCGTTGGTATTTCGTGTGGGCTTTGCCAATACGGGGCTAAAGATGCTGGTAGCAAAGTTTAATCAGGAGAATCAGGAATATCACGTGTTTATACAGGACGGCTTTACACAGGATGACTTTACGGAGCGCAACGATATGGAGATTGCGACGGGAAAGGGGCCGGATTTGTTTTCGGAGGATGCCGTATCGGATATATATTCTCTTGCGGCAAAAGGTGCGCTGGAAAATCTGGAGCCCTATCTGACAGAAGCCGGCATTGACAGGGGGGACTATGTTCCGGAAGCGTTTCAGAGTCTGGGAAGGGAAGAGGGCATCTACTATGCAGGCTATGAAATGGAGGCCTCCACTATGTATATCAGGGAGGATCTGGCGGGCAGCAGCCTGGAGGCTCTGTTAAAATCTATGGAGGACTATGAAGGACAGGCAGTTTTTAATTCCAGTTATAATTATACGCCGAATAAGCTTTTGGGATATTTTTTCCAGATGTCGGATGATTTTTACGGTATGGTGAATTGGGAAGAAAAAAATTGCGATTTCAGCGGGGAGCTGTGGGAACGGATACTTCAGGTGGTGAACCGGTACGGCGTGACGGACAGCAACTGGCAGTGGGAAGAGATTGCCATGCGGGTAAGCTGCGGCAGGCTTTGGATGTTTGCTGCGGACGATGCGGCAGCCATGCAGGAGGGTATGGTGATGGCGGGATTTCCTACGGAGCAGGGGATGAAGAACCCGCTGTATTTATACGGTATTTCCATCAATGCAGCCTCCGCGCACAAGGAAGGAGCGTGGCAGTTTATCCGGTTTGTACTGGAAGAAGAAAACCAAAGGATTGTGGAAAATGATTCCCGTCTGCCGGTTCATGAAAAGACGCTGCAGGAATATGTAGAAAGAGAAGCTGCTGAGCCGAACGGCTTTATGGCTTCTGCCTCTCCCGCAGAGGAAGTCTGTGTGTCAGAAGATCAACTGGAGAGATTTTGGGAAGGCCTTGACAACGGAGAGCTCGTACCCCGAAGGACTGAGGAGATTCTTGCGATTATCAGAGAAGAGGCTGCACTTTATTTTACGGGGGACAAAACGATAGAAGAAGTCAGCGATGTGATAGAAAACAGGGTCAGGCTCTATCTGGCGGAGCAGGATTAGCGGTGAGATTTTAGGAAGGGGCTGCCTCTTTTGGAAAGGAAAATTCCAAAGGAGACAGCCCCTCTGTCTTAAAATTGTTCGTATTCCTATTGAATTCCGATACGATAAATGGTATCCTCTGTATGATACATCCTGTAATAAAAAGAATATCTTCATAAATTCTTAAGGTGACGGCACAACATATATGGACTATAATAAGAAATGGAAAAGAGTTTACTACAATATCATGTATGCAGGCAAAGTACCATTGTGCATAGACAGGAGAGGATATGATAACAAAAAATAAATGGATAAAAAGAATGCTTGCCGGAGCGCTTGCGGGGATGCTTTCGTTGTCTCTGGCGGCATGCGGCGGCAAGGGAGATGTTCAGGGCAGCAATGGAGGCACGTCAAACGGAGGAAATGCCAGCCAGCCGCAGGGAGAAGAGGGCGGCTATGTGTGGGTGCCCAAATACTATGAGATGCAGAAGGATTCGGACGCAGAAGATGTCTGGTACGGCGGTTTCTCCTTTGTAGGCAGCAGCGTCTATTACAGGGCGGACTTCTATGGCGAGGCATCGCACAGCAGCCTGATGAAGCTTGACTTAAACGCCGCATCACCGGAACCGGTGGAGGTAATGGACTTTAGCCGGATTGAAGGAACGGAGGAAGCAGCGGAAAGCGGGCTGCAAAACCGCATAAGCTGTGTGACGGCATGTGAGGACGGCAGCATTTTGCTGGTGTTAAGAAGTTCTCCGATTATGCCGGAGGACGCGACGGAGGCCGACTATCAGCGGCGTGAGAGAGAAACGGTATATCATGTGAAAAAACTTGCGGCGGACGGCTCGGAGAGCTTTGACGCGGATATAACGGAATTCCTGTTTATGGCGCAGGAGCAGCCCTATCCGCAGGACATCGTGGCGGATAAAGAAGGTAATTTTTTCATTCACAATGGCAGCAGCTATGTATGGGCATTCGATAAGGATGGAAATCATACGGCATCCGTGCCTGTCGTACAGAGCGGACAGTGGGGGTATATTCAGGCAATGGGAATTTTGCCGGATGGCAGGGCTGCATTGCTGCAAAGCGGCTCGGGAGATATGTCACTGATGGCATACAATGCCGATACAAAGCAGTTTTCGGACGTTTACGATAATCTGCCTGACTGTTACAATTCCGGTATCTCTGCGGGACCTAACGGCGGCGTTCTGTTAAAGGGCAACGGCTTGTTGTACGAGTATGATTTGGAGAAAAAAGAATATACGGAGCTGTTAAACTGGCTAAACTGCGATATCAATCCCGATTACGTGCAGGCTTATGCGGCTTTGGGAGACGGCAGAATCGGCGCCTATACTTCGGACTGGAGCACGGGGGAAAGCAATCTGGTACTTTTAACGTATACGCCTGCCTCCGAAGTGGTGCAGAAGCAGATTATTACGCTGGGCTGTATGAGTCTGAACCAGTCGGCGCAGTCTGCGATTGTAAACTTTAATAAGACAAACGATAAGTACAGGATTGAGGTAAAGGAATATGCGGCTTCTATTGACTGGTCGGTGGAGAATGCGTATCAGGATGCCAGAACGTTGTTCTTTAACGATATTCTGACAGGCAATGCGCCTGATATGTTTGCTGCGTCCGACGTGGATTTGAAGCTGTTTGCCCAAAAGGGACTGATAGAGGATTTGGCGCCGTATCTGGAGAGCAGTACGGTGGTAAAGCGCGGAGATTTGTTTGAATCCGTATTGAATGCCTACACAATCGGCGGTACCTTGTGTACCATACCGGTGAGCTTTCAAGTATCGACATTAGTGGGCAGGGTATCCGAGCTGGGAGAAGAGCCCGGCTGGACGATGGCGGAGATGATGGCATATGCGGAGCAGTATCCGGAGGCGGAAATCTTTCCCTATGCAACCAAAGACCGTGTGTTAAGCGACTGCCTGATGTTTGATTTTGATGCCTGGGTGAACTGGGAGACCGGCGAGTGCTTCTTCGATACGCCGGAGTTTAAGGAAGTACTGGAATTTGCCAACAGATTTCCGCAGGAAGCGAATTATGAAGGTCCTTCAGAGCCGATATTGCTGATGAACCATACGGCGCTTTTGTCGCAGGCTTCTTTTTCAGACCCGCAGCAGTGGCAGGTGCTGACAAGAATGTTTGACGAGCCGGTGACGGCAATCGGATATCCCTCCTCCAATTCCAACGGCGTGCTGGCAATGGGGCAGGATGGTATCTGCATCAGCGCTTCTTCCCAGTATAAAGAAGCTGTCTGGTCGTTTATAGAATCCATGCTGACAGAAGAAGCACAGGCAAGCGACAGGTTTATGTGGGGATATCCCATACGGGTATCTGCTTACAACAGCATAATGGAAGAGGCAATGAAAGCGGAATACCAGCTTGATGAAAACGGAGAGCCCGTATTGGATGAAAACGGAGAGCCGATAGAGGAATCCCATTACAGTTATGGCTGGGGTGATGATTTCGAGATAAATATTTATTCGGTAACGCAGCAGGAAGCAGATTCTATTTTGAAGCTTATCGGTCAGGTGGACGGAATATACTATTACAATGAGAGCCTGATGAGTATTATCACGGAGGAGACGGCGCCTTATTTTGCAGGACAGAAGAGTGTGGATGAGGTGGCGGACATTATCCAGAGCCGCGTGAGGATATATATTAACGAGAGCAGATAGCATAACATTCTTCACTGAGATGGGAGCGTTTTACAGTGCGTAAAGGAAAAAAGGGAATTATGCCGGCAAAGATAAAGAAGCCGGTGCGGGTAAAGACAAAAGCGACAAAGCGCCTGCGAAAACAGAAAATAGGCTCGGGGCTGTATCTTGCCCCCAGCTTTTTAGGGGTTATGATGTTTTATATCATACCTTTTGCCGTAATTATATTTTATTCCATGGTGGATAACCCCATCAGCAAACATTTTGTGTTTATGGATAATTACACAAGAGTAGCGCAGAACGCAGCTTTCAAGACGGCTGTCACCAATACCGCCGTGTTCTCTGCAATTGCGGTGCCCCTTGCAGTAGTGCTTTCTTTGATGCTTGCCATGGTGTTGGACAGCAAGCTGCCTTTCAGAAGCCAGTTTAGAACCTTTTTCTTAAGTCCCATGATGGTGCCGGTGGCTTCCATTGTGCTGATATGGCAGGTATTGTTCCATTACAACGGCGCAATCAATGATGTGCTGGTGGCGCTTGGCGGCGGCAAGATTGACTGGATGAAGTCCCAGTACTCGCAGATAGTGATTATCATTTTGTTCTTATGGAAAAACCTTGGCTACAATATGATTTTGTTTATGGCGGCACTTGCAAGTATTCCAAAGGATATTTTGGAAGTAGCGAGGCTGGAGAGTGCAACGCCTCTGCAGACTTTCTTTTATATTAAGCTGCGGTATTTGTCCTCGACCATCCTGTTTGTGACGATTATGTCCCTGATAAATTCCTTTAAGGTGTTCAGGGAGATATATCTCCTTACGGGCGACCATCCATATGATTCGATTTATATGCTGCAGCATTTTATGAACAATGCCTTTGGTTCCCTTGATTATCAAAGGCTGTCTGCGGCTGCGATACTGATGTCTTTGGTTATGATTGTCATTATCGGCACGCTGTTTCTTGTGGAAAATCACTTCGGAAAGGATGTGGAAGGATGAGCAGAAACGGAAGAGAAAAACCGGAGCGGGCTTTTTCGGCGGAGCGTGCCAAAAATGCAGCGAAGCGGAAGAAACGGATACATATCGTCAAAATCGCAATTGCAACGCTGGTGGCGACAGCCTTTGCCGTGCTGTTCCTTATGCCAATTATACTGACGATTACCAATTCCTTTATGTCCGCTTCCGAAATATCCGCCAACTACGGTTCGGTATTTGCAACCAATTCCCGAGGCGGAAAGGTGTATATATCCGAAAAGGTGAATTTAAAATTTATACCGGATATGGTGTCCTTCAGTCAGTATATAACGGTTCTGTTTAAAAGTCCGGAATATCTGTTAAAATTTTGGAATTCCGTTGTGCTGGTAGGACCTATCGTGGTGTTTCAGCTTTTTGTTGCGGCGCTTGCCTCCTATGGCTTTACGAGGTATAGGGGGCGGATTCGGGAAATTATCTTTTTCTCCTACATTATATTGATGTTAATGCCCTATCAGGTGACGCTGGTACCCAATTATCTGGTGGCGGGCTGGTTTAAGACGCTGGATACCTATTGGGCGATATGGCTGCCCGGTATCTTTTCACCTTTTGCCGTATTCCTGTTGACGAAGTTTATGCGGCGTATTCCGACGTCCGTGATAGAAGCGGCGCAAATTGACGGCGCGGGTGAATGGCAGATATTTAAGCGGGTCTGTATGCCGCTCTGTAAAGGCGCGGTGTGCTCGGCGGCAATTCTTGTGTTTATCGATTACTGGAATATGGTGGAACAGCCGCTGATTCTTTTGTCCGATGCGGAAAAGCATCCGCTGTCGGTGTTTTTAAGTAAAATCAATGCCGGAGAAATCGGTCTTGCATTTGCGGTAGCAACCATTTACATGGTTCCCAGCTTGCTGGTTTTCCTGTATGGAGAAGAATATCTGGTAGACGGAATCACTTATCAGGGTGGTATAAAAGGTTAAGAGCCAAGGAGGAAGAAAATGAACGAGAAAAAAGGCAAACGGAGAGAGTGGGTCAAGACAGCCGCTATCATATTCTTATCAGTGTTGTTGGTGCTGACGTTTTTCTCCAATACAATTATGAATTATTCCCTGCCGGAAGTAGCGGTTCAGTATATTACTTCCGGTACGATAACCGCTAAGGTTCGCGGTACGGGCACCGTGGAGAGCGGTGATTTGTATGAGATAAAGGCGACGGAGAGCCGCAAGGTGCAGAGCGTGGAGGTTCGCGTGGGAGACCATGTGGAGATAGGCGATGTTATCTGCTATCTTGCCGACGAGGAGAGCGAAGAGCTGAAAGAAGCGAGAGAAGCGTTAAAGCCCCTGCAGGATGCACTGGATACGGCGCAGCAGGCATACAATGCGGCGCTGCTCACCGGAGATTTGAGCGTTTCTGCCATGCAGGGCGCAGGGAGCACAGATTCCATAAACAGTTACCGCAACAGACTGATTGAAGCGCAGTCCGTTGTAGAAAACCTGCAAAGACAGTTAGATGAGACGGAGCCGGCATATAACACGGCGAAGGAAGCTAAGGAAGCGGCGGATTTGGCGCTTGCGGATATACAGAACCAGTTGGATAATTTAAACAGTTGGATACAATATCAGCAGGAGACTGTCACCAGTGGCAATGCAGGATTGACCGAATTGAATAAGCAGAAAAGCGTAATACAGCAGTTGTTTTACGATGCACAGAACACGGCAAACCTTGCGGCCACAGAACTGAAAAAGATAGAGACGGAGCGAGGCAAAATCGAGACGCAGCTTGCCGCCGCACAAGACGATGTCAAGAAGCTCGCCGGCGATATCAACACGGCGCTGAGCTTAAGTAAGTTAAACGATGCGATTAAAGATGCAAAGGCAGAAATCGCAAAGCAGGAAGAAAAGATAGCGGAGCTGGAGGCAAAGGCGGTAGGCGCTTCCATCACGGCGGAAATCGCAGGTACGATTACCTCCATTAATGTGGTAGCGGGCGGCAAGACTACCAACGGCACCGAGTCGACGGTGGCGGTTATCCAGCCGGAGGGAAAGGGCTTTACCTTGAGCTTCTCGGTTACCACGGAGCAGGCAAAGCGGATTTCCGTAGGCGACCCTGCCGAATTGGTGAACGCTTGGTGGTACAACAATGTGACGGCGACAGTTGCTTCTATTAAGCCCGACCCGTCAGACCCTTCAAGAAAAAAACTGGTAACCTGCAATCTGGACGGCGATTTGACTGCGGGGCAGTCCTTGAGCCTGCAGATTGGACAGAGAAGCCAGAATTATGATATGATAGTGCCGAACAGTGCCATCAGAGAGGACAACAACGGTAAATTCATCTTGGTTGTGGAGGCAAAGAGCAGTCCTTTGGGAACCCGTTATTATGCGGTCAGATATGATGTAGAGGTACTTGCTTCCGACGATACGCAGTCAGCCATAAGCGGCGGCTTGTATGGTTACGAGTCTGTTATCACAACCTCCACAAAACCCGTGGAAGCGGGACAGCTTGTCAGACTGCCGGATTAAGGGAGGCACGTAAATGTTAAAAAAATTCATGCAAAGGCTGTCAGGCAGGGGCATTGTGCTCTTCGGAAGCGGGCTTGCAGCGCTGATTTTTGGTTTTATACTGGTTGGAATCGGCAGGCACAGGGCCGGCAGTCTGGACACGCAGGATATGGCTGCAAGGTGGGCGGCAAACGGCAGAGCTTCGCAGATTAGCTGCTTCTTTTCGAGGGAGTCGGGGGTGACTGCGGACAGCATCATCAGTTTTGAACATGCACTGGATAAAGCGTTGGAGGAAGCCTCGATCGTGTCGGAGTCTGAAAATGCAAATGCCCGTCTGTGGGCGGACGCCTATAGTGCCATGGGCAAGATAACGATACAGAGCAACCGTGCCTCTATGGAAGTGCAGGCGGTGGGAATCGGCGGCGATTTCTTTCTGTTCCATCCGTTGAAGCTGCAGTCCGGTTCCTACTTTTCCGGCAATGATGTGATGAAGGATTACGTTATTTTGGACGAAGACGCCGCGTGGCAGCTTTTTGGCTCCAATGATATTGCAGGACAGTATATTACGATAAGAGGAGTTCCTCATATTGTGGCAGGCGTTATCGAGCGCGAGGAGGGCAGGCTGGCAAAGGCGGCGGGCTTACAATCCTCTGTCGCTTATGTTTCCTATGAGACCTTAAGCGAGTATGGAACGGATTACGGACTCAATACTTATGAAATTGTTATGCCCAATCCCGTGAGCGGGTATGCGAAGCAGTACGTGGCGGAGCATATTGGTGTTGCGGAAAATGAAGTGGAGATAGTGGAGAACAGTACCCGTTACAGACTCTCTTCCCTCTTTAAACTGTTGATGCAGTTTGGCACCCGTTCCATGAACGGCAAGGCGATTATTTATCCTTACTGGGAAAATATTGCAAGAGGGAATGAAGACATATTGGGACTGCTGCTTATCTTTGCGTTGCTGTTCTTTTTGTATCCCGCCGTGCTTTTACTTATTGTGCTGATAAGAGCATGGAAGCGCAGGACATGGACGGCAAGAAGTGTATGGCTCTCTATTCGGGATAAGATTGACAGGCTGCGGGAGCGGCACTGGGCGGCGCAGAAAAGGCGCAAAGAAAAGAAGTCAGCGGGGGCAGGAGAGCCGAAAGCGCCCAAGAAACCGAAGAAACCGAAGAAACCGAAGGAACCGAAAGCACCGAGGACGCCCAAGAAACCGAAAGCGCCAAAGGAGCCCAAGATGCCTAGGAAATCCAAGGAGTCAAAAGTAAGAAAGGAACCCAAGGCATCCAAGGAGCCTAAACCATCCAAGGGGCCTGTGGGAATGCAAAAGCAGGAACAGGATAAGGCAGAAGACAGCTTGGAATTGCTATGATGCGGAGGCTTACAGAGGTCTAAGACAGAAAGTCGAGGACCTTTTTAGGCAGTTATAAGAGGGAAGGAAAAAGGAGGAACATTATGAAAAAATGGAAAGGTGCGGTGGCCCTTGCGCTGGCGGCGGCAATGGTCTTTGGTCTTGCCGGATGCGGCGGCGGAAAGTCAAATATTGACGCCAACGCGGAATCAAAGAAGTATGTATACCGCCTGCAGGACATTGAGTCGGATTTGCTCACAAACGAAGTGAATGTGAGTAGTTTGTATTATGGAAACGGCAGGATTCATATTTTAACGACACAAAATTATTGGGATGAGAAGACAGGCTGGGTGATGAATCTCGTATCCATGAACGAAGATGGAAGTGAGGAGCAGACGGTAGAGATTATGAATACCCTGCGGGATAATCCGGACTGGCAGCCTGACATCGAGGAGCCGGATTATGGCATAAACCCGCTTTCGTCCGTTGTTACGGAGCCGGAACCAACGCCGGAGCCGAATGATACCGGAACCGATGGTGAGCCTGCGGATGACCCGGCGGCCGATGAGCCTGCGGATGGTGCAGCGCCTGACGAGCCGGCGCCGTATGAGCCGACAGTATATAACAACAGCTATGTCAGCCAAACCCTGCTGACAGATAATTATGTATATGCAGTTATACAAAATGAGTCTTACTCTTTCGACAGCGACGGTAATTATATAGAGGGTGAAAATACGCTGGTAATGTATATCTATAATCAACAGGGAGAAAAACAGGGCGAAGTGATGATAAATGACAACCCTGAAAATTATGTGTGGATACGCAGTATCTGTGCAGATGCGGAGGGCAATGTTGCGCTTTCCCTTGAAGAAGAGATATGGGTTTACGACATGTCAGGAAAATTGGTGACCAAAATCCCCATTGATACATCACAGATGTATGTGGAGCAGGTACTTGTAGATAAAGACGGCTTTTTAAACCTGATATGCTACAACAATGAATGGACGAAAATCACGGCAAAAAGGTATAATATGAAGACGGGAGCGGCGGGAGAAGATATAGAGCTGCCGGGCAGCCTGACAAATTTCAGCCTAAGACCGGGGAGGCAATGGGACTTTTTAGCATCAAACTCCAACGGTATCTACGGTTATAATATTGGGGATGAAGAAGCGACCCAGATTTTAAGCTATATCAATTCCGATTTGGACAATTCAAGTATCAGTCAGGTTTATGAGATGGAGGACGGAAAGCTGTTCTTTATCTATACGGATGAAGAGTGGAATACCTGCATGGCTGTGGGTACGTATGTGCCGCCTGAGGAGATTCCGGATAAAGAAGCGATTATGCTCGCCTGCTCCTACTTAAACTGGAATATGCGCAGAAGGATAGTTGCTTTTAACAAAGAGAGTGAGCAGTACCGTATTGTAGTAAATGATTACTCTGTTTACAATACACAGGAGGACTATACTGCAGGTATCACAAAGCTGAACAATGACATTATATCGGGGCAGATGCCGGATATTCTGATACTGACAAGTGAAATGCCGGTGGATTCCTATATTGCAAAAGGATTTTTGGCAGACATCGGCAAGATGATTGAAGAGGACGAAGAGCTTCAGATGGAAGATTACATGACCAATGTATTTGAAGCCTATTCTGTGGACGGCAAGCTTTACAGCATTATTCCCGCATTCAGTATCGCAACCGTCATGGGCAAAACCGCAGATGTGGGCGAGACGCCCGGCTGGACACTGGCGGATTTGAAGGCTTTGATGGAAGCACATCCTGAGGCAAGCGCATTTGGACGGTCAACCGTGCGTAGTGAAATTCTTTGGAATATAATGGGTTTTTCCGGTTCCCGTTTCGTGGACAGGAGCAGCGGAAAATGTCATTTTGATACGCAGGAATTTATCGACTTACTGGAGTTTATGGAGCAGTTCCCCGAGGAATTTGACTATGACAGTGAGGGCGAGGACTATTGGAAGGATTATGAGACGCAGTACAGAAGCGGCAAGACGCTTTTAATGAATACCCATTTTAGTAACTTTGACAATTATATCTACTGGGCGCACGGAATGTTTGGCGAGCCGGTGACGATGATTGGATTCCCCTCTGAAGAGGGAATCGGTGCGGCAATCAGTGCGGAGAGCGAATATGCGATTTCTGCAAGGTCCCAGAATAAAGAGGGCGCATGGGAATTCTTGCGCTACTACCTGACAGAGGAATATCAGAAGAGTGATGAGATGTATGGTATGCCCGTTCTGAGAGAGGCTCTTTTAGAAGATATGGAAGTGGCAAAAGAGAGGCCTTACTGGGAGAATGAGGACGGCACAAAGGAATATTATGACAGAACCTACTGGATTGGAGATGAGCAGATTATTTTGGACCCGCTTTCCGATGAGGAGGCTGCTTCCCTGCTTGCCTATATTGAATCCGTTACGGTATCGCAATACTATGACGAGAGCCTTTTGAACATTATTCAGGAGGAGACGGAAGCCTTCTTTAAGGGCGATAAGAGCGCTGCGGAGGCTGCCGAAATCATCCAGAGCCGTGCGCAGGTTTATATCAACGAGAGCAGGTAATGTGCCTCGGTCAGCGTATGACCGTGCTCACGAAGCCAGCGCCTGTGTGCAGCATGGTCCGGTATCATGCCGGCAACCTTGTTCCAAAAGGCGTCGGAATGGTTCATATAGGTCAGATGGCAGAGCTCGTGGACAATGACGTAGTCAATGACCTCGGGCGGCGCCATCATAAGCCGGTAATTAAACGACAGAGTACCCGTTTGGGAGCAGCTTCCCCAACGGGTTTTCTGATTTCTGATGGAAATTTTTGTATAGGAGCCGCCGGTCTGCTTTTGTAGTTCGGCACAGCGTTTGGGAAAATATACTTTGGCGGCGTTTAAGAAGCGTTTTTGCAGGATTTCAGCCTGCCTTTGCTGTACGGGAGAGAGCGCCGGCGCGGTATCGGCAAGTCGTAAGAGCAGTTTCTTCCGATTTTTGTATATCCATTCTCTTTTTTCCTCAATAAAGGACTGCGCGCTGTGCATGCCAGTATAAAAGGGGACGCGCACGTGTACCGTGGCGTCCTCTTTTATTTGTATGCTGCTGCTTTTTCTGTCTGAAAAATGAATGGTGCAGGGGATAACCTCTCCATCTGCAGTGTACAGGTCATAGATACAATCTTTCTTCTGTTTCATAAACGGTCTTCCTTTTGCAATGTTTACAGGGCGAACTGTGCCATGTACAAATCGTAGTAAGCCCCCTTCTTTGCAATCAGCTCTGCGGCGCTTCCCTGCTCTAAAATACCGCCTTTGTCGATGACAAAGATGCGGTCTGCTTTCTGGATGGTAGAGAGGCGGTGAGCAATGACAAAGGAGGTTCTGCCGGCAAGCAGGGTCTCGATGCCCTTCTGCACGAGCAGCTCCGTCTGGGTGTCGATGCTGGAGGTTGCCTCGTCCAGTATCAGAATGCGGGGCTTGGAGACGAAGGTGCGGGCAAAGGCGAGAAGCTGTTTCTGTCCAATAGAAAGCCCGCCGCCCCGCTCCGTGAGAACGGTGTCATAGCCTTTTTCCAGCTTTTCTATAAAACCGTGGGCGCCGACGGCTTTTGCGGCTTCCACAATTTCTTCGTCCGTGGCGTCAAGCCTGCCGTAGCGGATATTCTCCTTGACGGAGCCGGAGAAGAGAAAATTGTCCTGCGTCATGATGCCCATATTGCTGCGCAGACTTTCCAGAGTAACGTCCCGCACATCTACCCCGTCAATCAGCACATGCCCGCCCGTGGCGTCGTAAAAACGGCTAATCAGGTTGACAATGGTGGTCTTGCCGGCGCCGGTGGGTCCCACCAGCGCGATGGTTTCCCCGGGCGTAATATGAAAGTTTACATGCTCCAACACTTTGATGTCCGGTGCGTCCGTGTAAGCAAAGGTGACGTCTTCAAAGGAGACTTCGCCGGTGATATCCGAAAGCATTTCGGCATTTTCCTTGTCTGTGATGGCGGGCGGGGTATCCAGTACTTCAAAAATACGGTCAGCAGCGGCAATATTGGTGATAATCTGGTTGTAAAAGCTGCTCAGATTGGCAATCGGGTTCCAGAACATATTGATGTAGTAGCCGAAGGCAATTAAAAGCCCTGCCGATACACTGTCTATGCCCAGCACCATAATGCCGATGTAGTAGAGCGCAATTGTGCTCACGCCCCAGCAGATGTCAATCAGGGGACCGAAAGCGTCATTTAAGCGCACCGCACTTTTGAAAGCGTTAAAATGCTCTGCTACAAGCTCGTGGAAGGTTTTTTTGGTCTCTTCTTCCGCGGTGAAGCTCTGGATAATGCGAATGCCGGAGATATCCTCATGGATAAAAGCGTTTAAGTTGGAGGATTTTTTCCGAAAAGAGCGCCAGCGCTTGTGGGAAAGTGTGGTAATCAGGGTAAGTCCTACAATCAGTATGGGAAGTGTGGACAGGCTTGCCAGCGCCAAAAGCGGGCTTTTTACCACCATAATTACCACGACGGCGCATATGGTGATAAAGTCCGGTATCAGCGTGGTGACGCTGTTGTTTAACACTTCCTTTAGGGAGTTGATATCTCCGATGATGCGGGAGAGTATCTTGCCGGTCGGACGGCTGTCAAAAAAGTGAAAGTCAAGGGTCTGGATGTGGGTGTAAAGCTCCTGACGCACCGTAAGCAGTACGCTGTTGCAGACCTTTGCCATCACATACATACGCAGCTTTACTAAAAATATCATGGTGACATTTAAGGCTACGGCAAAGAGAATCAGAAAAAAAAGTCCTCTATAGTTGCCTTTTGCAATATAATCGTCGATGGCGGACTCGATAATCAGTGGGTTTAACAGGGAAACCACCACGCAGTATGCCATGATGAAGAGCACGCCGACAATTTCTTTTTTATAGTGCAGAAGATAGGAGAACAGCCGGAGAAGTGTTTTCAGTTTTCCGGTTTCCACCGTCTTCTCATCATCTTTAAATGAGTTGATGGGCATAAATTTACGCCTCCTTTTCCATTAAAAATTCGCCGTACTGCGCCATATAGGTTTCGTAGTACAGACCACGCTTTCCCAGCAGCTCCTCGTGGGTGCCGCGCTCCGCAATATGCCCGTCTTTTAAGAAAATGATTTCGTTGGCATGACGGACCGCGCTGATGCGGTGGGCGATAATGATTTTGGTTGTGTCCTTCAATTCTTTTAAGGTCTTGAAGATTTCATGCTCCGTCTCCATGTCGAGGGCGGAGGTAGAGTCGTCCAAAACTAATATCGGCGCCTTTTTGGACAGCGCTCTTGCAATGCTGATGCGTTGTTTCTGACCGCCGGAAAGCCCGACGCCCCGCTCGCCGATGACGGTATCATATCCGTTGTCGAGGTGTTCGATAAAGTCGCTTGCAGAGGCGGCCCGCGCCGCTTCCATGACCGCGTTCTTGTTGATAAATTCCCGCTTTCCCAGACGGACGTTTTCGTCGATGGTGTCGGAGAAGAGGAATACATCCTGCATAACGGGCGAGATGCTTGCGCGAAGCTGTTTCAAAGAAAGCTTTGTAATATCCGTATCTTCCAGAAAAATGCTGCCTTGTGTACATTCGTAAAGACGCTGCATCAGGTAGAGCAGGGAGCTTTTGCCGGAGCCGGTGGCGCCCATGATGCCGAGCGTATTGCCTGCTTCCACCGTAAAGGAAATATCAGAGAGGATTTCCCTGTTTTCCCGTTTGAAGCTGACATGGGAAAAAGCGAGCTTTCCGTTTACTTTAGGCAATGTAATGGGCGACTCTGTGTCCGTGATGGCAGGCTTCTCATTGTAAAGCTTTTTGAGCTTCTTGTTGGAGGCGATGGCGGCGGAAAAGCTGTTAGTCAGCCATCCAAGCATTTCCATCGGCCATACGATATTGGTGGAATACTGGACAAACGCGCCCAAATCGCCAAGGGTAAATGTTCCGGTCTCGCCGCCGCCGTAGATAAAGAAATAGCCGCCTAAAAGCAGAACGAGCAGGGGCAGGAGCTTGCTTACCAGAGAAAACAGGGGGTGGTATTTAACGAACACCCGCGACTGCTCCATATTTAAATCGTAGTATTTTTTGTTGTGGGAAAGAAATTTGCCAATTTCAAATTTTTCCCGTGCAAACGCCTTGACGGTGCGCACACCGGTCAGGTTTTCCTCCGCCACGGTATTGAGTGCGGCGTTTTCCTCGCTGATGGCGTCATATACCTTATCGAGTCTCTTTTCCAGATAGATGGCAAGGGCGGCGCAGAGCGCCATACATACGGCGGGAATCAGGGCGAGCTTCGCGTTTAAGCGGAACATGCAGAATAAAATGAAAGAAGTGTGGATTACGACTTCAATAATCAACATGCCCACATAGGACAAACCGTCCCAGATGCGGTCCACATCATCCTTGATGCGCGCCATCAGTTCACCGGTGCCGTAGCGGTCAAAAAACTCGGCGGAAAGCCCCTGTATGTGGTGGAAGATATCCTTTCTGATGTCCGAGGCAATTTTTGCGCCGGTCACGTCAAAGGTATATTCCTTGATGTAGCCGAAGATAAGGCGCCCCACGCCGATGGCAAAAATGCCTAAGAGGATGCCCAAAAGGGCTTCTATCCTGCCGTTTCCGATGACGTCGTCAATAATCTGTTTGGTAAGGTAGGGAGAAAGCATATCCAGCCCGACGCTTACGATTAGGCCGAAGACGGCAAGAAGGTAGGCGGGCAGATGCTTTCGTATATGTACGGATAATTTTTTCATAATTGCTCCAATCTGCGTGCTTTCACACATATAGTTTCATTTATGGCAGATGCCGGACAAAAGC
>ERZ778503.286-NODE-286-length-43200-cov-7.099641_pt1 | contig 43200 bp, 35 predicted proteins | sample MGYA00510047_ERZ778503 | MGnify/ENA primary metagenome ERZ778503 (study PRJEB29527, sample SAMN07138965) | mouse gut metagenome | material: feces | host: mouse | place: China:Nanjing | collected 2016-01-25 ... | reverse complement strand
TAACGTTTGTCTTCCACCCTAACAGGCGGTAATAGATAAAGCTATAAATTGCTTTCTTCATTCTTTTTTTAGTTCAATTTTCCTATAGCTTCAATAATCTCTTCTACCTTTGCATTAAAGTCTGTGCGGAATTTCTTATAAAAACCTTTCACGTTTCCCGGTTCCGTATGGCTGATACGGGTTACAAATTCATCCTGCATCTTCAGCACTTCGGCCATCAACTCATCTGCTTTAGCTTTGTCAGTACCAGGGATAAACATGCTGTTAATTAAACACTCGGTGAATAATTCTCCAGCGATATAGTTTACGTTCTTTTTGAGTTCTCTTCTATTTGCCATAATCTTTATATTTAATGGTGAATAATAAAAATACTTGCGGTAAAGATAGGCACTTTCTTTGATTTGGGCGAATAAATGACCAAAAAAACATTATTCGAGCCTGCATCTTCTTGCTGTATCACTAATTTGATAGGAGATAGCGGGTGAAGAGCAGTCCTTTTTTAATTCTAATACGTAACTGCTCTGATATATAAATCTTTTAGATTAAAAGCGAAATGGCCTTCTTTTAGGGGAGGATACATTTGAGTTGGCTAATAATCGTATGGACGATTAAAAGTAATACCCTAAATTCACAAAGCAACTTCCTTTGTCCGTCTGGTTGGAATATCCCAATGATATTTCCAACGGTCCGAAGATACTGTCCATTCCATATCCTGCGCTGATACCGAATAATTGTTTGCCTTTCAATATATCGAAGAAATTACTATACGTCAGCCCGTAGTTACCCGTCAGTGTGAGGTAATGAATGGCTCCCATACGTTGCCTGAACTTAACAGACGTGATCATAATGGTGTTATCCATCAATTCCAGGTTGGTAACCCCGGCAAACGGTAATTGCTGTGGAATATAAAAACCGGGTACGTCACCACCAATCGCGTTTTGCAGCGGATAAGGAAAATCTCTTCCAATCAGGATACGTCCGTAAATGGAGGGGATGACTGCGAAACGGCGGGTGATAGGAATGACGCTTGCCCATGAAGCACTTAATGCGGAGAATGGGGCATGGTCGTTGTATTGCGCCATGTTATCCGTATAGAGTGAATAGGCGGCTTTGAAGTCACTACCTTTGGCGGGGAAATACCCCTTGTCATAAGTATTATACTGTACCTGCGCAAAATAACTTAGAAAATGTTCCGATTCTACTTTCAGATCGGAGATTTCAGGTTTCTTGAACAGGAAATCCTTATACTTATAATATTCGAAACGAAGTCCTAGCCCGAAGCGGAAGTTCTTGTACCATACATCAGAGAAACCGAATTCGGCTAAATGATATTTATAAGTAGTGTTATAGGCGCGGTTGCCTTCCTCGTATATGTTGATATCATTGTATTGAAACATGTACGAGAAGTTGAAATTACGCTGTTGTATCGGTTCGAGAGTATAGTCTATACGGGCGGCATATCGTTTCCCCAGTCGTCCGGTGAGGGACAGGCGGGAAGGAATGTGGGTTTTGAGATCTGCCGTTGCGTTGAGTAGCAGAGACGCTATTTCTTCCGAATCGAAACGGATTCCCAGGTTGATTCTTCTCTCATATTTCTCTTGCAGCAGGAAGTTGAGCTGATAACCTTCGGGAGTGTCCGTCAATGTATAACTGGCACTGGAATAAGACTGGCTTCCGCGTAGCTGGAACAAAGCTTGTTCTATCTGTTGGGTGGAGATATTGCTGTTTTCTTTCAGGTTACACTTCTTCATTAGCCATTTCTTGTCATCGGCTTCTACACCAGTGAACGAAATATCCGTCACGTAGATAGTGCGTACATTGGATAAGGAAGAGTAGGGACCGTGTTGTTTGGGGGTATAATCATCCGGTATTCCTATCTCCTTTTTCAGTGCAAGCAGGGACTTCCATTGTGCCCTTGCAGCTTCTTCGCCTCTTCGCATCAACGTGTCAATGGCAGCGGGAGTGAAACTGGCGGAAGAATAGCCATCTACATTCACACGGATGTAGGTATCTGTGAGATTTACATTCTTTTCATGGTTTGCCTGACAGGTAATATCCACAATCTGTCCTAGAATATCAGGGACACTATTTAGCTTGTCTGCCGGTTTCAAGGCGTTTTGTACATCTATTCCGATAATAATATCGGCTCCCATCGCTTTTGCGACATCTGCCGGGTAATTGTTGACAATACCACCGTCTACCAACACCATGCTATCTTGTCGCACCGGAGTGAATGCGCCGGGAATCGCCATGCTGGCACGCATGGCAGTAGAAAGTATCCCGTTCCGGAATATGATTTGCTTTCCGTTTACGATATCAGCCGCTACACAGGCAAAAGGTATAGGAAGTTTATTGAAGTCAATAGAGTCGTGATACCCCATTGTCAGATCCGAGAATAAGTTGGCAAGGTTCTGTCCTTTCATGAGTCCTCCCGAAGCTGCATCTTTAGGAGTTTTGGTGAAAGGGATGGATATGACGAATTTTTCAGAGCGCTCACGCTCGGTCAGTGACATGGCGCTTCGTTTGACACGGTCACTGAGCAGGAATGTCCAGTTTTGTTTCCGTACCATACTGTCCAGTTGCTCCGGCGTGTAGCCGATGGCGTATAGACCACCTACTATAGCACCCATACTGGTTCCTGCTATATAATCAATGGGGATGCCAGCTTCCTCAATCACTTTCAATGCTTTGATGTGCGCCATTCCTTTGGCGCCGCCACCACTTAAAACCACTCCCACCTTTTTGCGTTGCTCCTGAGAATGCAAAGAAAAAGGAAATAAGATGCAGATTGATAAAACCAATGTTGAAAAGATTTGTTTTTTCATTAGGACACAGTCTAGTGTTATTTATTATAGTACAAATGTAAGGCATAATTTGTTTAGTTGTTGAAATGGAAAGTAGAAAAAATGTTCTAAAAGTCAGAAATGTGGATTTTTTCTACACCATACAGTGGATTTCCACACTTTCTGCAAAACGAAAGAATATCTAATGCTTTGATTTTAAGCAAATAATGCAGGTGACGCATTTTTGGTATATGAGTTGTAAATAAGGATATAGAACAAACATAAGTTAAATTAAATAATAAGATTCGATATGAGATTATTCTTTTCGAAACATGAGTTGAAACTGAGGAGAAAGAGAACCATTGCTGCTATTATGTGTATGGTAATTGTGTTGGGTATGTATTGGATACTGACCCGGCCTCAGAAGGTTGCGCCGGAAATGCCGACAGTCATTGTTGAACCGGTAGTGAAAGACGACGTAGAGATATATGAGGAATATGTGGGGCGTATTCGTGCCCAACAGTTCGTCGAAGTACGTGCCCGTGTGGAAGGTTATCTGGAAAATATGCTTTTTGCCGAAGGTACATATGTCAATAAGAATCAGGTTTTGTTTGTAATCAATCAGGATCAGTATCGTGCCAAAGCAGATAAAGCTAGGGCGCAATTGAAAAAAGACGAGGCACAGGCTTTGAAAGCGGAACGTGATTTAAAGCGTATCCGTCCGTTGTTTGAGCAGAATGCTGCAAGCCAGTTGGACTTGGATAATGCGGAAGCTGCTTATGAAAGTGCCGAGGCAACAGTAGCCATGAGCGAGGCGGATTTGGCACAGGCTGAACTGGAATTGGGGTATACCATTGTTCGTTCGCCCTTATCGGGACACATTAGTGAAAGAAATGTGGACTTGGGTACGTTAGTAGGTCCCGGAGGAAAATCATTGCTTGCTACTATTGTGAAAAGTGATACAGTGTTGGTGGATTTCAGTATGACAGCACTCGATTATCTGAAGAGTAAAGAACGAAACATTAATTTGGGACTACAGGACCCCACTCGTTCCTGGCAGCCGAATATTACCATTACATTGGCAGATAATACCGTTTATCCGTTCAAGGGATATGTGGATTTTGCCGAACCGCAGGTCGATCCTCAAACCGGAACTTTCTCTGTACGTGCAGAAATGCCGAACCCCAAACAAGTATTGTTGCCCGGACAATTTACAAAAGTAAAATTATTGCTGGATGTTCGTGAGGGTGCACTAGTTGTTCCGATGAAAGCCGTTACCATTGAAAAAGGTGGAGCATATATTTATACCATGCGCAAAGATAATACGGTAGAGAAACGTTTTATCGAGTTAGGACCGGAAGTCGGGAATAATGTGGTGGTAGAACGAGGGCTGGCAGAAGGAGAAATGGTGGTTGCAGAAGGCTTCCATAAGTTGACTCCGGGCATGAAAGTACGGGTCAGCGAACCGAAAACCGAAGCTGGAGACAGTATTATTACGACAAAAAATGAAGTGACCGGAGTAAAAGAAAACATTGCCGGAACGAAGGATAACGTGAAAGGAGAATAAACGATGAAAGTTACTTTTTTTATAGATAGGCCGGTCTTCTCGGCTGTAATCTCCATCGTGATTGTGATTGTCGGTGTGATTGGTCTGACAATGCTTCCGGTGGACCAATATCCGCAGATTACACCCCCGGTGGTGAAGATCAGTGCTTCCTATCCGGGTGCCAGCGCACTTACCGTGTCGCAGGCGGTAGCCACTCCAATTGAGCAGGAAATCAATGGTACGCCGGGTATGCTTTATATGGAATCAAATAGTTCTAACTCCGGAGGTTTTTCGGCAACAGTAACTTTTGATGTATCTGCCGATCCGGACTTGGCAGCCGTTGAGATTCAAAACCGTGTGAAACTGGCGGAATCCCGTCTGCCGGCGGAAGTCATTCAGAATGGTATTTCGGTAGAAAAACAGGCTCCCAGTCAGTTGATGACGCTTTGTTTGACTTCTACTGATCCGAAGTTCGACGAAATTTATTTGAGTAACTTTGCTACTATCAATGTGCTTGATGTGATTCGCCGTATTCCGGGGGTTGGACGTGTGTCGAACATCGGTAGCCGTTACTATGCGATGCAGATATGGGCGCAGCCCGATAAACTGGCAAACTTCGGGTTGACTGTGCAGGATTTGCAGAATGCCTTGAAAGACCAGAACCGTGAATCGGCAGCCGGTGTATTGGGACAGCAGCCGGTGCAGGGGTTGGATATAACGATTCCTATTACGACTCAAGGACGTTTGTCTACCGTGGGGCAGTTTGAAGATATCGTAGTGCGTGCCAATGCCAACGGGTCTATCATCCGGTTGAAAGACGTGGCGCGTGTATCGTTAGAGGCCTCTTCTTATAATACGGAGAGTGGTATCAACGGTGAGAATGCTGCTGTGCTTGGCATTTATATGCTGCCGGGAGCAAATGCGATGGAAGTGGCCGAGAGGGTAAAAGAGGCTATGGATGAAATTAGTAAGAATTTCCCGGAAGGATTGAGTTATGAGATTCCGTTCGATATGACGACTTATATTTCCGAATCTATACATGAAGTATATAAGACGTTGTTTGAAGCGTTGGTATTGGTTGTGTTGGTGGTTTATCTATCCTTGCAGAGCTGGCGTGCGACGTTGATTCCGGTAGTAGCAGTACCTATTTCATTGATCGGTACTTTCGGATTCATGTTGATTTTCGGTTTCTCGCTCAATATACTGACATTGCTCGGATTGATTCTTGCCATCGGTATTGTGGTGGATGATGCGATTGTGGTGGTGGAAGGCGTGGAACATATCATGGAAACGGAAAAATTGAGTCCATACGAAGCAACGAAGAAAGCGATGAACGGACTTGCCAGTGCTTTGATTGCTACTTCGTTGGTATTGGCGGCGGTGTTTGTTCCGGTTAGTTTCCTAAGCGGGATTACGGGACAGTTGTACCGCCAGTTTACGGTGACGATTGTAGTGTCCGTACTTATCTCTACGGTAGTGGCTCTGACATTGAGCCCAGTGATGTGTTCATTGATTTTGAAGCCGAATAATGGAAAGAAAAAGAATATCGTTTTCCGGAAAATTAATGAATGGTTGGGCATCGGTAGCAATAAATATGTAGCTGCTGTGGCTCGTACAATCAAACATCCCCGCCGGGTTTTGAGTGCTTTTGGTATGGTTTTGATTGCTATTATGCTGATTCACCGGATTATTCCGACCAGTTTCTTGCCTGTGGAAGATCAGGGATATTTCAAGATTGAATTGGAACTGCCGGAGGGAGCTACTTTGGAACGTACCCGTATCGTAACAGAACGTGCCATTGCTTATTTGGAAAAGAATCCATATATTGAATATATACAGAACGTAACGGGAAGTAGTCCGCGTATCGGAAGTAACCAGGGACGTGCTGAACTGACGGTGATCCTGAAACCTTGGGAAGAGCGGAAGAACACCACTATTGAGAAGATTATGGATACGGTGGAAAAACATTTGAGTGAATATCCCGAATGTAAAGTCTACCTGTCCACTCCTCCGGTTATTCCGGGTCTGGGTAGTTCGGGAGGTTTTGAGATGCAACTGGAAGCCCGTGGAGAAGCCACTTTCGATAATTTGGTAGACGCGGCAGATACATTGATGTACTACGCATCCAAACGCAAGGAATTAGCCGGACTGTCATCTTCCTTGCAATCGGAAATACCGCAACTCTATTTCGATGTAGACCGTGACAAAGTAAAGATGCTGGGCGTGCCACTGGCTGATGTGTTCTCTACAATGAAGGCTTATACCGGTTCGGTGTATGTGAACGACTTTAATATGTTCAACCGTATATATAAGGTTTACATTCAGGCGGAAGCTCCTTACCGGGAACATAAGGATAATATTAATCTGTTCTTTGTGAAAGCCTCCAATGGAGCGATGGTACCGTTGACTTCTTTAGGAAATGCCTCCTATACCACAGGACCGGGAAGTATTAAACGTTTCAATATGTTTACTACGGCCGTTATTCGTGGAGCAGCTGCACAGGGATATAGTTCCGGACAAGCGATGGAAATCATGGAGCAGATAGCCCGTGACCATCTTCCCGATAATATCGGTCTTGAATGGAGTGGTCTTTCTTATCAGGAGAAACAGGCGGGAGGTCAGACAGGTATGGTGATGGCATTGGTGTTCCTATTCGTATTCCTCTTCCTTGCTGCGCAATACGAAAGTTGGACAGTACCTATTGCCGTGTTGCTCTCTTTACCTGTTGCCGCTTTGGGAGCTTATCTGGGAGTCTGGGTTTGCGGATTGGAGAACGATGTCTATTTCCAGATTGGTCTGGTAATGTTGGTGGGACTTGCTGCCAAGAATGCGATTTTGATTGTAGAGTTTGCAAAAGTACAGGTAGATAAAGGTGAAGACTTGGTGCAGTCGGCTATCTACGCAGCCAAATTGCGTTTCCGTCCGATTCTGATGACCTCTCTCGCATTCGTACTTGGTATGCTTCCGATGGTATTGGCAAGTGGTCCCGGGTCGGCAAGCCGGCAGGCAATCGGTACAGGTGTATTTTTCGGAATGATATTTGCCATTGTGTTTGGTATCATTCTTGTGCCGTTCTTCTTTGTGATGGTATATAAAACAAAGTCGAAAATCTTAAAATATAAGAAATCATGAAACGAAAGAAACTATATATTGCCGTTTTATTACTGGCAGGAGTCTTGACTTCCTGCAAGATAGGAAAAAGCTATGTCCGTCCCGACCTTCATCTGCCCGATAGCTTGGCGCAGCATCAGGATTCTGTCAGCTTCGGTGACCAGGATTGGCGGGACATATACACGGATGCAACCTTACAGAACTTGATAGAACGTGCACTGGATCATAATAAGGATATGTTGATTGCCGCTGCCCGTGTACAGGAAATGGCTGCGCAGAAACGAATCTCTACTGCGGCACTGCTACCGGATATTAAAGGGAAGGTGACTGCAGAACGTGAATTGGAGAATCATGGGGGAGATGCCTTTAAAAAGTCGGAAACCTTTGAAGCTCAGTTTTTGGTTTCATGGGAACTCGATCTTTGGGGAAATCTGCGTTGGGCGCGTTCCGCCAGTATTGCCGAATACCTGCAATCCATAGAAGCGCAACGGGCACTTAGGATGACGATTGTAGCCGAGGTGGCACAGGCTTATTATGAATTGGTGGCTTTGGATACGGAACTGGATATTGTAAAACAAACATTAAAAGCCCGTGAAGAAGGAGTCCGCCTGGCACGCATCCGTTTTGAAGGGGGATTGACTTCGGAGACTTCTTACCGTCAGTCACAAGTGGAATTGGCACGTACGGCAACATTGGTGCCGGACTTGGAACGTAAAATCTCTTTGAAAGAAAACGATATTGCTTTTCTTGCAGGGGAGTATCCTAACAAGATAGCCCGTTCCCGCTTGCTTCGGGAGTTCAATTCTCCCCAAACGCTACCGGTAGGTTTACCGTCCACTTTGTTGGAACGTCGTCCCGATATCCGTCAGGCGGAACAGAAATTGATTGCCGCCAATGCGAAAGTAGGAGTGGCTTATACGAATATGTTCCCACGTCTGGCACTGACTGGTGGTTTCGGTATGGAGAGCACTTCTCTGTCCAGCCTTTTGAAATCTCCCTATGCTGTTATGGAAGGAGCTCTGCTGACTCCTATCTTTGGTTGGGGGAAGAACCGTGCGGCACTGAAAGCGAAGAAAGCGGCTTATGAAGCCGAAGTACACAATTATGAGAAATCCGTATTGCAAGCCTTTAAGGAGACACGTAACGCAATTGTTAATTTCAACAAGATAAAAGAAGTGTATGAACTTCGTGCCAACCTTGAACGTTCGGCGAAGAGCTATATGGACCTTGCGCAGCTTCAATACATCAACGGTGTCATCAATTATCTGGATGTGTTGGATGCCCAACGTGGATACTTTGACGCACAGATAGGTCTGAGCAATGCGATTCGTGACGAGTTGATTACTGTCGTACAACTTTATAAAGCGCTTGGCGGTGGTTGGAAACAATAGCTTTTGACTTGTTTTTTTGAGGGAATAATGCAGTGATGTGCTTTTGGGCTATTACTGCATTATATGTTTAGAAAGGGGGAAACGACAGTAGCCTTACGTAGAAACTGTTAACAGTTGAACTTTTGGCTATTAACGAAAAACTTCCTTCCTATTAAGTGTAAACTTCCTTCGGATAGGAAGGAAACTTTTTTTTCATTCGATGAAAACTATAAATGAAGGCTTTGATTATATAATTGCAAGTTGCGTTTTTATAATCAAAGCCTTTGTTTTTATAAACGAAGCTTGCAATTATAGATTATAATTAATGAAAAATATGTTTATATGCTGATAATAATAAGTTTACAATTAATGAAAGAGAACTTTTCTATTAATGGAAGAGAAGTTGGCTGTTAAGACCCTGTTCTTCATCTTTTGCCCGACACTGTTTGGAGATTTGCTTTCGAGTATATTTTCTGTTTATGTGAGGAACATTATAATTTTATCCTATCTTTGCTTCGCTTCTTCCGGTGTGCTATTGAGCATCAAGTATAGAAAAAGCAAAAAGTGTTTATCCGGTATTTATCTAAAAGCAAAGACTGTTTCTGAATAATGATGAAAAATGTAAGTTTAATATTGGGGTTAGTTATTGTTTGTGCATGTACTTCTACCGACAGACGTTTTTCGGATGGCATGGAAGTCATTCCGGTGAAGGTGGACCACCCTACCAAAGACCCCGCCTCTTTCCTTGAAAAAATAGAACTTGTACCGTTAGAAACCAACGATTCGTCTTTGACTTCTATCGGTAGTAAAGTGGTGTATGATAAAGAAGACAACCTTTTTGCGATTTTCTCTAAATCCGCTGTATATACCTTTACGGGAGGAGGACGATATATAGGCAATTCAAAGAAACGGATAGGGCAAGGCCCGCAAGAGTATAGCTTTGTGTGGATATGAATTACAATCCTTATCTGAAAGGAATCGACTTCTTGAATCCTTACGGAACGGTCTACACTTACAGCCCTGCATTTGAGTTCATCTCTCAAAGGAAATTTCAACCGGAATCCGTAGTCAATCATTTGATGGCTTTGGATGCTGACCATGATATTTTTCTTCCGGGTGAATTTTCGGAAGTGCTGTTTGCCGATAGGAAGACACGGCAGATTACTCCTATACCTTACGAAGGAACGATATCTGGTGGAAACGGGTTGTCGTCTCAAAACAATCTTTTCCATATAGGCGATGACGCTTATTTTGTTCCTTCCGGATTGAACTATTATTTATACCGGATAGATGCGAAAGAGAAAAAGTTGGTTCCTATTATCTATCTTGATTTCGGCAAGTATGAAGTGAAGGAAGAAGACCTGCCCGGTAGTGTGGGGGGAAAGCGGACAGATTCCGATGAAATGAGAAGGAAACTTTCGGAGGATGTACAGGTAAGAAGGAAGTATGTAAAATCCAATTGTGTAGTACCCATGCTGAAACTGTTCAGTGATGAATATGTGTATGTTTATTTCGTAAAGAAGAATATGGGAATGGGTAGTCATTTTATTTATAACAGAAAGAAGCGGAAAGGTGCCTTGTTGGAGGAAGAAGCGCCCTTTTCCATGTATCCGGGTTTTGCCTTGGCGGATAATGTGCTGTTTGCTCTTTGTGAGCCGGATTGGATAGAACGGGTGACTGACCGCAAATTGATGTCGGCAGAGGAAATCCGTAAGATGGAAGCGTTGAAAGAAGACGACAATCCGGTAGTCGTGAAATATTATTTGAAGTAGGGGTCTAAATATGTAAATAGTGTTCACTCGCTCCCTTTTTCTTTTTTCCCGTATTGTGTTCTGTCTTCCGCTGCCATCTGCATCCTCTCCTCGGTAGGTTGTGAGCGGAAAGCTACCGTCTTTGGAACAGGGGCGGGTGGAGCAAGCCGTTTCTTTAACTGTGTGTTGCGCCGGAGCACCTTCATGTTTTGTATGGCGTATGCAAGCGCTTTGGCTTGCCCCACAAGTACACATATCTTCTTGGCTCTGGTGATGCCTGTATATATGAGGTTGCGCTGAAGCATCACATAATGTGTCATCAATACCGGCATGACCACGATGGGGTATTCCGAGCCCTGCGACTTATGGATGGTAGTGGCGTATGCAAGTGTCAGCTCATCCAGTTCCGATGCTTCGTATTCTGTTATCTGTCCGTCGAAGTCGACAGTCAATGTGCGCTCTTCTGTGTCCACAGCAAGCACATACCCCAAGTCACCGTTATATACATCTTTGTCGTAGTTGTTGCGCAGTTGCATCACCCGGTCGCCTTGTTTGTAGGTGTATCCGCCCCGATTCAGGAAGGCGGTGTTGTTGTTTAAAGTCTGTTGCAAGACCATATTCAGGTTGGCCGCACCTACAACACCGCGTTGCATGGGAGTGAGCACCTGTATGTTGGCGGTGTCTTGATGGTAAGCCTTGGGCAGTCGGTCGCGCACTAACGAGACGATGGTCTGCGCCACCAGCTCGGGGTCCTCTTGTTTGATGAAGAAGAAGTCAGTTTGCTGTCCGTTGCTTATGTCCGGAAAACGTCCTTGGTTGATGGCATGTGCGCTCATAACGATACGGCTCGATTGTGCCTGACGGAAGATGCGTGTCAATCTCACTACCGGGATGGCCCCCGAATCAATGATGTCGCGTAACACATTGCCTGCCCCGACACTGGGCAACTGGTCGATGTCTCCCACCAGTACCAGGCGCATGGTGGTGGGCAGTGCCTTTGTGAGGTTATTCATCAGTATGATGTCAATCATCGAACACTCGTCCACTATCAGTGCATCGCCTTCCAAAGGATTCTCATCGTTGCGCTTGTAGCCGTCCTGCGGGTTGTACTCCAACAGTCGGTGGATGGTCTTCGCTTGCATTCCCGTGGCTTCGCTCATTCGCTTGGCGGCACGCCCTGTGGGAGCGGCAAGGAGGATGCGCATACCCGCCGATTGCAGGGCAGCTATGATGGCTTTGGTCGTAGTGGTTTTACCTGTACCGGGACCGCCTGTGAGCACCATCACCTTCGAAGCGATTGCCTGGCGGATGGCTTCCACTTGTACTTCGTCATATTCGATGCCGGTTTCCTTTTGGAGCTTGTCAAGATTGAAACGTGCGCTGAAAAGAGTATTGCCTTCCTCGGCATGGACCAGCGCGTTCAGCCGATTGGCTGTTCCGCACTCGGCATAGTAGAAGGGTGGCAGATAGATAGCCGTGTCGTCAAGCATCAAATCTTCAGTTTCTATGGCTTCGTTCATAGCCGTGCGTATACATTCCTCGTCTGCCTCAAGCATTTGTTTGGCAGTGCCGATGAGTTGTTGCTCTTCCGCATAACAGTGCCCCTCGTCGGCAAGTTGGTTGAGTGCGTAGATGAGTCCGCTGCGCAGCCGCCGTTTGTCATTTATCTCATAACCCATCTTCCGGGCAATGCTGTCGGCAGTTTTGAAGCCGATGCCCCAAATGTCGTCAGCCAGCCGATAAGGATTGTCTTTCACCTTGTTGATACTTTCCTTACCATACTGTCGGTAGATTTTTGCCGCGTATGCCGTACTCACTCCAAAGCCTTGCAGAAAGAGCATCACATTCTTGATGTCCTTTTGCTTCTCCCAACTCTCACGTATTTTCTCCACTCTTTTCTTGCCGATGCCGGGCACCTCGAAGAGTCGTTCGATGTCGGTCTCAATCACTTCAATGGTGTCTGTGCCAAACTGGTTTACGATGAGCTTGGCAAACTTCGGACCGATGCCTTTCACCAGTCCGCTCCCTAAGTATTTCTCTATGCCATAGGCGGTGGCGGGCATCACCTCCTTCCAAGTCTTGCATTGAAACTGTTGTCCGTAGCGTTTGTCCACCTTCCATTCACCCTCGCACAGCAACACCGAGCCTGCCGGTACTTCCAGCAGGTTGCCAACCAAAGTGACAAGGTCGTTATATCCTTTTACCTTGACTTTCATTACTGAATATCCGTTTTCGGCATTCTGATATGTGATGCGTTCTACCACGCAGCGAAGTTTGGTCACTGACCCGTCGTTGATGCCTTGCTTGGTCATACTTTTGTACAGTTTTGGGAAATCAGCTGCAAAGGTATTCTATTTTCCTGAGAAATACTTATGCTTGAGTGAGAAAACAAATGAACCATGTGCCTGAGTATCGGCTTTCAAAAGAATGCGTATTGGGGATTCGGATAAAGAAAAGTTCACTGCCTTCTTTCATAATTCGGAAAAAAGTGCGAAATTTGCAACGCTTTTCAAGTTTGACAAGAAACTTACTAACACCTTTAAATAAAAAATTAAAGAAAATGACTAAAAGTGCATTGCAAATCGCAAGGGCTGCTTACCAGCCCAAACTTCCGAAAGCATTGGCATCAGGAGCTGTTAAGGTTGTAGCAGGTGCTGCTACTCAGTCTGTAGCCGATCAGGAAGCTATCAAAGCATTATTCCCGAACACGTATGGAATGCCGTTGATTACATTCGAAGCTGGTGAAGCTGTTGCTCTTCCTGCTATGAACGTTGGTGTAATTCTTTCCGGTGGTCAGGCTCCGGGCGGACACAACGTAATTTCCGGTTTGTTCGACGGTATCAAGAAATTGAACCCGGAAAACAAATTATATGGTTTTATCCTGGGTCCTGGTGGTCTGGTAGATCACGACTATATGGAACTGACTGCTGATATTATCGACGAATACCGTAACACGGGTGGTTTCGATATCATCGGTTCCGGACGTACGAAACTGGAAGCAGAAAGCCAATTCGAAAAGGGATATGAAATCATCAAAGAACTTGGCATCAAAGCATTGGTTATCATTGGTGGTGACGACTCTAACACAAACGCTTGTGTATTGGCTGAATACTATGCAGCTAAGAACTACGGTGTACAGGTAATCGGTTGTCCGAAAACAATTGATGGTGACTTGAAGAACGATATGATTGAAACTTCTTTCGGTTTCGATACAGCATGTAAAACTTATGCAGAAGTAATCGGTAACATCCAACGTGACTGTAACTCTGCACGTAAATACTGGCACTTCATCAAATTGATGGGTCGTTCGGCTTCTCACATCGCACTGGAATGTGCTTTGCAGGTACAGCCTAACGTATGTATCGTGTCTGAAGAAGTAGAAGCTAAAGATATGTCTTTGGACGATGTAGTGACTTACATCGCTAAAGTGGTAGCTGATCGTGCTGCACAAGGCAACAACTTCGGTACTGTATTGATTCCGGAAGGATTGGTAGAATTTATTCCTGCCATGAAACGTCTGATTGCTGAATTGAACGACTTTTTGGCGGCTAATGCTGAAGAATTCGGTCAGATTAAGAAATCTCACCAACGTGATTATATCATCCGCAAACTTTCTCCGGAAAACTCTGCTATCTATGCAAGTCTGCCGGAAGGCGTTGCCCGCCAGCTGACATTGGACCGCGACCCGCACGGAAACGTACAGGTATCACTGATTGAAACTGAAAAGCTGTTGTCTGAAATGGTAGCTACTAAGTTGGCTGCATGGAAGGAAGAAGGCAAGTATGTAGGTAAGTTTGCTGCTCAACACCACTTCTTCGGTTACGAAGGACGTTGTGCTGCTCCGTCAAACTTCGACGCTGACTACTGCTACTCTTTGGGTTACACAGCTTCTATGTTGATTGCTAACGGCAAGACTGGTTATATGTCTTCTGTACGCAACACAACTGCTCCTGCTGCCGAATGGATTGCGGGTGGTGTGCCTATCACTATGATGATGAACATGGAACGTCGTCACGGTGAAATGAAACCGGTTATCCAGAAAGCATTGGTGAAACTGGACGGTGCTCCTTTCAAGGCATTTGCTGCACAACGTGACCGCTGGGCTATCGAAACGGATTATGTATATCCGGGTCCGATCCAGTACTTCGGTCCTACAGAGGTGTGCGATCAGGCAACTAAGACTTTGCAACTGGAACAAGCTAAATAAAACATACTTCAAGGAGTTGTGTACAAAGCCGGCTCTCATGAAGGATTTTTTAGACGCGGATGACGCAGATAAACGCGGATTTATTTTATCAAAGAATCCGCGTCATCCGCGTAAATCCGCGTCTAAAGTATACTGCATGGCTACTCATATTATTTATTCAATCATTTGCTCTGCTGATCAATGACGTCACGTAATACTAATCCGATGGCTGCTGTCCAAAAGAAAAGGGCTGTTTCCACTGCTACTAGAAAAAGGGGAACATCTTCTTCCAAATCTCCCCGTGCTCCGAAAAAGAAACAGGAGCAACCCGGACGAGCTATGCCTATTTGGGTTCGTAACATTTTGGCAGTGACGATTGTCGGTTGTTTTTCCATTGCTTTCTATTATTTCTGTATCCGTCCTTATGCTTATCGATGGAAGCCTTGTCATGGCTTAAAGGAATACGGAGTCTGTATCCCTAACGGGTATGATATTCATGGTATTGATATCTCTCACTACCAGGGAAAGATTGATTGGAATAGACTGTTGCAGAATAAAGAGACAGCTAGTCCCTTGCATTTCATTTTTATGAAAGCAACCGAAGGGGGAGATCATAACGACACCACCTTTGAGGCGAACTTCGCCAATGCCCGTAATCATGGATTTATTCGTGGTGCTTATCATTTTTATATTCCCAGTACGGATGCTTTGAAACAGGCGGATTTCTTTATTCGTACGGTGAAACTGACTTCTGGTGATTTACCGCCTGTACTTGATGTGGAAGTGACCGGCCGGAAGGAAAAAAAGGAATTGCAGCAAGGTATTAAACGTTGGCTGGACCGGGTAGAATCTCACTATGGAGTGAAACCTATTCTTTATACTTCTTATAAATTTAAAACCCGTTATCTGGACGATTCCATCTTCAATGCATACCCTTACTGGATTGCCCATTATTATGTTGACTCTGTAAAGTATCAGGGGAAATGGGACTTTTGGCAACATACTGATGTAGGGAGTGTTCCAGGCATCAAAGAAGACGTCGACCTGAACGTGTTCAATGGCTCGTTAGAGGAACTTAAAAAGATGACTATTAGGTAACAGGTATTTCTTTTCCCAACAACTTATTGGTGGCTCTGCTGGGTACGCAGCTGCCAAACGGGTAGGATAGTGACGCTATCCGATGCAAATAGTGACGGTATATGCTATGGATAGCGTCACTATCCCACGCGTATACCGTCACTATTAAAGATAATTTTTGGCTATTATCCTTTATAAATAAACTTCACCTCTGCCCAGCGATTCTTCTCTTTATAATGAACGAAAGTCAGTCCGTTCTTCTCCGCTTCTTCGCGGATGGCGGCGATGTCGTCTACATAAAAGCCACTCATATAGAGTTCGGAATTCGTGTGCATACAGGCAACATATTTCTTCATGTCATTTAGTAATATGTTCCGGTTGATGTTGGCGATGATAACGTCGAAAGGTCCTTTTCCTGTAAGCGACGAAGCATCTCCTTCTGAAACGGCAATATCGTCTACGTGGTTCAATTCGATATTTTCGATGGAGTTTCGTACGCACCATTCGTCAATGTCGATGGCTGTACAGGGGCGTGCGCCTCGCATACGTGCGAGGATGGCAAGAATCGAAGTTCCGCAGCCCATATCGAGTAGGGATTTATCTTTCAGCTCGCTGTCCAACAATTCTTCAATGATGAGGCTGGTAGTCTCGTGATGTCCTGTTCCGAAAGCCATTTGAGGATTGATGATGATGTCATATTCCGCTTTGGGGACATTTTGGTGGAAAGTGCTGTGGATCACACATCGGTTTCCGATAATGATGGGTTGGAAGAAATTCTTTTCCCATTCCTCGTTCCAGTCCTTGTCTTCCGCTTCGGTATATGTATAAGTAATATCCGTATCGGGTAGGGGAAACTCGGCGATGGCAATCTTGATGGCGTTTTCATCACATAATGTCTGTTGGATGTATGCGGTCAGCCCGCTTTCACACTCAACAAAACTTTCAAATCCGACTTCACCCAGTATGGCAGCCAGTACGTCATTGACGGTTTCGGTACAAGGTTGGGTGCGGAATGTGAACTCAAAATACTTCATAGTTGTTTTTAATTCTGGTGAATAATGGGCAAAGATAGTTAGAAATAGGGATTTCCCTATTATCCTTTGGGGAAAATCTTCCCCGGGCGAAAAATCTCTTTCTTATCTTTGTAACGTGAATAAGTTTAAGTAATTACATAAACCGAGATGATATGAAAAAGATTGTTTATTTCTTGCTATTTGCCTTGTGCCTTCCGATAGGTATCTTTGCACAAAGCGTTGATGACGACCTTTACTTTGTACCTTCCAAAAACAAACAGGAGAAGAAAGAAACTCCGGTTAAGAAAGAGCCGAAGAAACAGGTGACGACTAACATCTATACTTCACCGGGTACTACAGTAGTGGTTCAGGACCGTAAGGGAAGAACACGGGATGTGGATGAATATAACCGCCGTTACGATGCACGTGAAAATGAATTCGTAATGGATAATGATACCTTATATATAAAAGAAAAATCTAATCCGGATCTGGACGGAGAATGGGTGACGGGCGAATTCAATGGTACAAAAGACGACTATGAATACGCTGAACGTATCATCCGTTTCCGCAATCCGCGTTTCGCTATCAGTATCAGCAGCCCGTTGTACTGGGATGTAGTTTACGGTCCGAACTCATGGGACTGGAACGTATATACTGATGGTATGTATGCTTATGCATTCCCGACGTTCAGTAACCCGCTTTGGTGGGATTGGCGTTATGGCTCTTACGGCTGGGGATGGAACTATGGCTGGGGATGGAATCGTCCTTACTATGCTTGGGGATATTACCCCGGTTATTGGGGCGGCGGCTACTGGGGTGGCTGGTATGGCGGTGGATATTGGGGACATCATCACCATTGGCATGGTGGTCCTAGCTGGGGCTGGGGCGGAGGTGGAAGACCTTATTATGCCGGACGTAGTGTGATTAATGGTAATAATCGTTCCTATTATTCTGGTTCGAGAAATTATAATTCTACTTCTTACAGAAGGGGTGTCGGTTCATCAACTACCAGACCGGCTAATTCTTCTGTTGGACAAAGTGTTCGCCGTTCAGGTAGTACAGGTACAAATAGCAGAGTCGTAGGAACTCGCAATTATACTCGTAGTAGCAATAGTTCTGTTCGCTCAGGAAGTTCGTACTCTCGTAGAAATACAGAAACATATACACGCCCAAGCAGTACACGTACTTCTGGTACTAGTACACGCAATTCTGGCTCTTCTTATAATAGAAGTAATAGTTCGACAGGAAGTTCCGGAGCAAATAGTAGCCGTAGTAGCTATTCACGTGGAAGTTCAACTTCTTCATCAAGAAGTTATACCCCTGACAGATCATCATCCCGCTCTTCTAATTCAGGTAGTTATTCAAGGAGTAGTGGCAGTCGCTATTCGTCAGGTAGTAGCGGTAGTTATTCTCGTAGTTCTGGCAGCAGTGGCAGTTCTTCACGTAGTAGCAGTGGTGGCTCTTCACGTAGTTTTGGTGGTAGCTATAGAAGATAGTTTATAATTTCAAAAGAGATTGATTATGAAAAGTAATAGAATATTAGCGATTTGTATTCTTTTGATAAGTGCAGGATTTCTAAATGCCCAAACAACTATCTATGATGCAAATCGATGGATGGGAAGTGATTTGAATGGAACTGCCCGCTTTGTAGGTATGGGTGGTGCTATGGGAGCATTGGGTGGAGATATAACCACTATGGGAACCAATCCTGCCGGTATCGGGATTTATCGCAGTAATGATGTTATGGTGTCATTTGGCTTTGATAATATAGGAATAAAAGCTAATGGAGCGAGTCTTGACAAGTTTCATGGTTCATTTGATAATGCCGGATTTGTATTCTCTACCAAGATAGGAAATACTACAGCGTTGAGATTTGCCAACTTTGGTTTCAATTATCGCAAAATGAAATCATTTAATAGAAGCATGCTGATGAGTGGAGTGTTCAATACCTCTCAAACAGTGCAGATGGCGAATATGGTGAACTTTGATTCATATGGAGGTTTTGCTCCATTCACGGAAGCAGCTTTGAGGAGTGATGATGCTTTCCAGAATCCTGAATTGCCTTGGTTGGGTATTATGGGATATAATAGTCATTTAGTGAATCCTGTTTATGGGAAAGTAGAGCCTGAGAATCCTGATGCAGAACCTCCTTTTGAGGGATATGAACCCTATTTTCAGGCAGGAGACGCTGTGAGCCAGTCTTATCGTTCGAAAGAAAGTGGAGGTATTCATTCTTTTGATTTGAATGGTGCACTGAATTTTTATGATCGTTTTTATGTTGGGGCAACATTAGGACTTTATAGTGTAAACTATGACAGGACTAGTGAATATAATGAAGACTTTACTGATAAGGACGGAAATGGTCATGGAGGATATACATTGGGAAATGACTTTTGGGTAGATGGTAGCGGGGTTGATTTTAAACTAGGTTTTATTCTTCGTCCTTTTGAGTCATCCTCATTCCGTATTGGTGCTGCTGTACATACTCCGACTTTTTTTAGTTTAAAGGAGCGGAATACTGCTTATATTAATTTTGATTTGAATGAAGATACTCGTGGCATTACTAAACCTTATGATGCTCGTGGAAATGATACCGAAGGAGAATATGAATATAAATTAATTACTCCGTGGAAGTTTAATGCAAGTATGGGATATACCATTGGTTCTTCTGTTGCATTGGGAGTTGAGTATGAATATTCAGATCGCACTTCAGCTAAAATGAAAGATCCGGACGGATATGAATTGGGACAGACTGCAGACATTAAAGCAATGATGAAGGCAGTTCATACACTTCGTGTTGGAGCTGAGTTTAAGTTAGCACCGGAATTTGCATTCCGCTTAGGATATAATCATATTACTGCTCCTTTGAAATCAGATGCTTTTAAGTATCTTCCTGTAAATTCTATGCGCACTGATACGGAGTTCTCTAATCCGGGGGCTACTAATAATTATACATTTGGTTGTGGTTATCGTGGTGAAAGTTTCTATGTGGACATGACATATATGTATAACACTTATAAAGAAACATTCTATGCTTTTGATAGTTTAGATTTACCTGGAACGAAGGTTACAAACAACAACCATAAGGTGGTTCTTACTTTAGGTATGCGCTTCTAATCTAATAAAGAGACAGTTTTCAATTTCAATAATAACTTTTGTGTGTAAAAAATCCCTGGAATGCTGAGTGTCTACAGCGGTTCCGGGGATTTTTATTAGTATTGCTTTTTATCTTTCAGTCTTATCAGAATAGTGGAGTTCGTTCGTCAATGATTTCGCGACCTGCGTACATTTATCTGGTAGTAGTCGCTTCGTCGGTCAATATTCTACTTTATCTTCTTTGGCCACCCAGGCTTTGAAGGCAGTAAGGGCTTCATTATGTAGTAAGATTTCGGAAGGCAGCTTTCTGTCTTCAGGCTTCAGTTCCAGTTCGTCATAGATAAAAGAGTCGTCGAAGCCGATGTTCTTGGCATCAGTCTTGTTGTTTCCATAGTACATCTTATCCAGGCGTGCCCAATAAATAGCACCCAGGCACATCGGACAAGGTTCGCAGGAAGTATAGATTTCGTATCCGCTAAGATTAAAAGTACCGAGTTTGGCAGCTGCGGCACGTATGGCGCTTACCTCGGCGTGAGCCGTAGGATCGCATGATGCAGTAACACGGTTAACTCCTGTTGCAACAATTTCTCCGTCTTTCGTGGCAATCAAGGCACCGAAAGGACCTCCACCATTTTCAATGTTCTCTTTAGAAAGCTCGATAGCTTTCCGCATCAATTCTTCTTTTGTCATAGCGCAAAAAATATATTGTTAGTTTGATTCTAATCTCATGTTCTACAAAGATAGAAAAAACTAACAATATACAAGGGCGTGCTTCTGACAATCACCAGTACCAGCAGATACCGAAAGAGAACGGATAAAGTTCGGGACCTTTGTCCTTTTCAAAAAATCCGTAGGTGGAGTAACGCATATAAACTCCTAAATCGGCATAACCGACTTGTGCCAATACATTGATTCCCAATGGTCGTGCGTTCAGTCCCTTGTCGAAAGTCTTTTTGACGCCGTTTGCTTTTCCTTTCGATTTTACTCCGTGACGAATCTCCGCTTCGGGGCCAACTGCGAAGAACAACGGTCCTCCATTGTTGATTTTCGTCTGCCATTCGATAGAAAGAGGAATGCGGAAATAGAAATAGCGCAAACGGCTTTTGCTATATGTGACCGGTTCTTCAGCCGCTTCAGCAGGATAGATTTGAGTGATACCGTCTATCTTGCGGAAAGCATGGTTGTCTTCCAAGCGGATGCTGCGGTAACCCCATCCCAATCCGATGGTAACTCCCCAGTTGTAGGTTGGGGCAAAGGCATGATAGCCAGTGAACAGATTGCCGCCTATTTCCCAGGAGTGGGCAGTGTTCAGGTTGATGCGGTTGGAAGGACTGAAAGAAGCAAAGCCGTTCGACAGTTGCGTATAGCCCATATAAAGTCCTCCGGCGTGAGGTTCGAAACGGTATTTCTTTTTGTTGTGTTTGGCGAAAGGAAGTGCATCGAGTACCGTGCGGCTTTCCATACTCCGTCCGTTTAGATAGACACCTTCAAAGATTTTTGTGTTGGCGATGGTATCGCCTTCTGAAATGCTTTCGTAGAGTTTCACCTTTATTTGGTCGTTCTGCTCTTTGATAACTATTTTTCTCCCGTTGAGATAGAGAGTCGTGTCTTGGGCGAGATTCTCATTTTGCGCCATAAGGCCCATTGGGGCGATTATGCACAGTAGTAATAATAACTGTTTCATGGATATTTTTTTAATGTGTTCTTATTCTTTTTTCATAAATAGCATGGTAACTAAGTCGTCGGCATCCAACTCTCCTTCGATATAAATAAGGGTGGCAGCACCTTTCTTTCCCGTTTTGAAGAGAATGAACCGGTTGACGTCCTCCTTGAGTTGCGGTAGTTGGTAATAGCCCGACCGGATTTGTCCACTGGAGACAACCTCTTTCACTTTCTTGGCCTTCTTCTTGTCGGTTTCAAGAGAGCGTAGGATAGTAGGCATTGCCTCTTCTGCATCCTTGAATATAAGACTTTTGTAGAGATTCATCCGGTAGGCGTCCAGCACTTCTTTGGACAACTCTACCATAGTCACTCCTTTCTGCTTTCCGTATTTCTGAAAGACGGCAGCAATCTGTAGTCCTTGCTGGGCAGTCGCACGGGCGGTAAAGGTAAGCAGCAGGACAAACAGGACGGTGGTACGAATGGGGTTATTCATCATATTCTTATGTTGTTTTTTTATATTATTACTCAAATAAAGTGACGAACACATCTTCTTCACTGAAACTGACGTTGTGGAAAGCGGCTTTCGCTTGTTCGCGGACTAAAGCGGCATCTGTATATTGTTTGCCGTCGATAACGACATAACTTGACACCGAAGGAGACAGATGACGATAAACGTTTGATACACCGATTGTCAGTAAGAAAGTGGCTGCCACTGCGCCTAAACTGTAAGTCAGATAATACCTGAACGGTTTTCGTCTTTTACCCAAGAAGGCAAACATCGGACAGTACACCTCAAGGTGTTCCGGCACAAGCCCTTTGGCAAAGAAACGGCGCAGTTGGCGCTCTTCCTCGCAAGTGGTTTCACCTTCAAAATATTTGTTCAGCAATTCTTCTATATTGTTCTTCATACATCATTCCTCCTTTTTCGTTCTTGTATGGCGTGCAAATAGATATCTCTCACTTTCTTGCGTGCTCTCGAAAGATTGCTGCGGATAGCTTCCGCATTGCATCCGGTTATCTCCGCAATTTCTTCCGTTTCGTACTCTTCGATGTCTTTCATGCGGATAATCATCCGTTGCAGGGTGGGCAAGGAGTTGATAATCTCTTGCATCAGTTTGCAGGCATCCTTTTCTTCGAGCAGCCGTTCGGGTGTCCCTGTCGTTGCTGTCGTCTGTATCTGTTCGAGCGGTATCGCATCCGGACGCCTCGAGCGCCACATATCCATGCAAAGATGATGTGTCATCGTCATGGCTACAGCTTCCACGCTTCGGTATTCATCGAGTTTGTGGCGCTGGTTCCATAACTTCAGCATGACCTCTTGCACGGCATCTTCGGCATCCGAAGGATCCTCGGTCAATCTTCGGGCATAGTTCAATAGCTTGTCGCGAAGAGGCAGGACGGTTATTTTAAATTGTTTGAGTTCCATTTACACAGATAAGACGGTGGAAAGAAGAAAAACGTGACATCGGGAAGATATTTTTTTCTGTCTGTACGAAAAAAAGTGCCGGCAAATTGCTGTATCATGCAAACTGGCCGGCACTTTCCGTATCTTGATAAAGATTGGAAGGAGACTTTTTCAGAGTTTTCCGAGGATCTTATCCATTACCCAGTTAGTCAACGTTGCGCTTTCGCCATCGCAAGAGCAAACTGACTTACCCAATAAGTGGTCTACTACTGCTTGGATAAGAGGTTGTTGCACGTGTTCCGGGTTGCCGATACAGATTTCTTCCCGTCCTTTCTCGGTATGCAGTCCGATAGGTTCGTATGTAAAGACAGAGAAGCAAATCATTCCTTTGTCACCGATAATCTCTATGCGGTCTTCGCGGGCAGAATCATGGGCTACGAAGCACCAAGAACCACTACCCACCAATCCGTTGTCAAATTGGAAACAGGCGCTTAATGTATCTTCGGCAGGATAAAGCCCGCCGCGATTACTCTTGTAACCGCTTGCTTCGAGGATGCAACCGAACATATCTTGCAACAAATCAATTTGATGCGGAGCAAGGTCGTAGAAGTAACCGCCTCCGGCAATATCAGCCTGCACACGCCAGGGAAGATTTTCGCGATTGTAATCCAAATCGCGTGGTGGCTGGGCAAAACGAATCTGTACATTGATAACGTTGCCGATCGTCCCGTTCTCTACCAGTTCCTTTACTTTCTGGAAATAGGGAAGATAACGTCGGTAGTATGCTACGAAACAGGGAACTCCCGTTTCATTGGATATGCGGTTGATTCGGGTACATTCTTCATACGTCACAGCCATTGGCTTCTCAATATAGGCCGGTTTGCCTGCTTTCATGGACATAATGGCATACGTAGCGTGTGAAGAAGGAGGAGTGGCGATATAGACAGCGTTTACTTCCGGATCATCTATCAGCTCCTGTGCATCGTCATACCATTTCTTGATACCTCTTTCTTTGGCATAAGCTTTTGCTTTCGCGCCGTCACGGCTCATCACTGCCACGACTTCCGAATGTTCTACTTTCTGGAAAGCGGGACCACTTTTCGTCTTGGTTACTTCTCCGCAACCGATGAAGCCCCATTTGATAATCTTTTCACTCATAATGTTATTACCTATTGTGCCTGTTTTATACGACCCCCAAAGATAAAGCTATTTTTTGTTAAGAGCAACTTTATCGGGTATAGTATTTTTTATAAAGCTTTCGGTATTCCTTTTCCTGTTGGAATCTATCCAGCCATGTATTCAGACTATCGAGTAAGATAGGTGATTGTTTGCTGACTGCCCATGAATAGAACTGCGTAAAGCTGATTGCGGTATTGATGTCTATCTGTGGCAAAGAGTCCGCGACTGCCCGTGCGATACTTTCATCACAAACAGCATAGTCGATATCTTCGTGAGCTACCAATGAAATCAATTGTTCGGGACCGTATTTCTCTATTTCCTTTATGTAGATAGTGTCACCGATTTCATTTCCCAGATTCCGGATACGCAAAATGGAAGGGGAGCCTTTCACGACATGAAGCGTACGCTGTGCCAGGTCCAGTTGGCTGCGGATATAAAGTGAGTCGCTTTCTTCAGTTTCTTTCCGTTGCACCAACACTTGTTTGTTGAGTACGATAGGCGTGGTGAGAAGCAGGGAGTCTTTGAGTTCACTGGTGGCTAATATGCCGAAAGCGATGACATCGAAACGTCCATCCGCCAGTCCTTTCAACCGTTCTTCAAAACTCATGAAAGGCATTATCTCGGCTTTCAGCCCTTTGTCGCGGGCAAAGGCTTCTATCAGTTCATAATGGAAACCGGAAATAGTGTCGCCGTCTACATAGAAACTGGTGGAATTGTATTCGGTTGCTACACGTAATATTCCTTCTTTGGCAATGGCTGCGTAGTCACGCGGGTGTCCCAACAACGGCTTTTTCTGTTTACTACCGCATTGGCGGACAGAAAAGAGGATGGCCAGTACAATAACGACAGGTACTAAATATCTGAACAGTCTCAGTTTGGGGCGTGTCTCCATAAGCCGTAAGATTTTTGTTAATCATAGAAATTCCATGAAAGGCCGAATTTCAGTACACGCGGGTTGATGGGGTGGTGGGGAGACAGGAAATAATTTGGTCTGCTCATACCTTGGTTCACGTGGTACATCATTACATAGAAACGTGTACGCTTTAAGTGCAGGTTTGCGTAAACATTCACAATCGGGTAGCCGCCAATCTCTACCTGATCGTTTTCCGGTTGCAGGTGGAAGTTTTGGATGGCAGGCATATACGCAGGGGCATTGTATTTGGTGAAGTATCGTACGTCGGCACCCAACTGCACGCTAAGTACTTTCTTCGCCAGTTTGAACTGCATGTAGAAGTTGTGATACAGTGAGAGGTCGGGCAAGGGAAGCACCGTCTGGTCACTGGATTTCTGCCAGGTCACTTCGTTGTCCAAATGGAATATTCCGAGTTTGAAGTCCTGGTTGAGGCTTGCCGATAATATTTGCAGGCTTCCGCTTTTTTGTTCGGGTGTTGCCTGTTGGTTGAAGTAAGTATAGTTCTTTATGTTTTCAACTCCTGCTTTCAACCTTGTTCTCCAACGGGCAATGCTTAATTCCCCTTCGATACGGGTACGGAATTCTTTGTCCATGTCATTATCCCACAAGAAATGTTTGGAATGATAATGACGCATATAGAAAGGGGCAAGTTTATTGCTGATCTCACCACGGGCTATGAGACTGACCGTGTCTTTCCACAAAGGGAAGTTAAGGTCAATATCCCCTTTTACGTTGAACTGTCCGATGGCTTTTCCTGCCAGCCCCACTTCGCCGATAGCATGATAATGAAGCACATTACCTTCGCCTTTGGAAAGTTCTCCGCCCACAAATATTTCGTTTTCATTGTATTTGTCGGGAGACAGGCTGCCGTTCATATTCATCAGTGTGTACTTGCTGATTTTATAGGAAGCAAATGCGGTCAGACCGGCTTTGGCATATTTGTTGAAACCTTCGAGCAGGGCAATACCGACGGTGTTCTTGATTCCTACATAGGTGGTACTGTCGTGGGCAATCGGATTGTCGGGGGCAAGATAAGTATTCTGATAATAGTTTTTCTCCCGCATATCGTCATTTGAGTTGAAGGTGTGCCGTGCCCGCTCTACCTGAATGGTATGTATGAAGCTGGTGACCGGTACGAATTCCTGTTTGGTAGGAGTCGTGTCATTCTCAGCCTGTGGTATATCACGTTTGAACCCCAAATTATAACGTTGGGTAAGGAATACGTAAAAGTCGTGATTACGGTTGGTTGTTTTACTGAGTTTAGTCGGAATATTGGTTGACTCGTATTCCCTCTGTCCTTGGGCCATTTCTTCGGGAGCGGTGATATATCGGTCGTCCTCAATACCTCCGTTTTCATTTGTTTTCAAGTAATTATTACTGTAAATGGCTTGCATCTGATACTTATCGCCAATATAGCTGCCGAAAAATGCAGCGTTGAAGTATGCAGTATTCTGATTGTTGTAGTATCCTCGTCCATACAGGTAGTCTATATTAAAACCAAAAGCCAGTTTCTTGTTGACATTGACGGAGAAGTATGATTTGAAATGTTCTTCACCGTTTACTTTATTACCCGCTTTATGATAGGTAAGATTGGTGTAGGGTACGTTACTGTTTGTAAAATTGAATTCTGTAGGACGGATAAAGAAACTGGAGAAAGGCTCCATAAAGATAGTAGGCTCCGGATCACGACGTTCAAAGAAGATGCGTGACATACGGGGAGAACCCATATTGGCAAGGTAGTTGTAATGTCCGGTCAGCCCGTCTGTAAGATTCGTGTTCTGGAAATGGTGGTAGGCTGTATCCGCCGGAATGATAGTCCGGTCGCCCAATTGATTTTTAATACGCCACATATACAATGTAGGCGCTAATCCCTGTATTTCAACGTTTGCACTATCCAACCTGTCTGGAATCATGGCAGGGTCTACCTGATTACCATATTGGTCGTATCCGTTTTCGTCCACTCTTTGTCGACCATTATCGAACTGTGCACGGACAGTTGTCAAACCTATAACGGAAAGTAGTATATATAATAGTAAGATTCGTCTCATAATTGGGGGACAAAGATACTTACTTTAATTGAGAATTGAGAATTGAGAATTGAAAAATATGTTGCATCCTTTACTTACCGAGCAATTATTTCTTAATTCCCAATTCTCAATTTTTAATTTATCAAACCTCACGGATTAACTCCATACCTTTCTTGATGGCTTCCTCATTCATGGGAATCAAGTGGTGGTGGCGTTCCGGCAGGGTTTTCTTCAGTCCTTTGATTACATTTTCCAGCGTGACAATCGGGTGGAGTTTCAATAAACCGCCGAGTACAATCATGTTGAACGCCTTAGCATTGTTCATTTCATTGGCTGCGTCCATTGCGTCAATACGATATACTTTGATGTCCTTGCGGGTAGGCGGGTTGATGATTCCGTAACCGTCGTAAATCAGGATACCGCCGGGTTTCACTTTGCTTTCAAACTTTTCGAGTGAAGGCTGATTCAGAATGATGGCAGCATCGTATTTACTAAGAATCGGTGAGGATATTTTGTCATCGCTTACAATAACTGTAACGTTGGCTGTTCCACCTCGTTGTTCGGGACCGTATGCCGGCATCCAGGTCACTTCTTTGCCTTCCATCAAACCGGAATATGCCAGAATCTTACCCATAGACAATACGCCTTGTCCACCGAATCCTGCTATAATTATTTCTTCTTTCATTGTTCTGTTGACTTTTAGCGTTATTCTTTATCTTTTAAATCACCCAGCGGATAGAATGGGAACATGTGTTCTTCCATCCATTTGTTCGCCTTCTCCGGAGTCATCTTCCAGCCTGAACTACAAGTGGAAACAATTTCTACCAAGTTGGAACCTTTTCCGTTCATGGAGTTTTCAAAAGCCTTGCGGATTGCCTTCTTTGCCTTACGGATAGCCGGTACGGATTGTACGGACTGACGGGTTACGTAAGCAGTTCCTTCCAGTTGGGCAGCGATTTCAGTAATCTTCAATGGGTAACCGTGAAGTTCGACATCACGTCCGTAAGGGCAAGTCGAGCTCTTCATGCCTACCAGTGTGGTCGGTGCCATCTGACCACCGGTCATACCGTAGATGGCATTGTTGATAAAGATAATCGTGATATTCTCACCACGGTTCAAAGCGTGGATTGTTTCGGCTGTACCGATACAAGCCAAGTCACCGTCGCCCTGATAAGTGAAAACAAGACGGTCCGGCCACAGGCGTTTAACAGCAGTCGCCACAGCAGGAGCACGTCCGTGTGCTGCTTCCTGCCAGTCAATATCGAGATAGTTGTAGGCAAACACTGCGCATCCTACCGGAGAGATGCCCACCGTTTTGTCCTCCATGCCCATTTCCTCTATCACTTCGGCAATGAGCTTGTGTACCACACCGTGACTGCAACCCGGACAGTAGTGCATGGCATTATCGTTCATCAGAGTCGGTTTCTTGTAAACCAGATTCTCGGGTTTGATTATTTCTTCTTTAGTCATAACTTCATCTCCTTATCTGTTGGTGAACCGTATAAAAAACTCCATCAGCTTGACAAAGATTGCCGCGCCGCATACGTAGATAAACATTTTAAAATCTTCTTTTCCTACGACGAAGTAAGTGATAATGGCAGCAAGTGCCAGTATCATAAAGAGGATGTTCAGTACGTTTCTTATTTTATCGGGATTCATCGTTTCGTTATTTGATTATTTTTTCTTCCAAAGCAGTTACAATCTCATCCGGGTCGGGAACAATACCGCCGAGACGTCCGAAATGTTCTACCTTTACTTTACCGTTGACAGCCAAGCGGACATCTTCAATCATCTGTCCTGCATTCAGTTCCGTAACGAGTATGCCTTTCACCTTGTCAGCGTAAGCGGCAATTGCTTTTGTCGGGAACGGCCATAGTGTAATCGGGCGAAGGATACCTACTTTAATTCCTTTTTCACGGGCTAATTCCATTGCTTTCTGACCAATACGTGCCATTGAACCGAAAGCGATAATCAAATACTCTGCATCTTCGCAGTTGATCTCTTCGAAGCGTACTTCGTTTTCTTCAATTTCACGATATTTAGCTTGAAAACGGAGGTTGTTGATTTCCATGGCTTCCGGTTTCAATTCAAGGGAAGTGATAATATTAGGTTTGCGGTCTTTCGCTTTTCCGGTAGCAGCCCATGGACATTGTTCTATTATTTCTGCTTCAGTGCGGCGTGGCTTTTGTGCAGGAAGAACAACCTTTTCCATCATCTGACCGATCACACCGTCGGCAAGGATGATAGCCGGATTACGGTATTTAAAAGCCAGTTCGAATCCTAATGCTACGAAATCCGCCATTTCCTGTACGGATGCCGGAGCGAGGGCAATCAGTTTGTAGTCTCCATGACCACCACCTTTTACTGTCTGGAAGTAGTCTGCCTGGCTAGGTTGGATAGTTCCCAATCCGGGACCGCCACGCATTACATTCACAATCAGACAAGGAAGTTCGGCACCGGCCAAATAAGAGATTCCCTCTTGTTTCAAGCTCACACCCGGACTTGAAGAGGAGGTCATTACCTTCTTTCCGCTACCTGCACCTCCATATACCATATTGATAGCTGCCACTTCACTTTCCGCTTGGAGTACTACCATGCCGGTTGTTTCCCACGGTTTCAGTTCGGCAAGCGTTTCCAACACTTCCGATTGGGGAGTAATTGGATAACCGAAGTAACCGTCGGCACCGCAACGGATAGCTGCGTGGGCGATGGCTTCGTTTCCTTTCATTAATACAACTTCTTCTGCCATATTCTTTTCTTTTATTCTACTTTTACTTTATACACTGAGATACATCCGTCCGGACAAACCGTTGCACACGAGCTGCATCCGTTACAGGTATCTTCCTTCACTTGCCAGGCATAGTTATAGCCTTTCATGTTTACCTCTTTATTGAGGGCGATTACATCGAGCGGACACGCCACTACACACAGGTTGCATCCTTTGCAACGCTCCGTGTCGACTACGATTGCTCCTTTGATTTTTGCCATAATCTTTATTTTATTACGTTATCTTTGAGTACGGTTATTGATTATACATCTTTTTTATTGATTGAACATATCCTTGTTGTAGAAGTTGAGGATATCTATTGCCATCTTCCTGGCCTGAGCGGCAGGACTGTCCGGATTGATCTCGATGGCATACTGGTAGTTGTCCAGTGCCTGCTTCCAGTCTCCTTTCTTTCGGTAGGCATTTCCCCGTAAATAGTAAAGAGTATCTTTTTCTTCTTTGGCAGAAGTGTCCTGGAGAAGTTGGTCCAATTGCTTAATCGCTGTGTCCACGTCCCCCTGATTGATTAGCTCTTTTAGGTTGTCTATTTGCTCCATTTCTTTCGTCTTTCGGGATTCTGAAACGCAAAGATAGTTTTTATTTATGTAAACAGGGCACAAATGAGGACGGAAATTTGCATCGTTTTGAGTTTATTGCATATTGGGTGAATAAATAGTACTATATGTCTCATTATCACAGGGACTGGCAGGAAGAAACCTATGTGAATATATTGGGATTAGTTTGTAAAATAGTCCGGCTATGTGGATTTGCTCTGCCAAGGATTCAGGCTTTTTACCCCAATCGGCATGCCAGAAAGCATTATTTCTTATGTCAAAAGCAATTCCTTCAAAGGTCCAGTAAAGTCTTGACTTTACATTTTTCGTTGAATACCAATTGACAAAGTCATTAGACATAGGCTCACTCTTTATTTATTGGAGTTATCAGCTAAATATCTTTATGAAGATATACCCTTCACCTCTTTTTTAATATCTTTTATATCACTTTGTTCATCAGTGATAGTGGGTAAGGGATGAGTGAAGGGGCGAAATAATTCTTGATGTTGGCTTGTATTTACTGAAAGATACTGTACTTTTGTGCAGATATTAAAATGTATAGACTATGTTGGATATTGTTTTGATTGTGATAAGTGCCCTTTGTCTGATAGCCGGATTGGCAGGTTGTATTCTTCCGTTTCTTCCGGGACCACCTATTGCTTATTTGGGATTGGTTTTTCTGCATTTGACGGATAAAGTACAATATAGTACGACGCAATTTATCGTATGGTTATTGATTGTAGCTGTATTGCAGGTATTGGATTATTTCACTCCGATGTTGGGAAGTAAATATAGCGGCGGCAGTAAATGGGGAAATTGGGGATGTATCATCGGAACGTTGGTCGGGCTTCTTTTCTTGCCTTGGGGAATTATTGTCGGTCCCTTTCTTGGTGCCGTGATTGGTGAATTATTGGGAAATAAGGAGTTTTCCCAGGCACTAAAATCCGGATTCGGTTCATTGCTCGGATTTATTCTCAGCACTTTGCTGAAATTTGTTATCTGCGGTTATTTCTGTTATCAGTTTATAGTCGGGCTTGTCCGGTGAAGCAGGTATAAAAATAAAGCTGCCCTTCAAAAAGAAGAACAGCTTTATATCTGTTTGATTTATCTTCAGGCTTTATTTTACCGGAATCTTATCAATGCGGTTCTGATGGCGTCCACCTTCAAACTCTGTAGAGAAGAACTCTGTCAGAATCATGTCCGCTTCTTCAGTACTGATAAAACGTCCCGGCATCACCAGAATATTGGCGTCATTGTGCTGACGGGCCAAGTGTGCGATTTCTGCGTTCCAGCAGAGTGCAGCACGAATTCCCTGATGCTTGTTCAACGTCATATTGATTCCGTTTCCGCTGCCACAGATAGCGATACCGGGATAACATCCACCCGATTCCACTGCGAGGGCTAGCGGATGGGCATAGTCCGGATAGTCTACGCTTGCGGTAGAGTTTGTTCCGAAATCTTTGTATGCCCAGCCTTTTGCTTCCAACCAGCCGCGAACATATTCTTTCAGTTCAAAGCCGGCATGGTCGCATGCTAATCCGATTGTTTTCATTAGAGCATTGCTTTTACTTGGTTATATACGTTTTCGGCAGTGAATCCAAGTTTCTCGTCCAACACTTTGTAAGGAGCGGAGAAACCGAAAGATTCCAATCCCCAAACTTTACCGTAGCAACCTACCAGACCTTGAAGAGTGACAGGCAGGCCGGCAGTCATACCGAAGATTTTTGCGTCTGACGGAAGAACAGCTTCCTGATATTCTTTCGGTTGGTTACGGAACAGACCTTCAGACGGAACAGATACAATGCGTACCTTCACGCCATCTTTACGAAGTAACTCTGTGCCAGCTACCAATGTAGATACTTCAGAACCTGAAGCTACCAGGATAACATCCGGATTTTCATCGGAACCTGCTACGATATAAGCACCCTTAGCTGCTTGTTCGTAATCTGTTCCTGCTGGTAAATTGGCAATATTCTGACGAGAGAAGATCAGGCCTGTCGGAGTAGACATATTTTCCATAGCAAGTTTCCATGCAATAGTTGTCTCTTCTGCATCAGCCGGGCGAAGTACCAGCATAGAGTTGTGTCCCTTATGGTTTTTCAGTTTCTCCATCAAGCGGATTTGTGCTTCCTGTTCTACCGGTTCGTGAGTAGGACCGTCTTCACCTACGCGGAATGCGTCGTGTGTCCAGATGAATTTCACCGGTTGTTCCATCAAGGCAGCCATACGTACGGCTGGTTTCATATAGTCGGAGAATACGAAGAATGTACCGCAAGCAGCGATAACACCACCGTGGAGAGACATACCGATACAGATACAAGCCATTGACAACTCGGATACACCAGCCTGGAAGAATGCTCCGCTGAAATCACCTTTCTTGAAAGAATGAGTTTTTTTCAGGAAACCGTCAGTCTTGTCAGAGTTAGAAAGGTCGGCAGAAGCAACGATCATGTTTTCTACCTGTGTAGCAAGTGCGCCCAATACGGTTGCAGATGCAGCACGAGTAGCGCTACCTGCTTTCTGTTCGATAGCAGACCAGTCTACTTTCGGAGCTTTGCCTGAGAAGAAGAGTTCTAGTTTTGCAGCCAGTTCCGGATTGGCTTTTGCCCATGCGGCTTTCACTGCGTATCTTTCAGCTACGATTTTCTTCAGTTCTTTTGTTCTTTTTGCATACAGTTCGGCTACTTCCGGGAAAATTACAAATGGGTTGGTTGGGTCACCGCCCAAGTTGTTGATTGTATTTACGTAAGCGTCGCCACCGAGCGGAGCACCGTGAGTAGCACAGTTGGCTTCATAGCTGCTGCCGTCTGCCTTGCGAGCGCCTTTACCCATTACAGTCTTACCGATAATTAGTGTCGGGCGTTCCTTTTCCGCCTGTGCTTCCTTGATTGCCGCACGGATTTCGTCAGGATCGTTACCGTTTATGCTGATTACTTTCCATCCCCATGCTTCATATTTCATGGCTGTGTCTTCAACGGTCACATCTTTTGTTTCAGTAGAAAGCTGAATGTCGTTGGAGTCATAGAACATAATCAGGTTGTCCAGTCCCAAAGCACCGGCAATACGTCCGGAACCTTGAGAAATTTCTTCCTGGATACCACCGTCGGAGATGTAAGCATAGATTGTCTGGTTCATCACCTCGTCGAAACGGGCTTTCAAGAATTTGGCAGCAATAGCAGCACCTACAGCGAAAGTATGTCCCTGTCCCAGCGGACCGGAAGTATTTTCGATGCCACGCATGATGTCCACTTCAGGGTGTCCCGGAGTAGGGCTTCCCCATTGACGGAATTCTTTCAGTTCGTCCAGCGTGAATTTTCCTGTCAATGCCAACGTAGAATAAAGCATTGGAGACATGTGTCCCGGGTCGAGGAAAAAGCGGTCACGTCCTTCCCAACGGGGATTCTCGGGGTCGTATACTAGAAACTCAGAAAAGAGTACATTTACAAAGTCAGCACCACCCATGGCGCCCCCCGGGTGACCGGAATTGGCTTTTTCAACCATTGAAGCAGCAAGAATACGGATATTATCCGCTGCACGATTCATAAGTTTGTTATCGTTCATATCATTAAAATTTAATTGATTTCTGTCAGATTGCTGGCAAAGATAACTCTTTATGTGGATTTAACAATCCAAAAGTGCCATCTTTTTTATTACCATTTTAACACTCTTCTTGTTTGTAATACAATAAGTAACAGCCCTTGAATTACTGTAACTCTAAAGTAACAATAGACTTAGCGGGAAGTTTTACCTTCATTGTACCTTTATTGATTTTTACCTCTTTGAAAGGTGCCGGTTTTACAATATCAGGATTCTCAAAAGAATTGTAATCGGTCAGTTTGGCTGAGGTCAGGATTTCTCCGACAGCTTTTTTCGATTTTGTATCCCCGAGGTTGACGGTTATTTCCTGTGCTTCGTCAGCGTTCACATTCGAGAGGGAAATATGGATAACTCCGTTTTTGTCTTTTGATGCGGTTGCGCTCACCATAGGCACAGTGCGGTTGTCGCGTACGTTCATCTTTTCACAGTTCAGCTCGATTGGGAGATAAGTGGCATCTTGGTGTACTTTGTACATTTTGAAGACGTAATAAGTAGGAGTGAGCACCATCTCTTTGTCTTTTGTCAGAATCATGGATTGGAGTACGTTGACTATCTGTGCGATGTTTGCCATCTTCAGGCGGTCAGTGTATTTGTGGAATACGTCAAGGCTCAGAGAGGCAACGAAAGCGTCACGTAGTGTGTTTTGCTGATAAAGGTGTCCGCGGATAGTTCCCGGTTCTTCATCCCACCAGGTTCCCCATTCGTCAAGCAAGAGGGCGATTTTCTTGTCCTTATCATATTTGTCCATGATGGCGCAATGTTTCTTTAGCACGTCTTCCACCTCAAGGCATTTGCCCATTGTCCAGTAATAATCGTCCTTATTGAACTGGGTTGCGGATGTTTTACTGCCGCTCCATCCCGTTACTGTATAGTAGTGCAGGGAAAGACCTTCCATACGATGTCCTACGCGGTTCATCAATACATCTGTCCAGTTGTAATCATAGTCACTGGCGCCACTGGCGATTTTGAACAGGCGGTTGCCGTCATAATTGCGGCAATAAGTAGAATAACGACGGTATAAATCTGCGTAATATTCCGGACGCATGCTGCCACCGCATCCCCAGCTTTCATTACCTACACCGAGGTATTTTACTTTCCATGCCTTGTCACGACCGTTCTTGCGGCGGAGATTTGCCATTGGAGAGTCACCGTCCGATGTCATGTATTCTACCCATTTGGCAAGTTCTTCCACCGTACCGCTACCTACATTCCCGCTTACGTAAGGTTCGCAGCCCAACATTTCGCAGAGATTCAAAAACTCGTGGGTTCCGAAGCTGTTGTCTTCGATTGTTCCGCCCCAGTTATTGTTAACCATCTTCGGACGGTTTTCTTTCGGACCAATGCCGTCCATCCAGTGGTATTCATCGGCAAAGCATCCGCCCGGCCAGCGAAGAACGGGAACGGACAAGTCTTTCAGTGCATTGAATACATCTGTGCGATATCCTTTGATATTAGGAATATCCGAGTTTTCGCCTACCCAAAGACCACCATAGATGCATGAACCTAGGTGTTCGGCAAACTGGCCGTAGATTTCTTTCGGGATGATTTCTTTGCCTTGATCGGCGTGTACGGTGATGGTAGCACTCTTCTGTGCGGAAAGAGATACCGATGCTGCCAGAAAGACCGTGCTGGCTAATAGTTTTGCTTTCATAAATGGTATTTGTTTAAATGATTATATAGATGTTTGATTTACAGTGATGATAAACGTTGATTATTTGAGCAGGCGTACCTCATAAATGGCAGGCGTCCACTCTGTTCCGTCAGGGGTGAAGCGTATCGGGCAACTTCCGGATTTCAGTTTTTGTGGCAGAAGCCAGGAGAGGGTAATAAATCCGTCTTTATCCGCTTCGCTTATGGTAGGATTGACTGCCAGTTTATTATTATTCAATAGAATGGCTACTTTGTTACGGTCATTCTTCTGTATGGTAATTCTAATCCGGCCTGCTTCTTCTTTTACTTTCAGGTTATAGCTGAACCAACCTTTGGCACGGCGGAAATGGCGGTCTTTATTTGTACCGGTTTCTGCTTGTTCGTATTGGATTCCGTGGTCGGATTCCGGTTGCTGTTCACCGGGGAAAATCAGGTCGACGGTTTGGTTTGCTAATTCTGTTGCTTTTCTTTCGGCTGTTGCCATTTCTTTCTGGATGATTTTGAATTGTTCTTCGTTTGCCTGACGGAAGTAAATAGCGTATCGGGCATTGTGCAAACGGAAGAACGGGATAAGTTCCAATGTTTTGTTTTGTGCAGGATATACGTTCCCGTCGAAGGTGAATATTAACTGGTTATCGTCCTTTTTGTGAAGGGAATTACGGATTGATTCGGGATTTCCAATCAACATCGGCACTTCCTGCAAAGGAATTTGTTTGCCATGGGCGATATGTCCGCCACGGCTGTCGTCTGCGTACAAACCGTCGAGATGTCCGGTGCCCGTAGAAGCCGCAAGGACGATAGGACCGTATAAGAAAGCGTAATAGTCTTTCTTGTCAGGTATCTGCTCAAGGCTGACTTTCATTGGAAGATTAAAGGTAATTACATCTCCTTTTTTCCATTTACGGTGGAGAGTCAGATAATTGCTGTTTTCTTCGACGATAGACGCTTCGTTTTTACCATTGATTTTCACATTGTATTCTTTACTGTGTCCAGTCCATTGAGGTTGGCGTATTTTCAAGGTGATCCCTTTCTTCGGTGCTTTATCAATGCGTAATGTCACTTTTCCGTCATCGGGGAAACGGGTTTCTTGTGTCAAAGTAACTCCCTTTTCTTTCCAGGTCAGTTGTGACGGGATGAATAGGTTGACATATAGCGTATCTTTTTGATGCGCATAAATAAATTCACCGTACTTGGTGTGATTTTCCAGTCCTGAACCGACGCAGCACCACATGGATGTCTCCGGTTGTGAGTAAACCCGGTAATGTCCGGGACGCATGGGGGTGAAATAGACAAAACCACCTTTCTCCGGTTCTTGTGACGCTAAAATATGATTATAGAGTGCACGCTCGTAATAGTCGGCGAAATTCGTTTCGGGAGAATCCTGATAAAGCATTTTGGTAAGCCGGAGCATATTGTAGGTATTGCAAGTCTCCGGTCCTTGAACATCGTTCAGCATGGACGTGAAGTTATCCGACGGATGGAAGTGCTCGCGTACACTATTTCCACCGATACAGACAGAACGGTGATTGACTACCGTGTTCCAGAAAAAACGGGCGGCATGATCCCACTCTGCAGCATGATTCCAGTTCTTGTCGTCTTGTGAAAGTTCAGCTATCCGTTTGTACCCGATGACTTTCGGTATTTGTGTGTTGGCGTGCATGCCTGTCAGTTTGTCTTCCTCTTTGATAAGCGGATCTAAGATAAACTTGTGAGAGAAACGGCGTGCTAGTTCCAGATACTTCTTGTCGCCTGTGATTTCGGCCACATCGGCGAAAGTCTCGTTTAATCCGCCATGTTCGCTACGAAGCATATCTTGTATTTGTTCATCGCTCAAGTCGGAAGTAATGTCAATCATCCAGTCGGTAAAATCAACCAGCATTTGTCGAGCGAGGTCGCTTCCTGCATAAAGATAAGCGTCCCGCAGTCCGGCATAAGTCTTGTGTATGTTGTAGAGAGGTACCCATTTGCCGTTAAGGTCGAAACCACCGGCACGGATATTTCCAGCTTTAATATCTTTCCATAGTTGGAGGCTGCCTGGAGTGCCGCCGATAAATCCTGTGCCGACAGCTTGCTGTGCGCGGTGAAGTTCGTTCAACATATAGTTGAGACGGTTGTAGACAGCAGTGTCTCCGGTCGCGGCATACATCATGGAGAGGGCGGATAAATAATGTCCGCCAATGTGCCCATCCAGTCCTGTGTTTTCCCAATTGGTGTAGCTCGGAGCTTTGGAGGTCAATCCTGCTTCACGGAGGAAAGGGGCGAGCAGGCGGTCGGGATTCATTGATAATATATAATGTAAATCAGTCTGTTGGGCTTGCAGAAAAGGACTGTTCAGCAGTTTTACATCTTGTAGGGGAAAGTACGAAACTTGTTGCCGGTTTTGTGCTTTTCCCAATGAAACGGATAGAAGAAGGGCAAGTATGAACGAGGTGGTTTTCATGATGGTAGATTTCCCCTTATCCCTCTCCAAACGGAGAGGGGATAGGGATAGTTTATGTTAATACTTAAAATGATGATTGAGAAAGAAGCGAATAAGCCTCGTGATGTGGCTTATTTGAATTTAGCTGCCGCTTCCTCAATAGGCAATCCAGCCTTGTAGTTTTCAATGTATGCATTAAAACCGGCTACATCTTCGGGTACGGGAGATATTTCGACACCGGCGTCACCTACAAATACATTTTCGTCCAGGAAATCGGCAAGGGATTGTTTTTTTTCATTGTTCACGAGGTAAGAGCCTAACAGGGCAATCCCCCAGGCACCACCTTCACCGGCTGTTTCCATTACGGAAATAGGTGAGTTGATGGCTGCTGCAAGCACTCTCTGACCTACTCCTTTGGTCTTGAATAATCCGCCGTGTCCTGTAATTCTGTCAACTTTGACTTTCTCTTCGTTGAATAGAATGTCGTTGCCAATCTTGAGCACTCCTACAGAAGCATACAAGTGAGTCCGCATAAAGTTTGCCAGGCTGAACTTATCATTTGCCGAGCGTACGAATAGCGGTCTTCCGTCAGCAATACCCGTTACAGGTTCGCCGGAGATGTAATTGTAGGAGAGAAGACCACCGCAGTCGGCATCACCTGTGAGGGCAATATTGTAGAGCTTGCTGTAAATTTCATCCATATTTACAGGGATGCCCAAAAGTTCCTGGTATTCTTTGAACAGGTTAACCCACGCATTGAGGTCGGACGTACAGTTATTGCAATGTACCATAGCTACAGGACTTCCGTCAGGAGTCGTAACCATGTCAATCATCTCGTATGGCTTCGATAATTCTTTCTCCAATACAATCATAGAGAATGAGGAAGTACCTGCCGATACGTTTCCTGTACGCTGCTTGACGGCATTGGTTGCAACCATGCCAGTTCCTGCGTCTCCTTCCGGCGGGCATACTGGTATTCCTGCTTTCAGATGCCCCGAAACATCGAGTTTCTTACTTCCTTCCGGAGTGAGGACACCGGCATTCTCACCTGCCGATAATACTTTAGGCAGAATGTCTTCCAGCTTCCAACCGTATTCCTTTGGAGCAACGAGATTGTCGAACTTTGCCACCATTTCTGCGGAATAGTTGTCGGTAACCGAGTCTATGGGGAGCATACCCGATGCGTCGCCGATGCCCAACACCTTCTCACCTGTTATCTGCCAATGCACATAACCTGCAAGGGTTGTCAGGAATTTGATGTCTTTGACATGTGCTTCATTGTCCAGGATAGCCTGATACAAATGTGAAATGCTCCATCTTAGAGGAATGTTGTAGACAAATAGTTCGGACAAGGCTGCCGCTGCTCGACCTGTATTCGTGTTTCTCCAAGTACGGAATGGCACGAGTATTTCTTCTTTTTCATTAAACGGCATATAACCGTGCATCATGGCACTGACACCGATAGCTGCCAGGTTCTCGATTTCCACGTCACCGTATAAGTTCTTAATATTGGAACGAAGGTCGGCATAGCAATCTTGCAAACCTGACCAGATGGCTTCAATGCTATAAGTCCAAAGCCCGTCTACCAACTGGTTCTCCCATGTGTGGCTGCCTTGAGCGATTGGTTTGTTTTCCTGGTCAATCAAAACTGCTTTTATTCGTGTTGAACCGAGTTCTATACCCAGAATGGCTTTGCCTGTCTCGATTGTTGATTTTGCATCTAATTTCATGTTGAAATCAATATTTTAAGGTTTAGCAAAGCGCCTTATTCAGCATGTAATACACCTCGTTCATGCGCAGTTCTTTCTTGAAGCAACTGATAGTAGTATCTTTGTTGATATGTACCATTTCGATGCCTGCAATTTCCGCATAATCTTCCCAGTATTCGGCTGTCAGGTCGTAAGAGAAGCAAGAGTGGTGAGTACCACCTGCCAGAATCCATGCACCTGCACCTACTTCAAGGTTAGGCATCGGAATCCAAAGAGCGGAAGCAACCGGCAACTTAGGCAGTGGTTTCGGCTCAATACATTCTACGTCGTTTACAATCAGACGGAAACGGTTGCCCATATCTACTATCGTAGCGGTGCAGCCTGTACCTACTTTTGAGGTAAATACAAGACGTGCAGTCTGGCTCTTACGAATACCAATACCGAGGAAGTGTACTTCCAGACGAGGTTTGTTGGCAGCGATAAGCGGGCAGATTTCCAACATGTGTGATTGCAGGATAGAACTGTTGGCGCCGTCGAAGTTCAGTGTATAATCTTCAAGGAATGAGCAGCCTTTCGGAAGTCCTTGGTTCATTACCCATACAGTACGGTAAAGAGCGGCTGATTTCCAGTCGCCTTCGGCACCGAATCCGTAGCCTTCCGCCATCAGGCGTTGGGAAGCTAATCCCGGAATCTGGTCAAAACCATTGTGTTCGATGTCGCCCAAATCGTCGAAGTTGGTAGTGAATCCTTTAGCGCCTTTAGCTTTCAGAATGGCACGGATGGCAAGTTCTGCTTTAGCGGCATTCCATACTTTCTGATAAGCTTCGGTCGATTTGTCTTCTAAAGAAGCATCGTGATCGTATTCCTGGAAGTAGGTAGCTACCAATGTATCCACATCTTCATTCTTGATTTCTTTGTGATATTCCATCAGTTCGCTTACCGGACAGTAGTCTACGTGATAACCCATGCGTTGTTCAGCTTCCACTTTGTCACCATCGGTTACGGCTACATTGTTCATCTGGTCACCAAAGCGGATAATCAGCATATCCTGAGAATCTGCCCAACCAGCGCAAACGCGCATCCAAACGGCAATCTTATGCTGTGTTTCTTCTTCTTTCCAGTAACCTACCACTACTTTGCGGCGGATACGCATACGGGTACAGATGTGTCCGAATTCACGGTCGCCGTGGGCAGACTGGTTAAGGTTCATGAAATCCATGTCCATTGTATCCCAGGGGATTTCCTTGTTGAACTGAGTGTGCAGGTGCAGCAACGGTTTCTTCAGTTGTTGCAAGCCATGAATCCACATTTTGGCAGGAGAGAAAGTATGCATCCAAGTGATGACACCGATACATTTATCATCGTTATTTGCAGCTTTGAAAACAGTTTCCACCTCTTTGGAAGAGTTTGCCGTTCCTTTATATACCACTTTTACAGGAAGTTTGCCGGATTCATTCAGTCCGTTTACCATTTCATTAGAGTGTGCGTCTACTGCGATTACTGCGTCACCTCCGTACAAGAGCTGTGCTCCTGTTACGAACCATACTTCATATTGGTCAAATGCGTTCATATCTTTATTCAATTTTAAGTTGTTAATCTTTCATTATTTATTGTCCGTAATAAGCGTTCGGACCATGTTTGCGGCTGAAATGTTTTTCCACCAGCAGCGGGTTCATTGTCAAGTTCGGATTGACGGCATAAGCAATGCTTGCCATCTTGGCTACCTGCTCCATCACTACAGCATTGTGCACTGCATCATGGGCGTCTTTTCCCCAGGAGAAAGGACCGTGGTTCTTCACCAGAACTCCCGGCGTATGTACGGGATTCAATCCTTCGAAACGTTTCACAATCACATTTCCGGTTTCTAGTTCGTAGGCACCTTTCACTTCCGCTTCCGTCATGTCTGTCGTGCAGGGGATGGCGTCATGGAAATAATCAGCATGGGTCGTTCCGATATTCGGAATGTCACAACCGGCCTGTGCCCAAGCTGTCGCATAAGTAGAGTGGGTGTGTACCACTCCGCCGATTTCCGGGAATGCTTTGTAGAGTACTACATGAGTGGGAGTATCTGAGGAAGGCTTCAGCCGTCCTTCGACGACTTTGCCTTCTAAATCCACTACTACCATATCTTCTGCTTTCATATCATCATAACTTACACCACTGGGCTTGATTACTACCAGCCCGCTTTCACGGTCGATGGCAGAAACATTTCCCCAGGTAAAGATGACTAATCCATGCTTTACCAATTCGAGGTTGGCATGAAACACTTTTTCTTTCAGTTCTTCCAGCATATTGATTATAATTTAAATTTCGGGTCTTTGTGGTAAACTTTGCTGTTAAACTTATACAAGGCTGCACCGCGCTTGGACCCCAGTTTATCTATTTTGTCCGTCTTTTCTACATAGTCCATTCCTGCAACACGCTTGCGGAAATTCCGCTTGTCCATTTCCTCACCGTAGATGGCTTCATATAGGCTTTGCAATTGGGACAATGTGAAGAGCTTCGGCAATAAATTGAAACCGATTGGCTCGGAAGATGCTTTCTGTTTCATTAACTCCCGTGCTTGTGCCACCATTTCGGGATGGTCGAAAATCAGTTGGGGGAGTTCATTGATATTCACCCAGTAAGCATTGTGTTTCTTTACCAGTTTCCGGTCGTATTCATTGATGTTGATGAGCGCATAGTATGCAACGGAGATTACCCGTTCTCCCGGGTCGCGGTCAACTGCCCCGAAGGTTCCCACCTGTTCCATATACACGTTTTCCAATCCTGTAAGCTCCGCTAGTACACGTTTGGCAGCATCGTCCACGCTTTCATTGTTTTGCACGAACCCTCCCATCAATGACCATTCACCCATTGCCGGTTCAAAATTTCTTTTCAACAACAGCAGGTTTAATTCGCCTTCGTTAAAACCGAAGATAATACAGTCGATACCAAGATAGAAGGTAGGATTCGAGCTATAATAGCTATTCATTATTTTGTTAATATGAGTTTCTATTTAATTACCAGAAATACCAGTAGAATGCACCTGTGATAGCCAGGATAATAATTGTATGGATAATATCCCAGTAATTCCAGCTTGCACGTGTAGCCGCTTTTTGTTCTTTGGTAGCCGTACCGAATACCAGTCCTTGGATTTTTTCGGTCGTCGGGGCTTCTGTTGCCAAGCTGACTACAATTACTACGATGATACAGAACAGGAACATCCATCCGCAGAAGAACAACCAGTTCATATCGTAGAACAAATATTTGAATGTAGAGTCTGCTACTTCGCTGGCATTACTGTAATATACTTTAGCCCCCAAACGGGTTAAACCAATCACCATACCCGAAATCAATCCCCACATACCACCTTGGGCGGAAGTACGTTTCCAGCAGATACCCA
>ERZ778503.284-NODE-284-length-43485-cov-6.625098_pt1 | contig 43485 bp, 31 predicted proteins | sample MGYA00510047_ERZ778503 | MGnify/ENA primary metagenome ERZ778503 (study PRJEB29527, sample SAMN07138965) | mouse gut metagenome | material: feces | host: mouse | place: China:Nanjing | collected 2016-01-25 ... | reverse complement strand
TGTTGCTCAGGAACTTATAAATAAAGTTAAATCAAAGTGTTGCGGAATTAAGGGTAAAATAATTCAAACGGGATTTTTATTTACATACAAATACATTCGTTAACACTCATTAACGGGGGGGGGTAATTGAATGTTATTCCTTTACTTTACATTTGCAGCGGTATAATCAGGCAATCTGGTTTAAGTGATGTAATTATAACTTTTCTATTAACAAAAACAAAACCTTTTATGTTTAAGTTTTTACGTATTTATATCTTTTCTGCACTCCTGTTGTGCTGTAACAGCATGATTATGGCAGACACGGAGATCTTCAGGGTGAAGTATATGGGGTCTGCTGGTGGTAACGGCGTTCAGATTACACCGTCGACGATTCCGTTCGGAACGGAAAATGTGAAGATGCTCTTTGGTAACTTGTATAGCACAGGTGATGTTTGGACAAACTTTGAACGTACAATTGGTGGCACAACAGTACATACAGTGAACTGTAACAGGGATAGTAATCCGTTGCTGGCAAATGGCGAGAGACCTTATGGTAAAGTCCCGGCAAAGGGCTGTTACTACCAGTTCACACCGCTGAAGAACGGAAATCTTAGCGTTAAGCTTGTCATAAAAGACGATAAGGATCGTAGTTTATATATAATAGACGAGAACGCCAGCCCTGTTTCCGGCGCCTCTTGCGTGTTGGAAGACGGAACACCGCTGTCTTATGATGGCAACAACGCCTTCACCCTTGTACAGAATAAATCGGACTACAGGCTGATTAACTGTAGCTTCAGCGTTACCGCCGGCACCACATATTATGTATATATGGGTGCTTCAAGACCCGGTTTCGCCGGTTACGACTTTATCCCCGAGGGGGCAAGGGAAACGTTCCTTTTTGCTAAGACAAGCGATGAAACTAACAAATATGTAGGTACAAGCTTTGAGTTTAATAATGAAAATGTAATCTTGACATCGGGCGAAGACGGAACAACCGATGCTGCAAAGCAGTGGAAATGGGAAGAAAGAATGGGGCTTGTTGTGTATTCTTCAGGCAGTAATCCGTCTCCGAGCAGCGGTGTTCCTGCTTCAGGTTGTTTTACCAAGTATGCTGTAAAGAGCAGCGGAAAACTTGTTGTTAAACTAATAAACAAGAATAATATTGGTGATAACAAGTGTTTTTCTATTGTTGATGATAAAGGTAATATGCTCTCTGCTGTATGTATGACAAACGAAGGAAACCGCATCAACAGAAATGATAATGGTACTTACACATTGCCGGAGGCAGGTGATTGGAGACTTACAACATGTGAGCTTGATGTTGAAAGCGGCAAAAACTATTATGTATATGGCAACGGTACAAAACTGAAATTCGCCGGATACGATTTTATACCGGCAGGAACGGCAGAGAGCCTTGTTGTTGAAAAGGGCAAGACACCGGGCAGAAACTATCAAACATTGACACGTACGGAAGAGAAATACGCCGAGGAACACAAAAGCCTTCCTGCATTGTCACCGGCTCCGGCGCTGTTTATAACCTTGGGAAATGGTGAATGGACCGGTCCGGTAAGCATTAAGGCCGAACATGGATCCAACAGCGACGGAAGTGAATATGTGCTCCAGTCGCACTTCGAATACGAGATAATACCGAATAGCAGCTCGATACCTACCGATGGAAGGGCGGCAGTCGATTACGTCTTCGACGGCAAGACGAACAAGTCGCTGCCTGTAACAGGAGCCTTCTATACCATTACAGCGATGAAAGACGGTACGGTATACCTCTTCTTCGACAAGAATGACAAGACGAAGTTCGGACAGCTTTGGATTACCGATGCCAAGGGCAACCCTGTTGAGGAATATCCCAACGGCATCTACAACAGCAGGGCCGAGGGCGGCATAGCACTGGAAAACAGCACCCAGTCGTTCATGTTCCACGCCAAGGCAGGCACAACATATTATGTGTTCAACAGCCAGAGAGAGTGGACTGAGGGTACAACGACAAAAACATACCAGGATCCGAGCCGTATCCGCCTTGCCGGTGTGATATATTCGGATGGTGAGACAAACATAACCGACACATACTTTTATAATATAATGAGGGGTAACATGCACGAGGTGGGCGACAAGATAAGGACACCCGGCATGGTGATGACCTTCGGCGGACAAGACAAGACGCACAACATCTATACCATGGCAAAGCAGGACAAATGCTTCATCGGCTATCAAGAGGGCGCCAATGTGGAACTTCACTTTGGATATGCAACGGCAGGAAACATCAATCCCGGCGACGAGTTGAGCAACACAAGCACTGAGCAGATGAACCAGTTCAAGCCTGACACCAACACGCACAGCCTGCCTTATTATGGCACATTCTATAAGTTTGAGCCCCAGTGCAGCGGCGAGCTCACCATCCATGTTTTGCAGAACGGCGGTCTCGACCTTGACGATAATGGCAATCCGAACGAAGATGTTATCAAAGCACAGACATTCAAGGTGCGCCCGCTGTATATCGCCGACGAAAAGGGAAACATCGTCGAGGTGAAAGAAGTGAAAGTGAATGGAAACCTGAAGTTTGCCCATAACGACTCAAAATACAATTTCACCAATTATACCAACTATGCTCTCTTCAAGGATGCGTGGGAGACTTCGGCAAAGGGAAGCAACTTCGCGGTTTCGAAGACAGCCGACGGCACAGGCTATCTGCTGATAAACAAGGCATACTGCAAGTACATCCTGGACGTCAAGCCGGGCAAGACATACTTCATCTTTGCCAACGCCAGCAAACTGGGCTTCTGCGGATATAAGTTCATCCCGGCAGACGTGACAGAGACACCGCAGACAACACAGTCTCTCAACGACGCCCAAACAGCCGAACCACTGTTTACCGAGAACACGGACGTGACGATAGACTATACGCGCAGTTTCAAAGCCGACACGTGGATGCCCGTAACGCTGCCGTACAGCATGACAGAGACACAGGTGGAGAATACCTTCGGCAAGGGGACTATGGTTATCTACTTCGACGGAATAAGCGGCAACACCATAAAGTTCAAAAAGCACAACTATCAGATGATTGTTGCCGGAAGACCGTGCTTTGTAAAGCCGACAAAGAACGGCGATGCTTTCGGACCTGCTGACGCTGATGCAAAGGTAACAACGCTCGAAATAAACAAAAAGGACGTGACATTCGCACCCAGCCTTGCCAACGTAACCATAGACGGCGCAACCATAGAACCCGACGTGAACGGGGAAACAACGGGAACGCTGAACGGCAAGTTCGTCTTCACGCTCAATGCTTCTTACACAATGCAGGAGAACGCACTGCAGCCCAACGACTACTATTTTGGAGGCGACGGCAAGCTTTACCGCACGCAGGAAGGTGAGACATGGAACATAAAGGGCTACCGCTCTTTCTTCAAGTGCAGCGACAACACATCGGGTGCAAAGGCAATTCTTGCAGGTGCTGACTTCGGAGAGGACAGCGGCACAACGGCAATAGACAACATCGATGCCGGCAACACGGACATAGACAATGCCGATGCCGTTATATACGACCTTAGCGGACGGATTGTGAAGACCGGCACAGAGGGGCTTAAAGACCTCGTAAAGGGTGTGTATATAGTAAACGGAAAGAAAGTAACGGTTAAATAAGAGACAACGATGAAAGAATTAAAAGGATATATTGCCCCGTGCATAAATGTATTTGAGATAAGCACAGAGTATATGATGATGGCAGGTTCGGGACCGGATACGGAGACGACTGATCCGGGAGGGGGCAATGTTCCCGGCGGTCCGGAGACAGGCACGGGCACGGGCGGAGGTCCCGGAGCAAAGCCTTACACGCCGTGGGAAAATGACGGAGAGTGGTGAGGCTCATTCAAGGACGATAAATACATTTGACCAATAACCCCAAGGCGGGTGTATAAGAATCTTGTGTTCTATTAAGTGTAGGGACTTTTTCTTGTAAATGTCCGGCATACAGTCACTGATTGAAAAGCTGTTACATGCGGGCACTTACAAAAAATGGTCCCTACTCTTGGATTTCTGCACATATCCACTATACGCCTTGCCCTGACATAAAGACCTTAAAGAAACACTATGATACGAAAGATATTAACTACGATACTGCTTGCCATAAGCGTCTGCACACTTGCACAAAGCGTAAAGGTCCCGGCATTTCCCGGAGCCGAGGGCTTCGGACGGTATACTACGGGCGGACGCGGCGGAACGGTATATCATGTGACGACGCTAAGCGACGACAACACTGCAAACCCGGCTGCCGGCACCTTCCGCCATGCGTGCAGGCAGAAGGATGTACGCACGATAGTGTTTGACGTGTCCGGGACAATTCATCTGAATGCCGAGCTGAAGTTGCAGAACGGCAATGTCACCATAGCCGGACAGACGGCACCGGGCGACGGCATCTGCATTGCGGGCTATCCGTTCGTGATAGCGGCAGACAACGTGATAATACGCTTTGTGCGCTTCCGCCTCGGAAACGAGAATGTGGCTGACCACGAGGGTGACGGACTGGGAGGCATGGACCGGGCAAACATAATAATAGACCACTGTTCGGTAAGCTGGAGCATAGACGAGTGTCTGTCGGTATACGGCAGCAGGGACATCACCGTGCAGTGGTGCATCGGCGCGCAGAGCCTTGTATGCTCAGGACACGCAAAAGGCACGCACGGTTATGGCGGCAACTGGGGCGGCAGCGGGGCTTCATATCATCACAACCTGCTTGCGCATCACGACTCGCGCGTGCCGCGTCTCGGTCCGCGTCAGGGCACACAGACCGACGAGCGCGTAGACCTGCGCAACAACGTGTTCTACAACTGGGCTGGCAACGGATGTTACGGCGGCGAGGGCATGAACGTAAACATTGTGAACAACTATTACAAGCCGGGACCTGCCACGCAGACCCGGGGCGAGAACATACGCAAGCGCATAGCGGCAATAGGCGTGAGGACAACAGAATATACAAAGCACGACACGGATACGCCCAACGGCTGGGACGCGATGTGGCACGTATGGGGCAAATACTTTGTCGACGGAAATGTAAATCCGCAGTACAATGACGTGACGAACGACAACTGGACGTATGGCATATACAACCAGACGGCGAACGATGCCAGCGTTGACTACACCTATACGCAGGAGACAAAAGATGCCATGCGCCTGAGCAATCCCATTGAGTTTGCCGGAGTGACCACACACACTGCCTCTGCGGCATACGAGAAGGTTCTGGCATACGCCGGAGCGTCGCTCCACCGTGACGCGCTCGACAAAATGATAGTGGACGACACACGCAACGGAAAGGCGACATGCACGGGAGGGCAGTATACAGACAAGAACGGTAATCTGAAGGAAAGCCTTCCGGGACTGATAAACAGTCAGGATGATGTTGTATATTCCGACGGAACAAAGGGCTGGCCCGTCCTCAACAGCACAGCCGCGCCCACGGACACCGACGGCGACGGCATGCCCGACAACTGGGAGAATGCAAACGGACTTAATCTGAATGACAAGGCAGACGGCGCCATCGTAACCGGCAACGGATATACTAATCTTGAGGTTTACATGAACAGTCTCGTTGAGGACATAATGTCCGGATGTACTTCCGACGGAATATACGAGGACACACAGGAGCCTGAGCCTGTAATGAATGATTATTATGATATTTCAGCAGTCACTAATACCACAAACAGTAAGGGTGACGTTTCTCCATGGAAGTTCAACAATGGTTTTGAAGTTATTAATACGGCAGGGAAAACATACGGTACGGTGGATAACATGTATCTTAAATACTCAAAAGGAACCGAATATACTATAACCATTCCCAACGGCATGGCAATCGAAAAGGTCGAGTTCAAGGGATTCGGCAATAAAGTGATATCAGCATTGGAGAGTGTAAATGGAAAAAGCTGTGCAGGTATGACGGGAAACTCGTTCCCTATTCACAGTTCCGGTGGAACACCTGCCACATTTACTGTCACACCGGATGAACCTGTGTCGAAAAACATCACGCTCAAAGTAAGCGGGGCAGAAGGAATATTGGCAATACGGCTTTATCCCGTCAAGAACGCCGTTACACAGGCTGGAGGGGAGTATACAATATCCAAGGCAACCAATACAGGCACAAACACATCGGCTACATGGAACTTCAACAACGGCATAACCGTTACCAACGGAAACAACAAAGGCTACAACGCAGGAAACAATGACTGTATAAAATTCTCTGCCGGAACGCAGTTTACAATAAATCTTCCTGAAGGCGTCAGCGTCAGCAAAGTGAAGATAAGCGGTTATGACAATTATCAAGAGAATGACTCTTATCTTGCGGAACTGAACGGAAAGACATTCTCCAATACCGATTATGTGTTCCCTAAGAAAGGCGCAGACGGCTCGGCGGTGATGAAGGAATACACCATCGCCCTTGACACGCCGGCAAGCGGCACGCTCACGTTCAAGGCAGCAGGCAGTCAGGCGGTATGGGTGATAACGCTGTACACACTGCCGGAAATAACGCTCAGCGAGCACAGCGTGGCACTTGGCGTGTCGGCGGGACCGGCAAACGTGACGCTCGTGCGCACGCTGTCGGACACATATTGGAACTCGTTCTGCGTGCCCTTCGACATATCCGCCGACAAAATAAGCAATGTACTTGGAGGTGCAAGGGTACTGCAATTCAGCAGCGTTAACGGCAGCACAATGATTTTCGAAGAGACGGCAGATGGCATTAAAGCCGGCATGCCATGCCTTGTAAAGCCCTACAGCACGGTTAAGAACCCGCGTTTCGAGAACGTAACCGTAGTAACGGAAGCACCGAGAAGCGTGACAATAGACGGATGCAACTACATCGGGACGTACACAAAATATGCCATGGCATACGGCGGGACAGAGCTTATGTTCAACACCCGCAACGGTCTGTCGCGCCCCAAACAGGCACCGGACAACGTGATGAGAGGTCTGAGGGCATATTTCAGGCTGCCGGCAACGCAGGCTGAAAGTGCAAAGGTGATGATACCCGGCGGCACGACAGGAATAGAAGAGATACCGTATAATGCCGGAAAAACGGCACAAAAGGGCATTTACAACCTTAACGGGCAATATGTCGGCACATCCGCCAAAGGGCTGCCGGCAGGCATCTACATTGTCAGCGGAAAGAAAATCGTAATAAGCAACAAATGACGGAACAGAATGATGAAGAAAAAAGATTATATCAAACCTGAAATCAGCGTAATATCGGCAGAGCCGATGATGCCGCTTGCCGAGTCGTTTACACCCCCGGACAAGGATAACACCGAAGAAGATGCAGACGATGCCGCGGCAAAGCCAACGTTTCCTATACCTGACATTTGGGATGAAGACTTCAACTGACTCGTGCATAGTCACGCACGCAGTCAGAAGCTGTATACCACAATGTAATATATTTTAGTTGTTTTTTTCAGGAGGGTGTGCATAGTTCTTAATACGAACGGCACTCCCTCCTTTTTTATCGGCTTTGCAGAAACATAACTTCGGTGAACTTACGTTTTCTAACAATGAACAATCAACGGCAGCCGCCGTGATTACTTAAGAAAACAAAAGACACCATTCAATTCTTGAATGGTGTCTTAAATATTGTGGGCGTTGACGGATTCGAACCGCCGACCCTCTGCTTGTAAGGCAGATGCTCTAAACCAGCTGAGCTAAACGCCCTTACTTATCGTAAGCGGTTGCAAAGATAACAACTTTTATTAAAACGACCAAACTTTGTCCTTGTTTTTTATTGTTGATGCAATAAAAATATGTCTTTAACATGTTATGGGCACCACAACAGCCATAAAAAGAGTGTGCGTATCATCGCAAGCGAAGATACGCACACCTTAAACATTATTCAGTCTATGCTGTATTATTCTACAATCTGAACAGTAGCACGGCGGTCGAATGAAACAGGTGACTCAACACCGAGTTCCTTAACACCACCCTTGGCAGCTGTTGAAATCTTGTCGCGGCTTACGCCCATCTTAACGAGCTCTTCAACAACCTGGTTTGCACGGTTCTCAGAAAGTTTCTGGTTGATTGCGGGAGTACCTGTAGAGTTGTCTGCATAACCTGTTACGAGGATATTAGAGTTGTTCTCCTTAGCATACTTTGCAAGAGCCTTAACGTTAACAAGGTCTTTCGGGTTAGCAACGTCGGTCTTTGAGATGTTGAAGAATACAGAAACCGGAGTTGTGATGAATTCCTTGATAGACTTTGTCACTGCAGGAGCAGGAGCCGGCTTCTGGTTTGCAAGCATGTTCTTCAGACGGTCGATTTCAGCCTTTTCGTCAGCGAGCTGAGCGTTAAGAGCGTCAATCTGAGACTGTGAGAGAGCCTTGATTGCGTCAACATCCGGAGTTTTGTTCCATGTTGCCTTGCCAAGGTTGTATGTCAAACCAACCTCTGCATAAAGGATGTTAGCATGGCTGTCCCAGAAACGCTTGCCCTCATTAACCTGTGATCCGGGGAACACGAGGTCGTTCTCCATACGGTTCCAACCAAGTTCGAGGTTTACTGCAACCTTCTTTGAAAGATAGAACTGGTTAAGAATACCTACGCTGAGACCCATTGCGTAAACATTGTCTGAGCAGTTACGGCCGATGCCACCACCTATGAAAGGAACAAGGTTGTAGATACGGTCAGGGTTGTAACCGCAAATCATGTTGCTCAGATTGAACAGAGCCTGTCCCTGAGCATTCCAGTATTTATAGCTATGCTCTGCAGCCTTACCCCATATACCTGAAGCCTTAACACGAAGACCGAGACCCGGAGTAAACCACTTACCAAGAGCTATGGAAGCCTGAGGATTTGAACGGAAGCTCTTCAACGGATTCTTTGTAAAGCCAAAGCCGTGTTCCTGTGCACTGTAAACAGCTGAATACTGTGCACCAGCCTGAATGAACCAATTACTCCAAAAAGAGTTTGTTGCAACGCTGTACTTCTCAGTAGCGTCTGCATTCTGTGCCATAGAGGCAACAGAGATACCGGCAAAAGCCAGTACGAACAATAATTTTCTCATACGTTGTTTATTATTAAATAATCAATAATTTGTTTTTTAATGTTGATTAATTTTGGGTACAAAGATACACTATTTTTTTATTATATATACCTTTTTATATAGAAATATTTAACAAATATAAAAATATACTATATTATGGCACAGTGTTTTACCCCAACAGCCGCTCCATTTCCGACTGTCTGAAAATTGTCAGTATGCTTTTTCCGTCTGGAGTATAGTTTACATTAGAACATGCGAAAAGCTCGTTTACAAGATTTTCCATTTCATTGTTGTTAAGGACTTGTCCGTGGGGTATTGCCGCATTGCGTGCCAAAGAGACAGCCAGGGAGTGGTTGATGTCAGACGCGACGCCTACACCGTTCTCCGCCGCCGTCGCCACCATGTTGCGTACAAGCTCAACAACGTTTATCCCTTCTATTCCCGACGGTATACCATTCACAGCATAGCTGCCGCCTCCAAGATCGGAAATATCAAAGCCGAGCTTTTCCATTTCGGGCTGCACTTTTTCCATGACGATAGCTTCCTTGTGGTCAAGCTGGACAATCTCGGGGAACAACACTTTCTGAACACTGCCGGTCCTGCCGTCAAGCTGCTGCATATAATTCTCATACAGGACACGTATATGAGCACGGTGCTGGTCGATTATCATAAGCCCGGATTTTACTGCCGTCATTATATATTTGCCCTTATACTGATAATGTACAGGGGACTTTTCATCTACGGCATCCGGTCTTTCATCATCCGGTTTGTCTGCAAACAAAGGCATTTCTTTTATCTGTGAGGCATCAGGAGTGGTGTATAGCTGCTCCCAGTTTTCGGGAACATAGTTGCTGACTGGCGTTTCCTTAAACGGATTATAAACGGGATTTATGTCTATCTTTGGGACAGGCACTCCCATGCTCCCTGCCTCAAACACCGGAATTTCAGGTTTTCCCTCCGTGTCGAAGTCAATTGAAGGCACATCGCTGAACTTGCCTACAGCCTCTTTTACGGCAGCCATGAGGATTTGCCAGATGGTATGCTCGTTCTCAAACTTTATCTCCGTCTTTGTTGGATGTATGTTTACATCTATGTCGCGCGGCTCAACTTCCATATATATAAAATAAGGTATCTGTTCGCCGACGGGTATCAGACGCTCGTATGATGCCATCACTGCCTTGTGAAAATAAGGATGCTTCATGTATCGCCCGTTGACAAAGAAATACTGCTGCACATTCTTCTTCTTTGCCGACTCGGGCTTTCCTACAAATCCGGATATCCTGCAAACTGTCGTATCTACGCTCAACGGAAGAAGGTCGTGGTTAATTCGCTTGCCGAAAATATCAACTATTCTCTGACGGACACCGCCGGCACGCAGGTTGAACATCTCCGTGCCGTTGCTGTGCAGAGTGAAGTTTATCTGCGGGTTGACAAGCGCAATGCGTTCAAAAGCAGCTACAATATTACTCAGTTCGGTTGAGTTTGACTTGAGGAACTTACGCCGTACAGGCACATTGAAGAACAAGTTCTGAACAAGAAAGTTACTCCCGGCCGGACATGACACAGGCTCCTGCCCCGTAACCTTGGATGCCGAAACGGACAGCATCGTGCCAATCTCTTCTCCAGGCGTGCGCGTCTTCAGCTCCACCTGTGCCACTGCTGCGATTGATGCCAGTGCCTCGCCACGGAAACCCATTGTCTGAAGCGCAAACAAATCACCGGCATTACGTATCTTCGATGTGGCATGGCGTTCGAACGAAAGGCGTGCATCAGTCTCCGACATACCTTTTCCGTCGTCGATGACCTGTATAGATGTCCTGCCGGCATCAACCACCAGGACATTTATGGTCTTCGCTCCGGCATCGACAGAGTTTTCCACAAGTTCTTTTATCACCGATGCCGGACGCTGTATGACCTCACCTGCGGCAATCTGATTTGCCACCGAATCCGGCAGAAGCTGTATTATATCGCTCATTATTTATTTCAATTAATTATTGTCCGGCATCCCCTTCTTATCGTCTTCAGCCGTCACACTGACCGAACTGACCTGTCCTCCTGATATCTGCTGTAGCGGAGCCGCATGACGCGTTACGGTCTTCAGTGCCGTCCCGTCTTTCTTCCCGCGCCAGTTGAATATATCGTGTTTGTCCACCGGACGTATATAGTCGAACCATGCAAAATTAGGAAGCTTATAACGTGAAGGCGGTATCTGCGTCATCGGATACATCGTACCGCTGTTCTTCGGAGTCCATATACGCTGCAGCTGACGGTCTTTCATATACATGCGCAGCGTGTCCGTCTCAAGATACACAAGCCCCATAAGCGTGCTGTCCTTATCGTCCACAGGGTAGAAGACCACCATCACATTGCCGCGTGCCTCGGTTCCGGTAAGCTCTCCCTTGTCAAAATAGGCAAACATCTCACGCGATGCCACCTGATTGTAATGCTTTCCGTCATGAAGAAGTTCCGCAGACAATGCCTGGTTTATAACATGTGCACGGTCCAGCGTGGAGTCTTTCATATAAACCTTTATCACCTCTCCAAGCAACTGACGGTCGCCATTCCATGTTATCGGGTCCTTGTACATAGTCATGCACGAGTCCTTCGAATTATACACAAGCGAGTCGCATACAGCCTGGACATCGGTGCGGAAAGCCCTCACCCTGTTATAACAGTGCAATGTACGGTACACCGAGTCCGTCTCAATGTCGTATGTATACATTCTTATGGTGTCCGAATGTACAAAAAGAGTGTCCTTCTGAGAATAATCCTTCATAACGGCACTGTCCGTGGCGAGTGCCGTTCCCGTCTTGTCGTTATACCAGAAATAGTTACAGGTCAGTTCGTTTTTGTTCTCACTGTCCTTATACACCACATTATCATATCCCCGGCTCACGCCTGCCTTCTCGTCATAGAACAGGCTGTCGCCCGTAAGTTCCTTTCCCTTGTTTGTCAACGTGGCACGTCCGTACAGCCTTGCCACCTCCTTGTTTGTGTCATAAAATCCGTCCGTGGTGTTTATCACGCTCTCGCCCGACGTTATGCGCGAGGGTCCCACCACGTGTGCAAGCGACGTCTTCGTGTCATAATAAAGAGTGTCGGTGTTAAGAAGAAACTTCTTGTTTTTAAGACTTACATCATAGTTGAATATCGCCTCGCGGGTTTCCGTGTCATATTCTCCCCAGTCGGACACCAGTACATTATTCTTGTCCACCATGCGCCCACCTTCAAAAAAGTAGCCGATGCCATAAAGACGGTCATAGTTAAGACTGTCCGTATACAGCTTTGTACCGCGGTGAGTCAGCACGACATTGTTCCTTGCCTCAGCCATTTGGTTGTCGCCGTCATAAAAGGCATAGTCACTGAAGAGCGACAGTGTGTCTCCCTGCAACATCCTTACATGTCCGAAAGCCTTGAACGAGTTCGACTCCTGATAAAAATACGCACTGTCACACGTAAGCCTTGCCCCCTTGTGACGGAACGCCACGTTGCCGTTTAATATCTGTGCATTGGGATTACGCCCATACTGGTCGTAGTGCAGGACATCGGCATGAACAAGATATACCCGCTCGTTTTTCTTGGCACGCGGCTTCTTCTTCGGTGCCATCTTAGACTGTACCAAACATAGTCCAAACAGGCATAGAACAATTACAAGAATTATCCTATGCCCGCCATATCTTCCTTTTTTGCTATTTCTTATTGTCATTTAATCCAGCCCTGATATTCAAAATCACAGTCCTTGTAACGGTTGTTCATCCTTACGTACGTGGTTTTAAGCTTGTTCTGAATCCATTCCTTGATAAATTCTTCCCTGCGCTTGGCAAGGACCTCATTCTTCAGCACCTGAAAATCTTCGGTTATGGTGGCACGGTGTGCCTCAACCCTGCTCTTCAGCTTTGCTATCACGCACACACGCTTGCCACGGCTGTCAATCATATTGAAGGCACGTGACATCTCGCCGACCTTCAACGTGTCCACGACCTTGGCTATTTCCGGCGGCAGGTCCTGCATACGGAACTTGCTTGTACGTCCCGCCTCTGACGAGTTAGCCATAAGTCCGTGATTGTTGCGGGTATCCTTGTCATCAGATACATACACTGCAGCATCGTCAAAAGTATACTTTCCTTCACGTATATTCGTTGCCACAGAGTCAAGAAGGACTTCTGCTTCGGTCACTGCCTCCTGCGATATATGCGGTTTGCGCAATATGTGGCGCACCTTTATCTTGTCGCCGCGCTTGTCTACAAGCTGTATTATATGATAGCCGAACTCGGTTTCCACTATCTTTGAAATCTTCTTCGGGTCGGTCAGGTTGAATGCAACCGCCGCAAAAGCCGGGTCAAGAAGCCCTCTTCCTACATAGTCGTCAAACTCTCCTCCAAGACGTGCCGTTCCAGGATCTTCCGAATACAGACGTGCAAGAGTTGAGAAAGATGTCTCTCCGTTGGTTACGCGGTCGGTATAGTTCCTAAGCTCATCCTTCACGCGGTTTATCTCCTCCTGAGTCACCTTTGGGGACTTTGTGATAATCTGCACCTCCACTTCCGTCGGGACAAGCGGTATGCTGTCTTCCGGCATGTCCTTGAAGAAACGGCGCACATCGGCAGGCGACACGGTGATGTCAGACACCAGCTTGTCCTTCATCTTCTCTATCAGCTGACGGTCGCGGAAATCATCGCGCATGCTCTGTCGCATTGCCGTGATGCTCTGCTTCTTGTATTCCTCGAGTTTTTCCTTTCCTCCGGCAGCCTGTATCCAGTAGTTTATCTGCTGGTCGACACTCTGCACAACCTCGGACTCCGTCACCTCGATACTGTCTATTGCAGCCTGATGCAGGAAAAGCTTCTGTACGGCAATCTGCTCCGGTATGGCACAGTCGGGATTACCTTTCCATTTTACTCCTTCCACTTCGCCCTGCATACGGATAGCCTCAACGTCCGACTTCAATATCGGTTCGTCTCCGACCACCCATATAACCTCGTCTATTATGCTGTTCTCATCTATCACCGCCGCCGTATCAGGCAAAGCCTTTACCGTATCAGCATTCTCAGCCGTATTACCTCCGTCATACCAGGCATTTACACCAAGCCCGCCAAACAGCATAAACGAAACAGCCAGACTTGAGGTTATTATCTTTCCGTATTTCATCAATCGTGTTTATTTACCGTTTCCAACACTTCCCTGTTAACAACGACAGGATATTTTCTCCGGAGCTCTGCCACCCACTGTTTTTCGAGCATCTCCTGATAGTCTGCCGTCACAAGCCCGCGAACGTCCTCATAACACTCCGGTCCTTTCTTCAGCAGTTTTCCGTACGTGGCATCTATGGGATATCCCTTCACTCCGTTCACCGTCGTGTCTTTCTTGAATATCACCTTATCTATATAGGCATTATCCCCTTCTTTGAATATACCCTTCTCCACACGTATCCTTATTATGGTGTCGTTGTTGAACGTGGAACGCAGTTTCTCCGCCCAGCCGTCAAACGGCACGTCCTTGACACAGTCCTTTACAGCCTTCACGTCATCCTTTACCTTGACATGATATGCCATGCCCTTGAAGCGCGGACGGTCCCAGTTGTATTTCTTCCTGTTCTTCTTGAAATACGCGGCAAGCCCTGCCTCGTCCTTTGCCGCCTTGTCCCACACGTTGCGGTTGCTTATCTCGTAAAGCAGCAGACCGTCATGATACTCACGTATAAGATTCTTCATATCCGAGTCGGTTGCCTCAAGCTCTGCCGTTCTCCGTGCCATTATCTCATCTTTCGTAAGCTTTCCTTCCGACTGTGCCACAAGCTCCTCTATCTTCTTGTCCGCCACCCTGTCACGCACATTGCGGCTTTCAAGAAAACGTATTATGTCGCTCTTGAGCGTGTCAAACGGTTCAAGCTGCTTGCGGTCCTTCATCAGTATTATATGATATCCGAAAGGCGAAAGCACCGGCTCCGACATCTCTCCCACCTCAAGTGCAAAGGCTGCATCGTTGAACTCCTTCACTGTCTGGTTGGATTCTATCCACGGCAACTGTCCTCCGTTACGTGCCGTACCCGGATCCTGCGACAGTTTCTTTGCAAGCTCCGCAAAATCGGCTCCGCCTTTCAGTGCGCCGTAAATGGAGTCTATACGCAACTTTGCCGCTTCCTGCTGCTCCTTTGTGGCATCCTGTGCCAGGCGCAGCAATATATGGGCAGGCATTATCAGTCCGGCGGGTCCTATACGTTTCACCGTCTCATCGTATACTTTCTTCGCTTCGGCAAGGATGTCGGCATCCTCAACAAACGAAGGACGGACCTGCTGGTCACGGTACATGGTAAACTCCGACTTGAACGACGACAGCGTGTCAAGGCGTGCTGCGTATGCTTCAACCACTTTCAGCTTATAATTAATAAACAAGTCAACATACTCCTCCACGCTTTTCTTGTCTATTACGCCTTCCGAATTATTCTTGTTATAAGAATATTCAAACTCCGAACGGCTTACCGGCTGTCCGTTGACAGTCATTATGGTCGGATCGTTCTGTGCCTGCGCAAATGCACAGCACAAGAACAGAGAAGCCAACAACAGTCTTATTTTCATCTTCACCTTATTATATTATACAGATATATTCTCTTTTTATAAATGCGGCAACCGTCATTCAGGCCTTGAATAGTTCGGTGCCTCGCTTGTTATGGAGATATCATGCGGATGACTTTCCATTACGCCGGCATTTGTGATACGCACGAACTTGGCTTCATGCAGCTTCTCTATGCAGCAGGCTCCGCAATATCCCATGCCTGAGCGGAGACCGCCCACAAGTTGGTATACAACCTCCTGAAGGGTTCCCTTATAAGGCACACGCCCTGCAATTCCTTCCGGAACAAGCTTCTTAACATCCTTTGTACCTGCCTGGAAGTAGCGGTCCTTCGAACCGTTTTCCATTGCCTCAAGACTTCCCATGCCACGATAGCTCTTAAACTTACGTCCGTTAAATATTATCGTGTCGCCCGGACTTTCTTCCGTTCCGGCAACAAGCGAGCCAATCATAACGCTGTATCCGCCGGCAGCAAGAGCCTTGACAACATCTCCAGAATAACGAAGTCCGCCGTCGGCAATCAACGGAACACCCGTTCCGGCAAGTGCACAAGCCACGTCATATACAGCACTGAGCTGCGGAACGCCGACTCCAGCAACAACACGCGTAGTACATATACTGCCCGGACCTATACCCACCTTTATGGCATCGGCACCGTGCTCCACGAGCATTTTTGCCGCCGCGCCCGTAGCAACATTGCCCACGACGATATCAACACCGGGGAATGCAGCCTTTGCCTCGACGAGTTTTTCTATCACCGACTTCGAGTGTCCGTGTGCGGTATCTATCACAATGGCATCTGCACCAGCCTCAACAAGTGCCTTCATACGGTCGAGCGTATCTGCCGTCACGCCCACTCCGGCAGCGACGCGCAGACGTCCTTTCTCGTCCTTGCATGCCATGGGCTTGTCCTTTGCCTTGGTGATATCCTTGTATGTTATAAGTCCTACCAGCTTGTTGTCGCCGTCAACCACGGGCAACTTCTCAATCTTGTTCTCCTGCAATATCTTTGCAGCCGCCACGAGGTCTGTCTGTATGTCCGTTGTAACGAGATTTTCTGAAGTCATAACCTCGTCTATCTTCCTTTCGGGACAGAGTTCAAAGCGCAGGTCGCGGTTGGTAACGATGCCTACCAGACGGTTGTCGTCGTCAACAACAGGAATACCTCCGATATGGTATTCTGCCATCATATCGAGAGCCTCACGCACAGTTGAACCGCGGCGTATCGTCACCGGGTCGTAAATCATGCCGTTCTCGGCACGTTTCACGATAGCCACCTGACGTGCCTGCTCCTCTATCGACATGTTCTTGTGTATCACGCCAATGCCACCTTCACGCGCTATGGCAATCGCCATTGCTGCCTCGGTAACGGTGTCCATCGCCGCCGTAACAAACGGAATATTAAGTTCTATGTTACGGGAGAACTTGGTTTTCAACTCTACCGTGCGCGGAAGCACCTCTGAATAAGCGGGAATTAAAAGGACGTCGTCAAACGTAAGACCGTCCATTACAATCTTATCTGCAACAAATGATGACATATTATTTTGGAATTTATTGCGTGCAAATTTAGCAAAAAAAATCCATTCGGTAAAACATTCATTCCTTTCATTCTCCTTATTAATTCTATTTAACGTGCGCGCGTGAGGGCACAACGCTCCGGCATACATGCAAACCAGCGGTTCTATGCGGCTTCCCGTACACCGAAGTACAGGCAGACAAAAGTGCCGCCCTTATTCACATAAGAACGACACCCAATCAAGTAATTATTATTCTTTGATATATTATTACACACGGGGCAACGCCCCAAAACTATGTTTATCTTATCACGACCTTCGAAACGCTGACTCTTCCCTGCGCATCAAAAGCCTTGCGCACATACACTCCTTTCTCCGGAGCGTTCACGCGTACACCGTCAAGAGTATAGTAAACGGTATTTGCCATACCTCCCGCAACCGTGCCGTCTATTGCCGTGGGCACATCGGTTATCTTGTTTCCGTCATCATCATAGGCATCACCCGTCAGCTTGTTCTTCACGGCATGTGCAAACTCGTTTATATCCTCACCGGGCAGATTGTCCGTATAAGCCTTGTATATTTCAATCTTTCCCGCTCCTGCATACTTTTTCAGCAGTTCCGGCACATCGGCAGTCTTGTCCAGATTGTTCACCCTGTAAGAGGAAGAGGTCTGCACGGGCGTCCATTTTGTCGCCGTCACCGGATAGCTCTTGCTTATCTTGTGCCCATCAGTATTGGTATAGCCTTCCATCAGGTTGTTGCAACCTTTATATATCACGTCGTACCCCGATGTCTTGTTGACATTAAGAGAGCCTCCACGGTCCGAGCGGACGGGCGACTTGGTGTTCTCGAAATAGCTTGCCTCAAGACAGCCGACGGCTCCCGGACGCACATCCCAGCCGTCTTCACAGCCAAGCATGTAATTGTTGTAGAAGTGGAGATTGCCGCCGCGCTGCAACGGGAGGCGCGAGCCTTCTATGTTCTCGAAGAAATTGTGGTGGAAAGATATTGTACGGCAGTTCTCATACACATCGCTGTCTCCCTTGCCGAACAGGCACGACTTGTCGTGATTATGGAAATGATTATAGCTGAAGGTCATCCACTGCACGTTGTTCTTACAGTCGAGCAGACCGTCATAACGGTCCTTGCTCGCCGCATTGCCGTTGAAGAACTCACAGTGGTCAATCCAGATATGACCGCCCCAGTCGGTCTTTGCGCTCACCTTATCTGCCTGTATGCCTATACAGTCGGGGTCTCCCACTTCTGTCTGCACCCCGTTACGGAATGCCACAATCTTGTTCTCGCCGCTTTTAAGCACCGGCACGCCGTTCATCGTGAAACGGCAGTTGCGTATGATAACGTTGTCTACACACTGCATCACAAATGTTATGCGCGAAAACAGGGGAGCATTGCCTGTTTTAGGGTCAGTTACGCCGATAAGCGTCTTGTTCGGCGCCACCAATATCCGCTCCCCGTAGGTGGTCGGCACACCCTGTGAACCGTCCTGCACATCGCACAGTTTCCCCGTATTAAGCCCGTCGACATAACATGTTATACCTGTTGTCATGTCCTTGTCCACAATGACTATGTACGGATCTTTTGCCTGCATATATGCCTGAAGCTGTGAGAAATTGGCTGCATAAACGACCTTGCCGCCTGCGCCTCCTGTTGTCCCGCCTGCACGATAGTGGTTTGTACCGGCATTGCCGTCAACGGCTGCAAAGCCGTCTATCGAGAAGTCGCGGCCGTCAACGACCTGTGCATTTACGGAAAAGCACGACACACAACAGACCAAGGCTACTGTAAAGAGCCTCTTCCTGCATGCAGCCAAAGCACCCGGCATTTGGCTTGACATAAAACTCATCATCTTTATCAGTTTCATTTTATTGTTTTAGGTAGATTATACAAAAAACTTAAGAATGACACGCTGTCATCCCGCAAATCAACATATATAACCATTCCGGCACACGGACGGCTGGTATAACAATTGAATATATTACGCTTTCTTGATAGCTATTAGTAGTCTGTCGGATGCAAAGATAATAAAACAAAATGTCAATGCAATGATGTCATGTTATAAAAAAAACTAAAATTGCATATATATTTCCCGCTGCAAGGATTATATATAAGGTGTGCATGCCGCGCGACACTCCGTGCGCGGCATGCCGTCAGTTTGCCATTTCCGAGAAAAACTTTATGCGTACGAGCCGCACCTCATCCTCGGTATAGTCGCTTCCAAGCTCTTCCATCGCCACTTCAAGGTCGTCGGTCTCGCTTGTCTTGAAATATTCGTAAATGTCGTCAATATGGTCTTCGTCCACGACCTCATCCAGGAAATAGTCTATATTGAGCTTCGTTCCGCTGTATACGATAGCCTCAACCTCTGTAAGAAGGTCCTCAAAGTCTATGTTCTGTGCATCGGCAATGTCGTCAAGCGGCACATGGCGGTCGATGTTCTGTATTATCTTTACCTTAAGCATCGACTTCTTTGCCACCGTGCGCACACGCAGGTCCTCAGGACGCTCTATGCCGTTCTCTTCGCAGTGTGCCTTTATCAGTTCTACAAACTCCCTGCCGTAACGTCTTGCCTTGCCTGCCCCTACGCCCTGTATGTTCTGCAGCTCCTCCAGCGTTATCGGATATACGGTTGCCATCTGGTCTATCGACACATCCTGAAAGATGATGTATGGCGGCAGCCCGTGCCTGCGGCTCACCTTACGGCGCAAATCCATAAGCATGGCACAAAGCGTGGGGTCAAGGGCACCTCCGTGCTTCTCTCCCATTTCATCGTCACCGTCTTCATGGAACTCATTATCTTTCACAATCATGAACGACGACGGATTTTTCATGAATGCCCTGCCTTCCGGCGTAAGTTTGAGAAGACCGTAGTTCTCCACGTCCTTCTTTATATATCCTGCAATGATTGCCTGACGTATCACGGGGTTCCATATACTGCCGTCCATATCCTCGCCGGCACCGAAGTCATCAAGCCTGTCATGCTTGTGTGCAACGATGTCGTCCGTGGGATTACCCTTTACGAAATCGGTGACATAGTCGGTCCTGAAGTCTTCTTTAAGCACCGTTATCGCCTGCAGCACCACGGCAAGGGCGTCCTTAGCCTCTATCTTTGTCTTTGGATTGAGGCAGTTGTCGCAGTTCTCACAGTTGTCCGGCTCGAACTCCTCACCAAAATAATGGAGCAACAGCTTGCGCCTGCACACCGACGACTCGGCATACGCCGCTGTCTCCTGCAGCAGCTGCCTGCCTATATCCTGTTCGGCAACAGGCTTGCCTTCCATGAACTTCTCGAGCTTGCGCAAGTCCTTTGACGAATAGAAGGCGATGCACTTCCCTTCTCCGCCGTCACGTCCGGCGCGCCCTGTCTCCTGATAGTATCCTTCGAGACTCTTCGGTATGTCGTAGTGTATGACAAACCTCACATCGGGCTTGTCAATGCCCATTCCGAAGGCTATCGTCGCCACAATCACGTCAATGCGTTCCATCAGAAAGTCGTCCTGGGTGTTGGAGCGCGTTGCAGAGTCAAGCCCCGCGTGATATGCGGCAGCCTTTATTTCATTTGCCTTGAGCACCTCGGCAAGCTCTTCCACCTTCTTACGCGACAGGCAATAGATTATTCCGCTCTTGCCGGGGTTCTGCCTTATGAACTTCACTATCTGCTTGTCGATGTCCTTTGTCTTCGACCTTACCTCGTAATAAAGGTTCGGACGGTTAAAGGAGCTTCTGAACTCCACGGCATCAAGTATGCCGAGGCTCTTCTTGATGTCGGTCCTCACCTTGTCGGTGGCGGTTGCCGTCAGGGCAATCACCGGTGCATTGCCTATCTCGTTTATTATCGGGCGTATGCGACGGTACTCCGGACGGAAGTCATGTCCCCACTCCGAGATGCAGTGTGCCTCGTCTATGGCATAGAACGAGATATGCACTTTCTTCAGGAAAAGCACATACTCGTCTTTCGTCAACGACTCCGGTGCCACATACAGAAGCTTCGTCCTGCCTGACAGGATGTCGCTCTTCACCTGGTCTATTGCCGACTTGTTGAGCGAAGAGTTAAGATAATGCGCCACGCCCTCATCCTCGCTCATGCCGTTTATGACGTCCACCTGGTTTTTCATAAGGGCTATGAGCGGTGATATGACTATTGCCGTGCCTTCCATTATGAGCGAAGGAAGCTGGTAGCACAGTGACTTGCCGCCGCCCGTAGGCATAAGCACGAACGAGTCCTTGCCGTCAAGGACGTTACGCACGATAGCCTCCTGATCGCCCTTAAACTTGTCGAAGCCGAAATACTGCTTCAGTTTTTCTATTAGATTAATGTCATTTGCCATAAACAACAGGCATTCTTTTTCTTATGTTATTAGGTTGTGTTTTCAATGGGACATCCTCACATCAGGCATAGTCAAGCTTGCTGAGGTTTGCTTTTTCAAGCTGTGAGCGTGCATAGTCGGTATCCACCTCGAACGCATCGACGTTCTGCGACGGTATGTCGAACATGGCGTCTATCACCACACTCTCGACTATGGAGCGCAGACCTCTTGCGCCAAGCTTGTACTCCATTGCCTTGTCTACGATGAAGTCGAGTGCCCCGTCGGTGAATGAGAGTTTTATGCCGTCCATCTCAAACAGCTTTATATACTGTTTCACGATGGAGTTCTTCGGCTCAACGAGTATCGACCGGAGAGCCTTGCGGTCCAACGGGTTAAGATATGTAAGCACCGGCAGACGGCCTATAATCTCCGGAATAAGTCCGAACGACTTGAGGTCCTGCGGCTGTATGTACTTCATGAGGTTGCCCTTGTCTATTCCGCGCACGTTGTCAACCGAGCTGAAACCCACCACATGGGTGTTCAGGCGCTGGGCAATCTTGCGCTCTATCCCGTCAAAGGCTCCTCCGCAGATAAACAGTATGTTCTTCGTGTCTATGTGTATATACTCCTGATCGGGATGCTTGCGCCCGCCCTGGGGCGGCACGTTGACGACAGAACCCTCAAGAAGCTTCAGCAGTCCCTGCTGCACTCCCTCACCGCTTACGTCGCGGGTAATCGAGGGATTGTCGCTCTTACGCGCAATCTTGTCCACCTCATCGATGAACACTATGCCTCTCTGGGCAGCCTGCACATTATAGTCGGCAACCTGAAGCAGGCGGCTGAGGATGCTCTCCACGTCCTCGCCGACATATCCCGCCTCGGTAAAGACCGTTGCGTCGACAATGGTGAAAGGCACGTCAAGCAGGCGGGCTATCGTCCTTGCAAGGAGCGTCTTGCCCGTTCCGGTGCTTCCCACCATTATTATATTGCTCTTCTCTATCTCCACGCCGTCGTCCTCAACCGCCTGCTGCAGACGCTTGTAATGGTTGTACACGGCAACGGAGAGATATCGCTTTGCCTCGTCCTGACCAATCACATACTGGTCGAGATGCTCCTTTATCTGATGCGGTTTGGGCACTGCCTTCCAGTCTAATACCGGAGCGTCCTCTTCGTCTTTCTCCTCTGCAAATCCCGCCGAGCAGGCTATGTCGTACGCCTGCTTGGCACATTCTTCGCAGATATGGCCGTTAAGCCCCGTTATCAACAATTTTACCTCATTTTCACTTCTACCGCAGAAGCTGCAAGTTTTCTTCATCCTGTCCTTTATTTTCTTTACTCCTGCACTGCCTCACCGTTACCGCCACCGTTGTCCGCTGCCGTCCCGAGCTTGTTCTTCCGTCTCATCACGGCGTCTATCATGCCGTATTCCTTTGCCTCATCGGCTGTCATCCAGTAGTTGCGGTCCGAGTCTTTCCACACTTTCTCATACGGTGTGTGCGAGTGTTCGGATATTATCGTGTAAAGTTCTTTCTTGAACTTCATTATCTCCTTTGCCTCTATCTCTATGTCCGACGCCTGTCCCTGGACCCCTCCGAGAGGCTGGTGTATCATCACGCGGCTGTGGGTAAGAGCCGTGCGCTTGCCTTCGGCACCGGCAACGAGAAGCACCGCCGCCATTGAAGCAGCCATTCCGGTACACATCGTTGCCACGTCGCTCGTTATGAACTGCATGGTGTCATAGATGCCGAGACCAGCCGTGACGCTGCCTCCGGGGCTGTTGATATATATGGAGATGTCCTTGCCGGGGTCGGTGGAGTCGAGATACAGCAGCTGAGCCTGAAGGGTGTTTGCCGTATAGTCGTCTATCTGTGTCCCGAGAAATATGATGCGGTCCATCATCAGCCTCGAGAATACGTCCATCTGAGTGACGTTGAGCTGCCGCTCTTCCAGTATATAAGGATTGAGATACTGTGCCTGAGCCTTCATCACATCGTCGACAACCATGCCGCTGATGCCCAGATGCCCTGTCGCATATTTTCTAAAATCATTCATAATAATATGTTCGTTTTATTAAAAAGGAAAGAGGTTACCGGCACTTTCCGGTATCTTCTAAACACAAAGATACTAAAAAAAGCCGACAACCTCCTTGTATAAGAAAGTTTTTTCAAAAAAATGTGCCTTTTTACTCGCTCATCATCTTGTTGAATTCGTCAAGGCTGACATTCTTGCCGTTGAGCTTAACCACGCCCTTGAGCACCGATGTAAGCTTGCGGTCTATGCTGCGGTCTATCAGGGAGTCGGTATATTCCTTCTTCTTGAGCATGTCTGCGGCATAGTTCTCGATGTATTCCTCGGGGATGTTGTTCATGCCATACTGTGCAAACTGTGCGCGTGCGGCTTCCTTGGCAGTATCCTTGAGGTCCTCGTCGTTAATCTTTATTCCGTTGTCGGCAACGAGCTGCTCCTTGATGAGGTGCCATGTAAGCTCCTTGATGCTCATGTCATAGTTCTTATCTACAAACTCCTGTCCCTTGTCCTTGTTGTTGTTAAGCATTATACGCTTAAGCATAGCATCGGGATAGGTAAGCGCACCGACCTTGTCTTCGAGATATTTGCGCACGTCAACGATGAACTTGTAGTCTGAGTCGGCAGCAAGCTGGTTCTTCAAGCCGTCTGCAATCTTACCGCGGAACTCCTTCTCGTCCTTCACAGCATCCTTGCCATACACCTGGTCGAAAAGCTCCTGGTTAACCTCAGCCTTTACAAAGCGTGATATCTCGATAACCTGATAGCTGAAATCAGACGTAAGTCCGGCAGCTTCCTCTTTCTTTATCTTGAGCAGGGAAGAAACTTCCACGTCGTTATCGGGGTATGCCTTCTTGGGGTTGAACGTGATGATGTCGCCCTGCTTCGCGCCTTCGAAGAGCTTCTTCTGGTCGTCAACCTTTATATATTCGGGCATCATGACAGCTCCCTCAACGGTTATGCCGCCTTCCTTTGTGTTTCCGTTCTCGTCAAGCTCGCGTATATCGCCCTTGAGCATGTCGTTGGGCTGATATTCTTCTGCCTTGTCATAATGGCCGCTGCGCGATGCAAACATCTCTACCTGACGGTCAATGAGGGCATCGTCAACGTCAATAGTGTAGTAGTCTATCGTGTCGTCGCCCGTCAGAGAGACCTTGAACTCGGGAGCTACGGCTATGTCGAACATGAATGTGTATGGTGCTGCGGCTTCCATGTCCACTGGTGTCTGCTTCTCGGACGGCATCGGCTCGCCAAGCATCTTTATGTTGTTGTCGTTTACATATTTGTAAATCTGCTCGCCAAGAAGCTTGTTTATCTCATCAACTTTCACTGATGTTCCGAACTGGCGCTTAATCATGCCCATCGGAACCTGTCCCGGACGGAAACCGGGGATATTGGCTTTCTTACGATAGTCTTTCAGTGTCTTCTCGACTTTATCCTTATAATCGGCTTCTTCTACAGTCAAAGTCAAAAGACCATTAACTTTGTCGGGATTTTCAAATGAAATCTTCATCTCTTGTATTTTTATGTTAATTATTAATTCAAAATTGAGGTGCAAAATTACTGAATTAAGCCGTAAATACCTAATATAATGGAAAAAAATATGTCAAAAGTTTATTTTTTTAACCATAGGACGCAAGTGTCCGCACCGTCATAAACGACAAAACAAAATGCTGAAAGGCGGCGGCGTGAAAAAGGGACGTGAACCGGCATTTTGCAAGAGGTGGCATTTCGGCTCCTGAAAGACGGCTTTTCAGACGCTAAAAGGCGGTCTTTCGCACTGCAAAAGACCGCCTTTTGTAAAGCGTTGTGTAACAACCTGTTACAAAGGTAATATTCTTATGTCTCCCGGCATGTTGCGGAAGGGGTTCCGTCAGTCGTTTTCTCCCTCCTGAAACTGCCCCGTACTGAAACGGAATTCTTTCTTTTTCAGCTCGAAATCGCGCCCGAGATATTTCTCCTTTACAATCTTGTTGGCTGCGAGTTCTTCGGGTGTGCCCTGAAAAAGGACGCGCCCTTCAAAGAGAAGATATGCACGGTCGGTAATGGCAAGGGTCTCGTCCACGTTGTGGTCGGTTATCAATATTCCGATGTTGCGGTATTTAAGCTGTCCCACCACCTTCTGTATCTCGCCCACGGCAATGGGGTCAACGCCGGCAAAAGGCTCGTCAAGCATGATGAACTTAGGCTCTATCGCCATGCAGCGGGCTATCTCCGTGCGGCGCCGTTCGCCTCCCGAGAGCCTGTCGCCGAGGTTCTTGCGCACTTTGCCGAGGCTGAACTCGGCAATGAGGCTCTCGAGCTTTTCCAGCTGATACTTGCGCGGCTTGCCCGTCATTTCGAGAACGGAAAGGATGTTGTCCTCCACACTCATCTTGCGGAAAACGCTCGCCTCCTGAGGCAGGTAGCCAATTCCCGCACGGGCACGCTTGTACACCGGATATTCCGTAATGTCCTTGTCGTCAAGGTATATATGACCGGCATTGGGCACGATAAGTCCCGTAGTCATATAGAACGACGTTGTCTTGCCGGCTCCGTTCGGTCCCAACAGACCGACAATCTCGCCCTGTCTCACGTTGATGGAGACATCGTTGACAACGGTGCGCTTGCCATATTGCTTCACAAGACCTTCGGTACGAAGCATCATCCCGGTGCTCCCTGCGCCGGAGCCTGTCATTTCTTTTCCGTCCATATAAACTTCTATTTGTCCTTTTTTCCTCACGTTCAGGCTGCCGCCACCGGTTTTTCCAAGCCTCATAAGACAGGGCTGGGACACAGCCGGCACGGCTCAAAACATGTCAGCGGCAACCTTTCCGCCCTCCTGTTCCCGACTGCGGGACTTCAGGGATTAAAAGCCTGACCGTGCGAAACTTCCGTAATTTATATGCAAAAGTAGTAATTTTGTCTCTAATAAAGGTGGTTATGCTAAAAAACTCTTAACCCCTTTGTAGTTTTTTGGCTATTTTTGGTTACTTTTGCAATGAATTTATCCGTCAAGGAAAGTAATATTTTTCATTTTGTTAAAATGCTGATAGACAAAGGACTTACACTCTTCGGACGTTACATCATGCTCATGGGACGTGCTTTCTCGCGCCCCGAACGCATAAGGATGTTCGCCAAGCAATATATCAAGGAGATGTCGGCACTCGGGGTAAACTCCATAGGCATAGTGCTGCTAATATCGTTTTTCATCGGTGCCGTTATATGTATCCAGATGAAACTGAACATCCAAAGCCCGTGGATGCCGCGCTGGGTGTCGGGCTATACGACGCGTGAGATAATGCTGCTCGAGTTCTCCTCGTCAATAATGTGTCTGATACTGGCTGGCAAGGTGGGGTCGAACATCGCGTCGGAACTCGGCACAATGAGGGTGACACAGCAGATTGACGCGCTCGAGATAATGGGCGTCAACTCAGCAGGATACCTCATAATGCCCAAGATACTGGGACTGGTGACGCTCATGCCGTTCCTTGTCGTCTTTTCATCGGCAACAGGTATACTCGGCGCATACGGTACGGCATACATCGGAAACATACTTAGTCCGGAGGACCTTACGCTCGGTCTACAACACAACTTCACGCCGTGGTTCGTATGGATGAGCATCATAAAGAGCCTGTTTTTCGCCTTCATAATATCCAGCGTGTCGTCGTTCTACGGATATACGGTCGAAGGCGGCTCGGTGGAAGTGGGCAAGGCAAGCACCAACGCCGTCGTATGCTCGAGCGTGCTGATACTGTTCTCTGACGTGTTCCTCACCAAGCTGCTGTCGTAGACGCAGGCGGCAGAAACGGGGAATGACGCCGCGCAGGGCTGCGGACAACTGCTGATAAAGAAAGAAACACCATGATAGAGATAAACCATTTATACAAGTCATTCGGAGACAAGGAGGTGCTGAAGGACATTAGTGCCACCTTTGAGAATGGAAAGACAAACCTCATAATAGGTCAGAGCGGCAGCGGAAAGACCGTGCTGGTGAAAAATCTCGTCGGACTTCTCGACCCCACAAGCGGCGAGGTGTTGTACGACGGGCGCAATTTTGTGCTCATGGACAAGAAGGAGAAGGTGGCAATGAGGCGCGAAATGGGAATGATTTTTCAGAGCGCGGCACTCTTCGACTCGCTCAACGTGCTCGAAAACGTGATGTTTCCGTTAGACATGTTCTCGTCGATGAACTACCGCGAACGGACGAAAAGGGCGCAGGAGTGTCTTGCGAGGGTAAACCTGACAGGCGCGGAAAGGAAATATCCGGACGAGATATCGGGCGGCATGCAGAAGCGCGTGGCAATTGCAAGGGCGATAGCCCTCAACCCCAAATATCTGTTCTGCGACGAGCCGAACTCCGGTCTGGACCCCAAGACGTCGCTTGTGATAGACGAACTGCTGCACGGAATAACGCACGAGTTCAATATAACGACAATCATCAACACCCACGACATGAACTCCGTAATGGGCATAGGAGAGAAGATTATCTACATATACGAGGGAAAGAAGGAGTGGGAAGGCAAGAGCAGCGACATCATGATGTCTACAAACCAGAAGCTCACCGACTTCGTCTTTGCAAGCGACCTGCTGAAAAAGATGAAGCAGAACGAAATGGAAAAGCTCCGGAGAAACAACGGCTGAAGATGCCGTAAAGTAAGAGAATAAATAAAAGGCGCAAAGAGGCATCATGCGGAAGATGCTCTCTTTGCGCCTTTATCGTTACATATCAGCGCATAAGCCATTTGCCGTTGTGTCTCGTCATCGGCACGACTACTTCTTCACTGAGGCTGTCGCCATAGCAGAAAAGCAGGAATGCCTGCGCCGTGGACGATGCCGTGTCGGTCTTGCAGCCGAGTATCTGCACCTCACGGACACCGTTGTGCACCTCTTTCTGCCGCGCCGCAAACATCGCGGCGTTTGCCACCAGCTGACTGCGGTACGTCTCGGGGATGCTGTCGGGGAAGAACATGGCATCGGTGAAGCCGGCATAGTCGCCGGCAAAAAGCATGTCGTAATATTCCTTTGCGGCTTGCCCTGCCGTATACTCCGCCTTCTTTTCCGAACACGAGAGGCACATCGCGGCAACCGCACAGATACATGCAAGGAAAGCCTTCCTCATCACTTCTGACGTATAAAGATGTTTATTGGCGAACCGGTGAGCTTCCAGTTGTCGCGTATCTTATTCTCAAGGAAACGCCTGTAAGGCTCTTTGATATACTGGGGAAGGTTGGCGTAGAAGACAAACGACGGTATCTGCGTGTTCGGCAGCTGCGTGCAGTACTTTATCTTTATGTACTTTCCCTTAATCGAAGGAGGCGGATAAGCTTCTATGAGGGGAAGCATCACCTCATTAAGCTTCGATGTCCCGATCTTTGCCTTACGGTTCAGGTACACTTCCTTTGCGGTCTCCAGCACCTTGAATATGCGCTGCTTAGTTAGTGCCGAGGCAAATATTATCGGGAAATCGGTGAACGGTGCCATGCGGTTGCGTATCGCATTCTCGAACGTGTCGATAACTTTCTGTGTCTTGTCCTCAACCAAATCCCACTTGTTTACAACCACTACAAGCGACTTGTTGTTCTTTTGAATAAGCTGGAAGATGTTCATGTCCTGCGCCTCTATTCCCCTCGTGGCGTCTATCATGAGGATGCAGACGTCCGAACTCTCTATCGAACGTATGGAGCGCATCACCGAATAGAACTCCAAATCTTCGGAAACCTTGTTCTTGCGGCGTATGCCTGCCGTGTCGACAAGATAGAAGTCGAAGCCGAACTTGTCGTACCTTGTATATATACTGTCGCGTGTCGTGCCGGCAATCTCCGTCACGATGTTGCGGTCTTCGCCTATAAACGCATTTATGATGCTGCTCTTTCCCGCATTGGGACGTCCCACCACGGCAAAGCGGGGAATGCCTTCCTCCACGTCATCGGTCTTGTCGAACGACAAGCTCTCCACCACAATGTCGAGCAAATCGCCTGTGCCGCTGCCCGTGGCACTGCTTATACAGACCGGATCACCAAGCCCCAGCTTGTAGAATTCGGCAGCTGCATAATACTGGTAGTTGTTGTCCGTCTTGTTCGCAACAAGCACTACAGGCAGCTTCGAACGCCTCAGGATAAGGGCAACGTCCTCGTCCCAGTCGGTAAGACCTGTCGTAACGTCTACAAGGAAGAGCACGAGGTCTGCCTCTTCCGTCGCTATTATAACCTGCTTGCGTATCTCTTCTTCAAATATATCGTCAGAGTTCACGACCCATCCGCCCGTATCCACGACGGAGAACTCACGCCCGTTCCACTCGCACTTGCCGTACTGGCGGTCGCGCGTGGTGCCTGCCTCATCGCTCACAATGGCACGGCGTGTCTTCGTGAGCCGGTTAAAAAGGGTGGACTTTCCAACATTGGGCCGTCCGACAATTGCTACTAAATTTGCCATTTGATTTATTTTTTTGTGAAGTTCCGTAAGCTGTAACACTGTTCCGGCACGGCTTCACATGTTGTTTGTAATATAATTCGGCTGTCCTCCGGCATGCCGCGGCTATCGCTGCCACAACGTGTCGCCGTCTGTACCGTTAATCGGGATTATACCCGAAGCTGTCAAGCTCTTTCTTGGAAGAGCGCCAGTCCTTGTCGACCTTTACGAAAGTCTCGAGGTAAATGCTCTTTCCAAAGAACTTCTCGAGAGCCTTGCGCGCCTCGGTGCTCATCTTCTTCAGCGCATAGCCCTGATGTCCGATGATGATGCCCTTCTGCGAATCGCGCTCTACATATATCACGGCATTGATGTGTATGTGCTTTTCGTCTTCCTTGAACGACTGCACGCTCACCTCCACCGAGTAGGGTATCTCCTTGTCGTAGTAAAGAAGTATCTTCTCGCGGATAATCTCGCTGACAAAGAAACGTGCCGGCTTGTCCGTCAGCTGGTCCTTGTCGAAGTATGGCGGAGAGTCTGGCAGAAGTTCCTTGATACGCTTGAGGAGCATGTCGGTGCCGAACTTGTTAAGCGCCGATATGGGTAATATCTCGGCAGCTGGCAGCAGCGAGTGCCACTTTGCCACAATGTCGCCAAGCTGCTTCTGGTCGCTCATGTCTATCTTGTTTATAAGAAGAATGACGGGAATTGTCATTTTCTGCACCTTGCCGAGAAATTCGGCATTCTTTTCGGGGTTTTCCACCACGTCGGTAACATACAGGAGGACATCTGCATCCTGAAGTGCCGACTCCGAAAATGCCAGCATCGACTCCTGCAACTTGTAGTTAGGCTTGAGCACGCCGGGCGTGTCAGAGAACACTATCTGCATCTCGTCGGTATTCACTATGCCCATTATGCGGTGGCGCGTGGTCTGCGCCTTGAACGTGGCAATGCTTATACGCTCGCCCACGAGCTGGTTCATCAGCGTTGATTTTCCCACGTTCGGATTGCCCACTATGTTTACAAAACCTGCCTTGTGCATTTGTTCTAAGGTTTTCTTTATATTATATAATAATGTAAGTCTGCTGAAAAAGAATAGCAAGTATCGGGCATCGGCACGGCTTGCGGCGGCAAAGCCAATTCTTTGATGCAAATATACTAAAAAAATCCGGTTTCCTCAAAAACGCCATGTTTTACCTTGTTGAAAATCAAAACAAAAGACGTTTATTGCTCATCACACGCCTGCAGGCAACCGAGATGCCGCGACAGAACGTGAAAAGACAAAAAAGACGCACCACACAGAACAACGTGATGCGTCTCTTTCGTATTCTACCCAAGCCCCTTATTATCTGCCTGCGGCGGACTTGCAACCGTCGTAAGCCCACTTGTAATATGAAGCCCCGTGTACGAAACCGGCACCGAAAGCCGTCATTATCAGGTTGTCGCCCTTTTTGAGCAGGTGCTCGTTTTCCCAAAGTGCAAGCGGTATTGTCGCCGCACTGGTATTGCCGAAGTGCTCGATGTTCACCATCACCTTGTCCATGGGCAGGTCAAGACGCTTTGCAACCGCCTCAATGATGCGTATGTTCGCCTGATGCGGAACAACAAATCTTATGTTATCCTTATTCAGGTTGTTGCGTTCTGCAATCAGCGCACAGTCGTCACTCATGCTCGTAACGGCATAGCGGAACACCGTGCGACCCTCCTGATACAGATAATGCAGACGGTGGTCTACGGTGAAATGCGACGGAGGACATACAGCACCGCCCGCCTTTACGTGAAGGAAAGGCAGACCTTTGCCGTCGGCACGGAAGTAAGAGTCCATCACTCCGATATTCTCCTCAGTGGTACCTTCGACCAACACGGCTGCGGCACCGTCTCCAAAGAGTGCACATGTACTGCGGTCCTTATAGTCAACGACCGACGACATCTTGTCCGCACCTATGACGATAATCTTTTTATAGCGGCCGCTCTGTATCATGCCTGCCGCAACGTCGAGAGAATAAAGGAAGCCACAGCACGCTGCCCAGAAGTCGAATGCAAAGGCATTCTTCAGTCCGAGCTTTCCGAGAACCACCGATGCGGTTGAAGGAAACTGATAGTCGGCTGTCGATGTGGATACAATCACTGCATCGATGGAGTCGGGATCGGCTCCTGTCCTGGCAAGAAGCTGCTTTGCCGCCTTGCGCGCCATGTATGATGTTCCCAGTCCCTCTTCAGCCAATATGCGGCGTTCTCTGATGCCGACACGCGTCATAATCCACTCATCGTTGGTGTCCACCATTCTGGAAAGTTCCTCGTTGTCGAGGACATAGTCCGGAACGTATCCGCCGATACCCGTGATTATTGCGTTTATTTTCTCCATTATTCAGCTGTTTCCTTTACTATAGCTACCTTTCCCCTGTAATAGCCACATGTAGGACAAACCGTGTGATAAACATAGAAAGCACCACAGTTAGGGCATTTAGCCAATGTTGGAGCTACAGCCTTATCATGAGTTCTTCTCTTAAGTGTACGAGTCTTAGACTGTCTTCTTTTAGGATGTGCCATTTTCTTTTAATCTTTAATTATTGTTTTTAATTTCTCTAATTCACTCCATCTGGGGTCTGTCGCATGCCCGCCGTCCTGCTCTTCGGAGCCGTCGGACATGTATCCGCCAAGTGCCTTCACCATTTCGGGATTGCATTCTCCCGCCTCATGTACATGCTTTATCGGTATGGCAAGGGCTATAAACTCGTAAATGAGCCATGACACGTCGATGATGCCTTCGCCTTCATCCACAATGACAATGTCTCCTCCGTCCGTATCGCATTCTCCCTGCGCAGCCTGCACGTCGCCGAAACGGGCTATCAGCCTGCCGCCGGCACTTATGGGCTGGCGCATGTCGTCAAGGCACAGGTCGCACGGAACAACCACCGTGCCCTCCGCATGGAACTCAAGTTCAAAGCTTCCGTGCGTAACAGGACGCACGTCAACGGTTGCCTTTAAGTCTCCGCCACTCACTTCGGACGCGTCAAGGGCTTCAAAAAACTGGTCACCAAGATTGTAATGAAAGGTTTCGCCACCTTCATCCAACCTCTGCAAATCAATTTTAAAAAGCTCTAAATCGCACATTTACAACAGTTTATATGCAAAGTTGTGATGTCGCATACATACAGCAACATGCTTGCATGACAGAAACATGCACATACTTCGGGCTGCAAAGTTACAAATTATTTTTAATTTCAGCACGACAAATGTAAAAAAATCGTGCTTAACCGGTAATTTAGAGATATTTGTAAAAACGTCTGCCGGCAACCGGAAAGATACATCCTTTTTTCGCAGAGGTGATGTATCGGGGTCTAAAAGGCGGCATTTCAAGCTCCCAAAGATACCCTTTCAGCGTCTGAAATGCCGTCTTTCAGAACCCCAAAGGTATCATCTTGATTTTCAATATGTTACAAAACGGCACTTTTCACAGCTCCGGCAGTGGGCAGATATATGCGGAACGGCAATACCGTAGCGGACCTTATACCTATTTATATATAAAGGAGGAAGGAGGGAAGTATTAGGGAGTTAAAGAAGTTAGGGGAAGTTAAGGAAGTTAAAGGACAAATGATTAAGGGAGGAGAAAGCGGAGGAAGGAGGGGAAGTGTCAAGGAGTTAAAGAAGTTAGGGGAAGTTAGAAGAAGTTAAAGGACAAATGATAAAGCGAGGAGGAAAGGGAGGAAGGAGGGGAAGTGTCAAGGAGTTAAAGAAGTTAGGGGAAGTTAGAAGAAGTTAAAGGACAAATGATAAAGCGAGGAGAAAGTGGAGGAAGGAGCAAATGGAGTAAGGAGCTGATAGGCATTGCGGTCTTTAATGACTTTAAAGACCTTAAAGACTTTAAGGGTGCTAAGGACTTTAAGGAGCAAAGGAAGCAATGAGGGACAGGGGTGGTTTGTACAATCCACAGAACCCATATTTAATTCATGTAAACCTGACGATTTCATATAAAGGCTGCATTTGCACACAAAAAGAGATGTATTAAGCATTATATAAGTGTTAAACGATATTTATTTTAAATCTCATAAACTTAAATATACTTAAATCACCCCCCCCGAATTGTGAAATAGATACAAAACGTTTACATTTGCAAAAAGTTATTAAAGCCACACAAAAAGTGACATAAGACTGAAATAAAAGTGTATTTATATACATTTTGCAACCATAAAACATTAATCATAAAACAAAACAATTAAACGGGGAGAGCAACTTTATGAAGAAAATCTTTACACTATCCTTTTTGTTACTTGCAGCTGCAAGCATCCATGCACAGAAGATCACCGTACTTAAAAGTGCCGGTGAGGGTCTTGGCTTTTTAGGACTGGCGATTTCAGAAAACGGCAGATACGTTTGCGGAGACAGTGAGGCAGGCACCGGATTTATCTGGGACATGCAGACCAACACGACATTCTACGATGCAGAGAAATATCCGGAGGCATCACTAGAGAGAGTGTCAGACAACGGCGTGGCAGTAGGATATTGGGGTGATGATGCTGTAACATTCGACATAAACGGCACCATGACAAAGCTTGAAGCAGAGCAAGGAAGTCCCCTTGCCAAAGCAAAATACATCACACCCGACGGGAAAATGGTGGTAGGAAGCATTTATAATGAAAGCTATGTATCACACGGCTGTGTGTGGATTGAGGGCAATAAAATTCTTCTTCCAGAACCCACAACCGAGGAAATCGGCTTCAGCGTAAACGGCACGCAGGCTATAGCGGCATCTTCCGACGGAAAGGTCATAGTAGGATTTGTGGTTGACGACATGGGAACATATCCCGTGATATATTGGACAAGAAACGATGACGGCAGCTATACGCTCCACACTCCGTGCAAAGGTAAGTTTGAACCTGAATATGGAAACAATCCTTACTTTGTGATGCAGCCTACAGGCATAAGCAGCAACGGAAAGTGGATATCGCTCATGGTACAGCAGAACAGTGCCGACTATCCGCCTACTAAAATGGGACGCATGAATGTCGAGACCGAGGAAATTGAACTGGGCGAAGTTGAAGAAGGCGGAACAATAGACGCTTCCACCGAGTTTGAGTGCAGCGCCATTGCCAACGACGGCACCACGGTGGGACAGACCGCATCGCGCATGGGCATGATGGGACGCCGCGGCGTGATATGGAAAGCTGGAGAGAAAGGTCCGAAGCCACTGTCTGAAGTGTACCCGTCCATAACCGAACTCGCCAAATACGACCTCTACACGAGCGTTGTTCCCTACATAACATCCGACGGCAGGTATATATTGGGCTTCGCCGTAACCGAAGATGCGAGCTTTGACACATTCGTCGTAGACACCACCGCAGAGCCAGCAGGCATCGAGTCTGCCACGACAACGGCACAGGCGGCACGCACCACGATTTACGGCATCGACGGAAAAGCTGTCAATACAACCGATGTGAAGAGCCTTAAGAAAGGCATGTACATCATAAAGTCAGGAACAGGAAAGGACATGCAAACAAAGAAACTTATTGTTAAATAACGCCGACATACATATTTAATATATATACGCAGGCGGCTTGGCACTACATGACGAGCCGCTTGCGGATATGTCTTTTTAGAACACAGGTATGAAAAAAGCATTTTTCCCGCTTATCGTGATGCTCCTCTGCATCGCGTCTGCCGCCAAGGCTCAGCTGCCGGCAGTGACATTGAAAACAATCAACGGCAGCACGGTACGCACCGACACGCTGTCGAACAACGGAAAGCCGTTCATCATCGACTTCTTCGCAACATGGTGCAAGCCCTGCAACCGAGAGCTGAAGGCAATAGCCGATGTTTACGACGACTGGCAGGAGGAGACCGGCGTCAGGCTGATAGCCGTGTCCATAGACCAGGCACAGAACATCAACAAGGTGAAACCGCTCGTAGACGAGAACGGATGGACATACGACGTGCTGCTCGACCCCAACGGCGACTTCAAGCGCGCACTGGGCATACAGATGATACCCTACACGCTCATCGTGGACGGAAAGGGGAACATCGTGTACAAGCACAACGGATATACCGACGGTGCCGAACAGGAACTCATCGAGAAGGTGAGGGAGCTTACAGGCAAATAGGATAATGCACAAACAACCTTATATGGCAAAGATAATACGAAACAGCCGCATGGCGGTGCTTGCGGCAGCGATGCTCGCCACGGCGGCGGCAACGGCACAGGACAACGGCGGAAAGAAAATCACCGTGACGGGAAGCATACAGAGCGACGTCCTGATACCTAAGGAAGACGAGAAGATAAACACGGGAAAGTATGAAGACAACTGGCTTACAAACACGTATGCCGACGTGAAGATGTCGACAAAGCACCTTGACGCGGGCATAAGGCTCGAATATCTCGACCGCCCGCTGCCCGGATTTGACAAGGGCTTCAAGGGCTGGGGACTCGGAAACATCTATGCGAAGATGCACTTCGACGGCTTTGAGCTTACCCTCGGAAACTTCTACGAGCAGTTCGGCTCGGGCTTCATCCTCCGCACATACGAGGAGCGCAGCCTCGGAATAGACAACTCGCTGCTCGGCGCACGCGTCACGGCGCGCCCGTTCCGCGGAGTTGCCGTCAAGGCTCTCAGCGGATACCAGCGCAACTACTGGCATTATAACGACGCGCTTGTGTCGGGAGGCGACATCGAGCTGAGCCTCGACGAGTGGATCAGTCCCCTGCGAGACAACGGAACATACGTAACCCTCGGCGCTTCGTACATCAACAAGCACGAAGACATGGAAGACATCATGCCCGATGCCACGCACAAGCTGAACATGCCCCTCAACGTCAATGCCTTCGATGTGCGTGCCCGCATGCAGAAAGGAGGGCTGAGCCTGCTTGCAGAATATGCACAGAAAGGTCAGGACCCGTCGTTCGACAACGGCTACATCTACCGCAAGGGACACGTGGCAATGCTCTCGGCATCATACTCCCGGCGCGGCATGAGCCTGCTGCTCCAGGCAAAGCGCAGCGACAACATGTCGTTCAACAGCATGCGCAAGGAGCACGGGCTGTCATCGACCATAAACCACCTGCCGGCGTTCACCATGGACCACACATACACGCTGGCGGCACTCTACCCCTACGCCACACGCCCCAACGGCGAGTGGGCATATCAGGCGGCATTGGGATACAAGTTCCGCCGCAACACGCTGCTCGGCGGAAAATACGGCACGGGCGTAAAAGTGAACTTCTCATACATCCGCTCCATAGACCGCACCATAAGAGGTAACGGTGCCGAAGGTTCCGACGGATACGGGTCGGCTTTCTGGAAGTGGGGCGACGAGACATACTATCAGGACCTCAACATACAGATAGAGAAGAGGCTCACAAAGGCGTTCACCCTCAACCTGATGTACATGAACCAGTTTTATAACAAGACCGCCGTGGAGGGTGAGGGCGGCATGATACACTCCGACATATTCGTTGCCGAGGGAAAATATAAAATCAGCCGCAAGATGACGCTGCGCGGCGAGGCACAGTATCTCAGCACCGGAGAAGACCTTGGCGACTGGGCTTTCGGACTGCTCGAGCTTTCGCTGCTCCCCAACTGGATGATAAGCGTCTCCGACGAATACAACTGCGGGGAGACAAACATACACTACTATTCGGGAGCCGTGACCTTCAACAAGGGCGCGCACCGCATACAATTAGGCTACGGACGCACCCGCGAGGGCATCAACTGCTCCGGAGGCGTATGCCGGTATGTACCTGCAAGCAGGGGAATGACTATATCTTACAACTACAATTTCTGATAAAGATGAAACTCACAAATATATTATATGCCATAATGGGCACGGCATGCATCACGCTGTCGGCATGCGATCCCGTTGACGAGGCAGACCGCCTTATCTACGTGAAACCTGCCGAGGTAAAACGGTGCGTGCTGCTCGAGGAGTACACAGGACAGCGCTGCGTAAACTGTCCCAATGCCGCAGCCGTGATAGAGCAGCTTAAAGAACAATACGGAGACAACGCCGTCATAGCCGTGGGCATACACGGAGGTCCGCTGGCAGTATATCCGACGGACAAGGTTACGGGACTGCGCACGGCAACGGGCGACGAATATTTTGCAGCAGCAGGCTCGCCCGACCTTCCGGCAGGCAGGATAGGGCGCAGGGGAGAGACTTGCACACGCGACTTATGGCAGTCGGCTGTCTACGAATACATACAGGAAACCACGCCCCTGTCGCTCGAAGTGACATGCAGCTACGATGAGGAGGGACGCAAGGCAGACATCGGCATCACCGCGCTCGGCATAGAAAAGGCAGCCGGAAAGTTGCAGATATGGCTGGTCGAAGACGGCATAACGGCGATGCAGCTCATGCCCGACGGAAAGCCAAACTCGGAATATGTGCACAACCATGTGTTCCGCGCAGCCGTCAACGGCACATGGGGCGAGGACTTCGGCGTGGCTGAGGGAGAGACAAAGACCGTTGTCCGCACAGCCGGCATAGAAACAGCCTGGAAACCGGAGAACATGTCCGTCGTGGCATTTGTATACAACGACAACGGCGTGATACAGGCTACGAAATGCCGCATGGTGCAATAATCCCGTGACGCACACCTATTATTAATAATAAGAAACAAATAAAACAATTAACAGGAATATGAAAAATAGAATAAAGTCTATAATCGCCGTGCTCCTCACACTTACCGTGACAGCGGCGCAGGCACAGACAGCGGACAACACGTTCTGCTTCGTAGACGCAAACGGAAACACCATTGCCGACGGCAGCACGGTCAATGTCAGCGAGCTGACAGAAGACCCGTTCGGCACAGACCCGTCGTACATATCCACCGGACTGTCGGTGAAGAACACCACAGGGGCAGAGGCATACATATCGGCAGAAGTGTCAGTAAAGAGCCTTGCCAACGGCAGCTTTCAGGTATGCTTCCCTCAAGAGTGCAAGTCGGGAATAACGGGGTCGTTCACAACAGGCAACGGAAGCGTGGCAGCGGGAGGCATACTGCCGCTGAACAGCGAGTGGATTCCGGCTGGCACGGGCATGTACGGCACAAGCACGATATCATTCAAGCTGAGGGTTATGACGAGAAGCGGCAAGTTTCCCAACTACAAATACACGTTCAAGGCATACGGTCCGGAAGTGACGGTAAACTGCATTTACGCTGACCCGGCAGGCATAGATGCCGTTGCGGGAAGTGAAAAGACGACCGTGAATGTATATGACATAACGGGCAAGACCGTCATGACAGGCGCAGACAAGGCTGCATTGTCATCGCTCGGCAAGGGCATATACATTTATGAAACTGTAAAGGACGGAAAGCCGTCGGCAAGAAAGAAAATCATGAGATAACCAGCATGTGTTAATTATAAAACAAAAAATTATGAAAAAATTATTACTTACATTGACGGCATTCATGCTCATAGCCGGCACAACGAATGCCCAGGACCGTTTTAAGCAGGATGTCTTAAAGGCAGAAAAAGGCATAGTGCAGAGAAACCAGGCTATAATGCCGGGCGAAATAAAGAAGCCTATGAAGGCACGCAAGAAGATACAGCTTGCCGACAACGAAAAGATATTGGGAGTGTATGACACAGATGATGTCGGAGCAGCAAACCAAGGTTTAGGACTTCCAACATATCCTGGAAATCTGAAAGCTGCGACCATTATCCCAATATCGGCAGGCAGCAAGTTCGACGGCGGCAAAATCAAGGCAATCCGTTTTGGTCTTTGCCAGCCTGTAGGAGCATCGCGTGTATTCGTAATAGAATTAACAGCTAACGGAAACATCGGCAGCGAAGTGGTATCCCAAGAAGTAGTTTCTACTTCAGCAGGATGGAACATGGTCGAACTGACCACGCCATATACAATAGACGCAAGCAACGTCAGCGGATATCTCGTAGGCTTTGACTACACGCAGGTAAGCAGCGGCACTGCGGCATATCCACTGTCTTTCGTAAATGCAGGCTCAAGCGTCTCGCCAACTTATATATACGGAAATCTCGGATCTGGGCTGGGCTGGTATAGCATGGGGGTCAGCTATGGAAACCTCAGTGTACAGTGCATAGTTGAGAAGGAAGGCGGCTATCCGAAGTACGATCTTATAATAGGAAACACCGATGCCGCACCTTTTGTAAAGAAAGGAGGAGAACTCTATGCTTACACCGCTGTATGGAGTGACGGCAAGTCTGTACCTTCAAACTTTACGGTAGGTATCGGGATTGACGGCAACGAAGTGTCTTCAATCGACTTCAACGCGCCCGAATTTACCGATGAAGGCGTAGACGTAAATGCCACGGTAAATATCCCGGCAGACATGGCAACCGGAGAACACTCGCTGTCTATGTATATCAAGGCTATCAACGGTGCCGTGCCTACAGAGGCAACGAGCGACGACAGGTCTTCGGCAGCATTCAACGTGTATACCGAAAGCATGCCGAGGCAGAAACAACTCATTGAGCACTTCACATCGCAATACTGCACATACTGCCCTCTCGGCATAAGTGTGCTTGAAGGAGTGGCTGCAAAACGCAACGACATTGCATGGGTATCCATACACGGAGACATGCAGTCTGGAAACGACCAGTATACTGTCAACGAGGGAAATTACGTCATGAGCTTCCAGACAAACACATATCCCAGCGCATCGTTCAACCGTACGACCTATCCAAACACGACACCGGTGGCATTAGGCATAGCCTATAACGCCAGCGTAAAAGACCAAGCCGTAGAATATCTAAGCAACTTTATCGACTACACCAACAATGTTCCGGCTTTGGCATCTGTCGCCATCAACACTACATACGACAATGCTACAAGAAATCTTGACATAAAGGTGTCCGGACAGACTTTGGACGAGTTCACCCAGTTTATCGGCTCCGACGCAGCCCTGACGGTATACCTTACCGAAGACGGACTGGTGGCAAAGCAGCTAAATCAGGGTTCATGGATACCTGAATTCACACACGACAACGTGCTGCGCAAGGTTGTGACACATCCTTACGGCGATGCGATGAACATGAACGGCAATGCTTACGAGAACACATACAGCGTGACTCTTGACGAGGGTTGGAACAAGGACAACATGCACGTGGTTGCCTTCATCAGCCGCAAGCCGAAACAAACGAACATATCTGACAAGCTTTGGGTAACCAACACCGAGATATCGGCAGTAAAAGACGCGGCAACCGGCATTGACACGGCTATCAGCAACGGCACCGGGGCAACGGAAGTTGCACGCTACAATGCCAACGGCGTACGCCTGTCTGCACCTCAGAAAGGCATCAACATCGTAAAACTTTCAGACGGAAGTATAAAGAAGGTGATTGTAGAATAACGACGACGCCACAATAACAGACAAAGCGCCCGGCAGTAATACGTTGCCGGGCGCTTTTTGCATCGTGCCGTGCCGTATTATGGCAGGCATGCCAATTAACCGCCTGATACGGTGGTAAATATCAATAATATTTATTAATTTTGCACGGAAATATTATCAATCACAAGATTATGGAACAGAAAAACTATAAGCGCACCACCGTTACGGCAGCCCTTCCATACGCCAACGGCGGAGTGCACATCGGTCATCTTGCCGGTGTATATGTGCCGGCGGACATATATGTACGCTACCTCCGGCTGAAAGGACAGGACGTGAAGTTTATCTGCGGAAGCGATGAGCACGGCGTGCCGATAACAATCCGCGCAAAAAAGGAAGGCGTAACGCCGCAGGACGTTGTGGACCGTTACCACAAGATGATAAAGGACAGCTTTGCTGAGTTCGGCATTTCGTTCGACATATACAGCCGCACGACATCAGACATGCACACCCGCACGGCATCGGACTTCTTCAAGAAGCTGTATGAAGACGGCAAGCTGATAGAGAAGACAAGCAAGCAGTACTACGATGAGGAGGCACACCAGTTCCTCGCCGACAGGTACATAACGGGCGAGTGTCCGCACTGCCACAACCCGAAAGCCTACGGCGACCAGTGCGAAAAGTGCGGCAGCGACCTCGACCCGACAGAGCTGATAAACCCCACGAGTGCCATAAGCGGTTCGCAGCCGGTGCTGAAAGACACCAAGAACTGGTATCTCCCGCTCAATGAATATCAGGAATGGCTCAAAGAATGGATACTCGAGGGTCACAAAGAGTGGCGTCCCAACGTGTACGGTCAGTGCAAGAGCTGGCTCGACCTCGACCTTCAGCCACGTGCCATGACGCGCGACCTCGACTGGGGCATACCCGTTCCGGTGGACGGAGCCGACGGCAAGGTGCTCTATGTATGGTTCGACGCGCCGATAGGATACATCTCCAACACCAAGGAACTGCTCCCCGACGACTGGGAGAAGTGGTGGAAAGACCCTGAGACAAAGCTCGTACACTTCATCGGAAAGGACAACATCGTGTTCCACTGCATCGTGTTCCCGGCAATGCTCAAGGCTCACGGAGGATACATCCTGCCCGAAAACGTTCCGGCAAACGAGTTCCTCAACCTTGAGAACGACAAGATATCGACATCGCGCAACTGGGCGGTATGGCTGCACGAATATCTCACCGACATGCCGGGCAAGCAGGATGTGCTGCGCTATGTGCTCACGGCAAACGCACCGGAGACAAAGGACAACAACTTTACATGGAAAGATTTCCAAGACCGCAACAACAACGAACTTGTTGCCGTTTACGGCAACTTCGTCAACCGTGCGCTGCAACTCACAAAGAAATACTTCGACGGCGTGGTGCCCGAATGCGGCACGCTGACAGACACAGACCGTCAGGCTCTTGAGGAATTCAAGGACGTAAAGGACAAGGTTGAAGACCTGCTGAACATATACAAGTTCCGCGATGCACAGAAGGAGGTGATGAACCTCGCCCGCATCGGCAACAAGTACATAACCGACTGCGAGCCGTGGAAAGTGGCAAAAGGCATGAAGAGCGATGATGAAGCCGTGCGCAAGGAGGCTGAGGAGCGCGTTGCGACAATACTTTACGTATCGCTGCAGCTTGTTGCAAACCTCGCCATAGCCTTCGAACCGTTCCTGCCGTTCAGCAGCAAGCGGCTGAGAGACATGCTGAACATGAGCGACTGCAAGTGGGACAGGCTTGGTGCGACAGACATCCTGACATCCGGACATCGCCTGGCAGAGCCGGAACTGCTGTTTGAGAAGATTGAGGACGAGACCATAGAGCAGCAACTCAACAAGCTCGAAGAAACGAAAAAGGCAAACGAGGCAGCAAACTATAAGGCTGCACCGATAAAGGAGACGGTGGCATTTGAGGACTTCGAGAAACTCGACATACGCGTGGGTAACGTCAAGAACTGCGAAAAGGTGAAGAAAGCCAACAAACTTCTGAAGTTCACCATAGACGACGGCAGCGGCACAGACCGCACAATCGTCTCGGGCATCGCAAAGTTCTACGCGCCCGAAGAGCTTATAGGCAAGGACGTGCTCTTCATTGCCAACCTCGCACCACGCAAGCTCATGGGCATAGAAAGCTGCGGAATGATACTCTCTGCCGAGAACTTCGACGGCTCACTGAGCGTCACATCACTGCTGCGCGAGGTAAAGCCGGGAAGCTGCGTGGGGTAGTTTATTTAATTAAGAATTAAGAGTTAAGAATTAAGAAAATATGTCTTGGGCGAGTATCTATAGGACCCATAGGACTTATAAGACC
>ERZ778503.283-NODE-283-length-43511-cov-8.164327_pt1 | contig 43511 bp, 39 predicted proteins | sample MGYA00510047_ERZ778503 | MGnify/ENA primary metagenome ERZ778503 (study PRJEB29527, sample SAMN07138965) | mouse gut metagenome | material: feces | host: mouse | place: China:Nanjing | collected 2016-01-25 ... | reverse complement strand
TCGGTAAAATTACCCTGTGCGTTACGCGCCATAGTCACCTTATTCTCGCCCAGTAGTTCCTTTTCTTTCAGCGCGTCGCATATATCGCACATATCAGGATAGCCGGTAAAGAATTTAACCACGTCGCCCTTCTTCAGGGGTAAGTTACAGGCCGCAAGCTGCGCCCGGTTCGGGACGATAAGACGGGCGCAAACGAGATATTTCGTTTTCTCCTTTGCCTCCGTGTCACCGTTGGCCACCGCTTCCTTGTGTTCTCTACGCGACCACTTTGTCGAAACGCCTGTTTGGAAATCCAGAATACAAAGCGTCGAGCCTACGAGCGCGTTAAGAGTGACCTCGCGGCAAGTAAAATTTTTCTGACCGTTCCGACGCACTCCCGGCGATGTCGAGATACCGAGGTCGGCCAACGATTTAAGATTTGAGTAATCAGCCATTTTTAAGCCTGTTATTTTGTAAAAAAGATGTTTAGCGTCTGCGTGTTTGCAGAGCGAGTAAAACGACGCGAGTATTTCAGCGCGTCGGCGTTTGCTTTTGATTTTGTGGAGGCGACGGGCTGCCTTCTTCTTGTTGCGCTTACGAATACGAGTATAATCCTTGTAAATGTCATATCCGACAAAGTCGATACCCTGTGAAACCGGGTAAATACGTTCATTCGCTTTCACCTTCAGCCCTATGCCCTCGACCTGTTCGTGAACGATACCGCTCAATTTCCAAAGTGTCGGCTTATCACAACCGAACGCCCTCTTATCGTCACAATAACGATAATAAAATTTGAAGCGGTGTTTGTCCTTAACGTGGTGGTCGAGCCATACCGATAAAAGGAGGTTGCCGAAATGTTGGGAGCTGCGTAACCCAATAGACAGCCCACGGACGAGGAAACGCACAAACCGTTCCAGAAGGGTAAGGATTATCGGCCCTTTGAATAAGCGGCGTAACGTGTCCATCATGATGTCCTGCAATATGCTTTCGTAGAATTTCGTAATATCGTCCTCGTAAACATATTGTATTTCATCGGGGTATAATTCGAGGTCGCGGCGTATCAGCTTCAGAAGGTCGTGCGTACCACGGTTTTTCAGCGATGCCCCGGTGGTTCGTATCAACTTTTTGAACGTCAGTTCCTCGACGATATTCATTATTGCATGAATACCTATTTTTTCATAATACGAGTAAAGGAATTGAATCCGCCGTTTCTTCCCTCCTTCGGTAATTATCTCCTCTCCGTAGGAGGTAAGTCGAAACACGCCCGCCGATATTTCAGCGGCCAGCCATGCCTCTATCCCGTCGATATGCGCAAGAATCTCGCGCCCCTGTTTAGACTGCTTTCGGGCAGTTCCACGGAGTACGGCTGCAATAGATTCCCGGATATTGGACGGGGCGACAATCAGCGGAATTATTTCGGAATCCTTTATACGTTTCATGTTGTTTGTTTTGCCTTCATTTTCTGGGGCCTAAGTTATTCGGCTGCCATTGCTGGCCCTACTAAACTCCACCCCTGCGCGTGATGTTTCGGCGTTCCGTCCTGTGGACGGCTGTGCCGTGGCTCTCTCCCCTGCTTCTCGCTGACGATACGAGAAACTATATATTTTCGATTTTGGCAAATTAACGCTTTGAGTGCAAGGCGCGACCCGTTCCACGCGTTCGTGTTCGATGAATCGTTGTTCGCGTTCGTGTACGAAACACCGGCGTTCGAGTTGGCGTTGTTGTTGGAGCGGTACACCACACGGGCCGACGACGATTGGGGAAATCTACCATTTCGGGGGCTGCTCTGCGGTGGGAGGGCTGCGCCCTCGTGTATCGTTTAACATCATACGTTCAAGTTTATTCGGTTAGGCTATGGCCTCGGCCTCCAAGAAGGCCGCGACGTTTAACGTATATTCGATTTCTCCGATGAAGGCAAGGCGCGACCCGTACCACGCGCTCGTGACCGATGAATCGCTGCTCGCGTTCGCGCACGAAACACCGGCGCTCGAGCTGGCGCTGAAGTTGGAGCGGCACACCACACGGGCCGACGAGTTGGAACACCAGAATTTGTCGCCGTAGTGGGTTGTTTCTGTGGCGTTGAGCAACACCGGCACCACGTCCATGAAACGACCGTTATGTAATTCGGTAATCCATGAATCGGAGATTGTACCACTCTTGACGGTTCTTTCTTCACCGGTTCCGTACTCGGTAAATTTCCAAACGTAGTAATCGGAGGTAACTCCGCCCATCCATTCTGCGACATTGCCCCAAAGATTTTCGTAACCTATGGCGTTGATAGATGTCGCATTTCGTAACGTCTGCGTATCGTCGTAATACCAGCCTCCGGCCGCACCGATAGCATTAGCCGGGTTCGCTATGGTGTCCTTCATGCCGAGGAAGGCGGTCAAGCCTTGAACGGTAGTATTTGAGCCGGAGCCATATCCGCACACGCTTGAACTGTCACGGTCGCCATAGTTGGCCCAGAACAAACAAGCAATATCGCGGTGCATTGGGTACGTTATCGGGGTGAATCCCTCACCACGTCTGCGGCAGTAATCAACGAACTGCGATTGTGATACGCTGACGGTCGCCGAAACGCCCGTAATACTGCGAATCTGCAAATTACCGTAATAGGCTTTCACAACACCGGCAAGCCATTGGCCGGTTCGCCATGCGTCCGGCTCGATAGCGTGAATCTCCGGCGAGGTGGTAAGCCATACGAAGGAGAAAGGAGCGTCGGCGCGGCAGGTGAACGCGATTTTTTCAGCGTTGGCCGGAACGGAGGTAAACAGGTAAGAGCCTTCGGTCATTCGTCCGCTATTGGCTGCGGCACGACCCACCACGTTGTTGTCTGCGTCGAGGAACACCGCGCCGTAAACCGATGAGTTCACGGCCGGCCATCGTGCTTGCTTGTAACCCTTCACCGGGGCAACATATACGCGGTAATCATCGTAAACCGCGAGGCAGTCGTCAAAGGTGGTGTAAGTGGTAGCCACTCGGCAAGCTGCGCGGTCGTGCAACTCCATATCTTCCGGGTAAAGTTTACGGCCCTCCGGCTGCGTTACAGCCTTCAGAGAGCTGAAGCAGTGGTAATGGCAACGGTTAATAAAATCGTCGATACCCTTGCACCAACGGTCAGGCTCGTACATCATGAAATCGCCTTCGTCTGCCTTCGTCGGGTGGTTGAACCCTTGCGTATTGGCCTCCGTGCCGTCGTGATAACGGCGGCTATCGGTATCGTCGAGAGGACAAACAAGCATTTTGCCGGACGCTACATATTTAGCCATTACGCGGTGACGCTTCGCCATGATAGCGGCGACGTGCGCCGACGGTTTGAAAGTGTTGTCGTAGTCGTAGCCCGTTTCGTTATCGAGGTTTGAGATATTTTTTGAATCTGACACCGTTTCATCGTACTTTATAACTGTCCATTCCGGCTGCTTTATGTTCAGTTCGGGGAAATGGGCCTGCAACTCGTTGAACTCCGATTCTTCGAGGTATTTCGTGAGTTGGTAAGTACCTACGAGGCGGCAAGTCGTCACGTTGTTACCGTTTTCATCGACACCCTTCATCGTCAGGAACTTGCGGAGGAGTTCACCGCGTCCGCTCTCGTCTATGCCTGTAACACGGAGGTAGGTCGTAGAGGGGCAACGGTTGAGAAGGGTCTGCCAGCCTATCAGCGGACAGTTATCAACGACAAGGCGAGTAACCGCCGGAGTTCCGGAGAAGGTGAGCGCGTCGGGCGCGAGGTTCTGAAGGTATCGTAATTCGAGCGTCTGGAGCGAGGCCGGCAACTTTGCCATTGACATAGTTCCGCCCTGTGCGAAAATCACGTTTGTAAGCTGCGTATCTGCCGCGTCGAGCGTTTCGAGTTTGCGATTTTCGGCCAGATTCAGAGAGGTAAGGCCGTTCAGTCCGTTGACATCAAGAGAACGGAGGTTCCGGCAATTTTCGAGAATCAGGCCTGTGAGAGCCTTCTGCCCGGTCGAGCAAGAAGCGTCAAGATTGCGGAGGCGAATACACTTGTTAAGGTTAAGCGTTCCGACAATAGCGTGACTTATGTCCGTAAGGTTGAGCGACTGAATACGAGAGGCCCCGTAAATGTTCTGCGGGTCGTTGATGATAAGATTTTGTTTGAAGGTAAGAGTTATTTCGTCACCTTGGCCATTTGCCCGGAGGCCTGAAACCGTGGGGTCGCCGTTGGTGTAGCCATAGCCGAAACAAAATCTTTCCGCCGCTGTTATCTTCATGCTGCGAGGATTGGCCGCAAAGTTATACGAGAAATACACCGGGAACGCGTCGTCGCGGTATGTGCCGGCGCAATACTCCGAATCCAGAAGGTTGAAGCGGTTAACGATTGTATAGGTACGATGAGCGTAGCGCGAACCCTGAAGGGCGTAGAGATAGTCGCGTCCTTCTTCGATGAGCGGAAGAATATATTTATATTCTCCGTCCTTATTGTAGATACGTTCGCACCATTCGCCCATAAATTGGTTGTTGAACACGTCCAGAACGTACTCCGTTGACATCACCGAACGGATAGAACGGGCAACCTCGGCGAGTTTTTCGGGGCAACCGCGAACGAGTTCCCAGAGTACCGAATCATGTCCGGCGAAACAGTACGCGCCTTGGCTCTCGTCCACGGTATCGAAATCAATCATGTAATCGAATTTCAGGTACGAATCGTTTCGTTCGCCGAAAAGCGTATCCATATCGTAGGGCAAAATGTACCATATAAGGCCATCCCACGTTGCGAACATCATGTTTTTCGCGCGGTTATCCACCGCCATGAAATAGTTCGTCAGCGCGTACCATGCGAACGGGGCTTCATTGGCGAAATACTGCGTATATTCGCGGAGGAATTTCGACGGATTGCCCTTACAGCTCTGAATCCACGACCATAGGCGTTTAACTGCCGCTTTGTCGTCCTCGTGAGCGTCTGCCCATTTGGTGTCGGCCTTAAATCGGAACTCCAATTCATCGTCGAAATTCGTCATGTCAGCCGTGCCGAACAGACAGAGAGCCGCCGAGTTGTTCAGGAACTCGACACAGATACAGCGATTACGTTCACCGCCGAGGCCTGCTTCATCGTTGAAACCTTCGATACCCTCGAACCCGTAAACTTGGTGCGATTCCGATTTCTCGTTATTGAAATTGTATTTACCGAGGAATTTCGCCACTCCCTCGCCGTTGTTGTCGTAGAAAAGGTTTATCGGGAAACCGTCAACGCCCACGCGCACATCGTAGTCACCTTTATAGGCAGCTTGCGGGGGTGTAAGCCAGCCACACCGGCGGAAAATATCGTTAACAATACGAACGCCGCCGGTGTTGTGCGTACTCGACGAATCCGAAAAATCCGCCTTCAGACAGAAGATTGATACAGGACGCGCCCCCGGCTTGAAACTGTAAGTCATATCCGGAACCGGAACTCCGTTAACCTCCAGAGTGCAACCGTATTGCTCTCGGAGTAAATAGATACGGTAGTTTTTACGCGGGTATGTCGTCGAACTGGTACCCTGTATTCGCAAACCTACATTACGGGCAACGAAATCGTATTCCTTGCTGTAGGGCGAATAAAAGTATATATCAACCGTAACCTCGAATTTCTTGTTATTCGTCTGGTTAACAAGGTCAACATCGCCGACAATACGCATACAGCCTTTACCCTGTGCGCGGAGTTTGTCGATGTCCACCGCGTCCTCGTCGTTGAGAATGTCGTTTTTCTGGAACAGTATAACCATTTCGTCGGCTGTCGAGCGGTCAACCATATAGTTAGACAACATTTCATCATCAGAGAGAGCGCGGTCGTATATGCGCACGTTACGGAGTTCCACGTCTGCCGCGTCAGAACTTACGGTAATTTTAGCCGGGTTTATCTGCATGAGCGAGGCCGCGGCCTGGTACTGTAATGAGCGGTCGCGAATACCGTTAACATACAGATGTAAAAGGCGGTTTTCGTTCTTGCTCTCAACCACGAACGCTATTTTAATCGGAATATCCGGGGCGAATTTCGTTTCAAGTTCCTGACCGCCTGAAACAACCATACGAGCCTGTTCGGTAGTCATTTCAAAACCCACGCCGTCGGCGAAACACGACATAACAACGCCGTTGCGGTCTGACACGTTGGAACACATCAGCTCCGCTTCCACGGTGAAGCCCGTAGCGGTCGCGTCTTTTGCAAACGGGGTATCGTTGATTGTGATACTTGCACCGTTTGTCAGTGAAAGCGCGTCGCCTGTCCATCCGTTGTTGCTCCAGTCGAAACCGTGGAAATCGGTCGTTATACCTTCAAATTCCCAAACGCCCGGATTCCCCTCAGCGTTACTGCGTCCGGCTGCGGACAACCTTACACGAAGGGAATCCGTAACCTCTATTAAATCAATGTCGGATTCTACAACCTCGATATTAAAGAGGTAATCGGTTTCGCCTGTTTTGAATTTCATCGCCTCCGTTCCGGGAGCGGTGAAACGGTTAGTGTACCGCTGAACGGTGCGCGGTGCTGTTATAGACTGCGTAACCACTCCGTCGTGATATACGTCCATGCTCGCCGGAGTAGTATCGGGGTCGAACACCACAAAATCAAAATCGAGGCGTTCAAACTGACCGATTTCCAGCGTTGGGGTAAGGTAATCGTTATTCTCGAAAATCCGCCCGTCGGGGAAGATAATCATCGTACCGATAAACGGAGCCGGAGCGTAACCGGTGGCCGGTTTCTTCAGAAGGTCGATAAAAATAGATTCCGAACGGAGCGTAAGAGTGTCCGAGGCTTCGAGTTCTGCGACCATCTGAACGTTGTGCCTCCCGACGGTAAGCCCCGACAACGGTACGGTAAAGCTGCCGTTCGTTTTGCCGGATTTCGTTACCTCCTTTGTGTCGTATGCCTTTCCGTCGAGATATAGGCTTATGGTCTTGCGACCGGAACCCGACACCGTGAATGGAATCGCAACGGTATCGTATGGGCCGTAACCGCCTCCGGCGATAGAGTTCGCCAACGAGTAGGCACTTGAAAGGGCCAGCGTCATAGCCTTGACGCGGGCGGTAGCCTGACGGGTGCGCTTGGCTCCTGTTTCCGGGTCGATTACCGAGGCTTTGACCGTGATATCGGTTGTTCCGCTTCGGACGTAGCTTGTTATGTCGAGTTCATAATCACCTGCGGCCACGTCGTTGAGAGTGGTCGTAAAAGTCGTAACCGCGCCGTTCTTGACTGTAATTTCGATGTCGGCTCGTTGGCCGGTCGATTCTCCGCCTTGGTCGCCGCCGAGATACTGGTGGTCGTATCGGTAAAGGAGTTTAACGGGGCTACCCTCGCGGATTGTATCGTTATCGACCGAGGCGGAAAGTATGATTTTAGCGGTTGCCCCGGTTTCACCGCTGCCGCCACCCGTACTTACGGGAATATCACACCCGGCAATCTCTTGACGCTTGTCGTTGATGATAGCGAGATGAATCTCCGTACCCTCGTCGTTCATCGTAGCGTCAAGGTCGGCGACTGTTTTACCCTGAAGGTCGGTGATTGCTTGCGTAATTACGTTATTCTGTACCGGGTTGGTTGATGTTTCGTTTAGAGTTTCGTCCACCTCCACCTCGTCAACGGTGATATTTACGATACCTTCAGCGTCGGGGTTTACGGGGGTGTTGTTGAGTTTAATCCCGGTAATTGTACCCTTTCCGCCGGTGTCCTCCCAGCTCTCCGCCTTTTCCCATTGGGTTAGCGTCGAGCCTTTGAACTGCTTCGTTTCCCAATCGCCTGTGCCGAGGCGGTAGGTTATCCAGCGACCGAGAGCGCGGTGAGTGGCCGGAACCGCCTCGATAGCGGCCTGAAGGTCGTAGAATCCATTTTCGGGCGGAACAAGTTCCGTCACGTTTATAAGATTACCCGCGCCCTTTTGGCCTACGCCCTGCCAATCCTCCCAATCTGCCGCCGCTGTCAAGTCTGCGGCTTTACCGTTGCGGAATTTCAAGCCTCCGGCGGTAAACAGATATTGAACAAAGTGGTACGTTGTCGGTTTTCCTACGGCGTTCGGACCGGCATAACGGTAAACAATAAGAATTTCATCGGTCGGGCCTTCCAGAAAATAGAATCCCGCTTCGGTGAGCGCGTTCAGATTGTAGCCGTTATCTTCAACCTTGAAACCGGCTTCGAGGAGTTCGGTTTTATATTGGAGGTCACTAATCGAATAGCCTTGTTCGCGTATTTTCTTGGCGTTTTCGGTGATACGCTCGTCAATAGCCGAGAGCAACGCCACAAGGGTGTCCGAATCCTTCACACCATTTAGGAAGGTGATAATTTCGTTAAAATTCTCGATTGCCGTCGATGCGTTCTTGCCGAGAAGGTTGTTAATTGCCGTTCGGTTAGTGGCTGCGGCCGTCTGCGCGTCTGAAGCTTTTCGCGTCACCGTCTGGAGAGCGAGATTAAGCGTGTCGATAGTGCGTTGCAGAGCCGCGTCGGCTGCCTGTCGTTCGGCTTTCTCGGTTGCTACCGCCGAGTTATTCGTCAAAAGGTCTTTATATCCCTTATTGAGAAAATCGAACACACGGGCGACCATCTCGTTTGTAACGCTTTCGGGGTCCTCGGCGTTCCAGATAGCCGTTATAAGGTTATCAATAAACTGTTGTGTCGTGTCTGCCATTGTGATAATGAGTTAATTAAATTGTTTGCTGAACTGCTTCGAGAATACTCGCGGTTTGCGGCCTTCCGTTCCGTCGATGATGTCTTGCATGATGTTGGTTTCATCTTCCGCCATTTGCAACTTGACGGTGAATTTTTGGGGCGTTTCCGGACGCGGCTTGTATTTGAGTTCCTCGATAGAGGGTATAACTTTAACCGGGAGTTCCGAGAGGTCGAGCAAATAAACCTCCTCGCTGCCTATCATATCCATGAGGAAACGGACGGTATCAGCCCGCATAACTCCGGTTTCGATTGTTAGCGATTGGGGGCGTGTGATACGTTCGCGGTCGGCGGTGAAATCGTCGGTTTCAGCGTCGTATCTGCTGAATCTTGCTTCATCGGCTGCGGCGTAATCGGGTGTAATGGTAAGTTCTCCGGCGAGTTCGATAATCTCGAATACACCGAGAGAATTGCGGAATTTCAGGCGGTAGCGTTCCCGTGCCGGGTCGCTCCGCTCAATTACTATGCTACAAGAGTATTGCGAGGGGTCGCCCTTGTATATGTCGAAACTATTCGACAAAACTCCGTATTCATCGAAAAACTGTTTTCGTAGCGCGTCAATATCAAGCGCAAAAATACCGTTGTCGAAATTCCCGTCTTGTATTAGAGTTTTGCCCGTCGTTCGTTCTACAACGGTCATATACAGAAATCTCTCCAGACTTATGAAATAGAGCGGATAAAGTTCCGTTTCCTTCATCACTATGCGCCACCCTGCGGTTCGGGTTGTCATAAAAAAGTTATTGGCGTTGTTGAGAAAACGGGCCTCGAAAGCATCGGTTTTCATTCTGGCATAACGTCGGTAATTCTGACGCGAAACGCCTCCGGCGATAATAAGGCACTCCCATTCGTCCAGATTATCCTCGGTAATATCAACGTAAATTTTGCGTTCGGAAATCGTGCCGTTGTCCTCGACCTCACGAACTCCGTTTATGTGGTACGACATTATCGGTTCGCCGATAGTGTAGGCGTATGCGTCCACAATCTCGGAGATATTGACGCTAAAGGGCTGGTTATAACGACCCACATAGCGTTGGTTCATGCCGCTGGCATAGACGGTGAACGGAATCCCGGTAATAGGATTGTAGTCGTCAACCGTCAAGCTGCTGCGTAGCAATATCGGATTTTTTGAAAAGGCGATACCCTTTTTTACATTTGAATCCATTGTAAGCGGGTTTAAGGTTTGGCCGTAACCATGAGTATAGAACCGGTGAAGGAGATTTCAACGGGGTGAGCGTTAATAAACTCGTCGCGCTCGGTACTGGGTGTTGTCAGGAACTTGTAAAACTGTTCCTTATTCCCCACATTCGTTTCACGCCACACTTCGTAGAGGGCGTTAACGTCTGCCGCTTGTGGGGCTGCTGTTATGTTATTGGCTTCCATGATTGCAAATTTCATTGAATTGCCACGGAGGGCAAAGGACTAACGATGCGCACTTACGAGCGTTACGGTATAGGTGATTGTAATAGTGATTTGTCCTAACGGGATTTCGCCCGGCTCCGTTTCGTAATGGCCCGGGTCGCCTTCTGAAACGTCGTACAGTTCCCATATTTCGTAGGTGGCGCGGGCCTGGTACTGGCGCGTTCTGGTCGCTCCCTCCATATTACAAGTACCGTCCGCGTTGTACGGGTCGGATTCCCACGTTAAGCCGGTTTTCTGCACAGTTACAGGCATGGCAAGGCCGGGCCATGTGTAAATATTTGGTGCTTGATAGTCCGGGTTAGCATTTTTCCACGCCTTGATTGCGGCGTTTTTGCTCTCGGTTGAGTTATAAACCGTCTGAAGGGTGTCCGAAACGTATTTCCAGTAATAGTCGGTATCTAACAAAGTAAAATTCGGTATATTCTGTTCAGTGGCGATGTTGTACGTTCCTTGCGTTTGAATTGTCCGTAACTTGATTTCCACGGCAATCTCTTTACCACCGGGCAAAGAATAGTTAACGGTATCAATCAGGCAGCGCACACCCTTGAACATTACCGGGCGGAACATATCGAGCTGCTGAATCTCTTGCAGCTTTAGGCGGCCTTTAATTTCAATCGTTCGCGCTCCATGCCTCAAAATTTCATCATACTGCCGCCAATACTTATCGAACAGGCCGCCTTTATACTGAAACAGTAGGGAGGTTGTGTGCTGCTTTCCGTCCTTGAACGTGTCGCCTGTCACTGACGCGAACCGGCCTTCTGTACTGTCGTAGCTCGTTTCAATTCCGGTAAAAGCGAACATAAACGCCAGCGGCGTATCTCCACCCTCCGGTCCGTCAGAACCTTTAATATAACTGTGGTTGTGACGCATACCCTTCAGATAAAAAGGTACGTCGTCGGCAAAATCGCCGTAAGTTCCGTAAGCGGTTTTTCGTATCTGGACATGAGCCAGCGGCACAAATTCGTCGTCCGATGTGATTTCTTCAGCCTCTACTCCGGGCGTTTTCGGGTCCCAATTAAAAAAGCTGGTAGAACCTTCCTTCGATTTCCTGTTTACTTTATCATATCTCGACCATACCGCCGTTTTTCGGTCAAAAGTAAAACTTATATTTTCATTTTCGACAACTGAATCACCGATTTGAGAGGAATCGAAATTCTTAAAAAAGTCCTCGAATCTCTCCGTTTCCGGCTCGGCGCAATCTATCGAGGTGGAGGCGGATAACTTGATATATTTCCCCTTGTCGTAGTTCACCACGGGCGGCTCGGATATTATATTACTTAAATCCTTTTGAGCCGGTTTGTTGATTATGTCGCCGATAAAGGCCATAGTTACGCGGCAAGTGCTGAAATCGACATGATAGACGAGGCCGAAACGCGCCCAGAGGGCGGCCATGAACGCCTCGACCGTCACGTCCGGCATGAGGTCGATATAATTAACATCTTTCTGACAACAGGAATCAGCGCAATTATTCAGCACGACAAGCCGGGCGAGGTCGTTATCAGTCTTGAACGGATTCGCAGCGATTGACATACCTAAATCGGAAAATATCAACTCCAGAACACGCCACACCCTTACAAATGGCGTGAACCCGTAGTTTTCCGGAACTGAAACCTCCGTAACTTTTCCGTCGATTGTCCTTGTCACCTTATCGACGCTTCTTAACGCTTTGTATTGCATTGCGGTGCGCGTCCACATATTCAATATTTCGACCTTTTCGGGGTCGATAATAGAATATGTTTCGAGCCATCCTTCTTTGTCGATAGCGGTAACAATAGGGAAAACCGCCAAAGGGTTGGTTTTCGGGTCAGCGTTGTGATATATCTCGTTAAGTTCCGACATCAGGACGGCAAGCGATGAGTGTCGCCACATGGGGAGTGTCGAAAGTTCGGTCAGTTTCTTATTTTTCCATTTTTCGTAGGCCGTGGAGTTGTCGAACCCGACGTTAAAGGTTATACCGTCGCGGCTGTTTGCGCTTGTGTAATTCAGTGTGCCGCAACGTTGGTACGCGCCGTTCTCTATGATACAAGTCCGCTCCGGCTCGTTCGGATTCTCGGCGTTGTCAACTCGGACAACGTGGCCGGTCAGTCGGTTGTTACGCCTCGTCGGTGGAACGGTGGCCGGTATTGATTGGCTGCCTTGGTCGTTAAATATCGGGTTGGTATCTTCAACGGCCATGCTGAAACCTTCGGGGAGGTCGAGAGCTTCCCCTTTGATAAGTATTTTTATCATAGCGGTAATTACTTTTTGTTTCTGGTGAACGGAGCGCGGGCGCGGTCCATCGTTTCCTTCGCGTCCTCTATGTCCTTGTAAACGATATATGCCCGGATTGCCTTTGTTGCCGCCCGGAACTCCTGAACGGCCTTTGTAAATTCCTCCATGCTCAACGAGGGAGCCGGGACGGTATAACCTCCGTCGGCGTAACCGGCGGAAGGAGCGGCGGCCATACCTGAACCGAGGATTTTATTACGGCGTATCGCCTCGATTGTACCCACCGCGTCAACTACGCGAGGGTTGTCCATAATAGGCTTCGGCACGACGTACTCGCCGCGATGAACGACACCCGCAACCTCGTAGCGGTCACCGTCGCCTGTATATCCGCCGTCAGAGTAGCCGGATAGCACTCGTTCAGCCTTGGCCGGAGCGGCAACGGTGCCGGAGCTGCCGGCGGTATTGCTCGGCTGCATATTCTTGATTTTGTCGCGTTCGGCTTTTGCGCTCACTACTTGGGCCACGCCGGTAGCAGTCAACATGGCGGCGGCTATAGCTCCACCAATCGGGCCGAGCTGCGCGAAAGCCTGCATTATGGCGACGGCGGTATTTCCTATAATCGTGGAGATTTTAATCGCAAAATCAACATCGGCGTATTTCTTTTGTATTTCGAGTTTCTTGTTTTCCTTTTCTTCTTCGAGGGCTGCAGTGTCCTCTCCGTTATTCTTTGCCTGTTGTATCAAGACATCATATTTCGCGTCACTCTGCGCGATTTCAGCATCTTGTATGGCCGAGAACATCGAGCCGGAAAGATTGGCGTAATAATCGAAATACTTTTTAGCGTTGGTAACGCCTAACTGTAATTTTTTCTTTTCGTAGTCCTTAGTTGAGATAAGGCCCTGACGGTGGTAATTTTCGAGTTGGGCGAGTTCGCGTTCGTACTCGTCGGCCCATGATAGCCCGACAAGTTCCTGAAGCTGCCACATCTGCTCTTGATACTGGTAATTAAGGGCGGCGATACGGCGTTGTTTCTCCGTTTCGAGTGCTACCGCTTGCTCTGTACCTTCTCCGACAACTTTCACCGCTGCGGCGTATGTCTGTTCGATACCTTGACGCTGAAGGTCGAAGGCGTTTTTTATCCCTTCTGCGCTGGTGGTATCGGTAGAGAGTTGGCGGATTTGCTCGACAAGTTTACCCGTATCAGTGAGTAAATTGCTATTCATTTCGCGCATCTTTGCCTCCAACTGTTCACGGGTACGCTGCCACGTTTCCGCGTCCATGCTATAATCGTCCTCCAACTCGTCGTAATACCGTTGCATTTCGGCGAGTTGGTCGGCGTGGCTCTGACGCTGCAAATTAAGGCTGTATAAACTTGCGGCCTCTTGTGAGATTTCGCCTTTTGCCTGAGATTCTTTTATTATAAACTCCTGTTCCGAGTAGAATCGTTTTACTGCGGTCAGTCGATTTTTATAATATTCATCATTTTGCTTTATGATAGCCTTGTCGATTTCCTTTTGAGCTGCCGCCGTCTGTTGTTCGATTTGGGTCTGGGCGGCGTTGATTGCGTCGAGGGTTTTCGTGTGGGTGCTGTCTGTTTTTTCTCGGAGCGTTTCGAGGGCAGCCGAAAGTTCGCGGCCATACCGAATTAACTCCCGGCTCTTCGCGATCGTCTGCTCCGATTGAGTAAGATTTTGTTTATTTATTTCCAGTAGTCGGCGTTGATGAGCGTCGGAAATAGGATTTGTAACCTCGTCGAGAGAATCCGCGCCGTAAGTACCCGGCTCTCTCTTTATCTTATTTTTTCCGAGGAGTTCCTTTTTTTCTTCCTGAAGGAGTTTGATACGTTTCTGAATACGGTCGAGTTCTTCTTCACTCTCCGGGTCAATTTTTCGGAGGCGTTTTAACTCTGCGTTAATTTCTTTAATTCTGGTAACGGCCTCCTTTGCTGAATCGTTCAGGGGTTTGAACGGGTCCACCTCCGGTTCAGGGTCGGCGAGGTCGTCGAAAGTAAGGCTAATTTCGTGAAGATATTCCTGAAATTCTTCAAGAGCGCGGGTTTGTTCGGTGCGTTGCTGTTTATACCAGTCAGTAAACGAGCCGGATAATTCTTGTTGCAGTTTCAGCATTTCGGCATTTTCGCTCCTTAATATGCCGTAAGGGTCGTTCGCCCTCATTAAATCTTGGTCGCGTTTAGCCTTGCCGGCTTGCAAAATCGCTAATCGCATACGCTGCTGTTTCCACTTTTCGTAGGCTTCCTGCTGTGCGTCTGCGTCGGCTTTTAATAACTCTTGATATTGGCCTTTTGCGGCTTCGATTCTTAATTTCTTTTCAAGCGACAAAATATAATCGTCGAGGGCTTTTTTATTCTCCCGATAAGCCCCAGTTTCAGAATCAAGTTGAGCCTTGTAGCCCGGAATTATTCGATTCAGTTCATTTATTGCCTTTATACGGTGTTCCTTCGTTTCGAGTTCGTCCATAGCGACACGCCGCAACTCCATAAGGCGGTCGCGTTCCATTTGCGCTTGCGCGTTGGCCTTTGTCACGGCCTCCCGATACTTATTTGTAGCCTCGGTAAGATAGGAGGTTTCGGTCGTAGCCTTCTTTGAAGCGTCTATAAACGACATGATACCCGTAACAAGTAACGCGATACCAGCCAAAACCAAACCGATAGGATTCGACTTTAACGCGGTGTTGAAGGCGTGGGTGGCTGCGGTTGCGAGTTTGGTAACGGATATTTCGGAAATCATCGCTACCTTTTTCGCTACAATATCGGTGATAAACCTTTTTACGGCTGCGGAGGTGGCGATTACCGAAAGTTTATACACCACGAAAGCGGCTACCAGCGCGTTAATAACCGCGATTCCTAATTTTGTTTGTGTGAATAGATTTGTAAACCAACCAATCGCCGAACCGAGTACGGAAATCAATCCTCCAACGGCTTTAACGACAAAACCGAACGCCGTTCCGACGGGTGTCAGTGCATCGATAAACGTACCTAACCAGTTAACTACGGCCGTACCCCACTCGTAGAGAGTTTTCAGGGCTTCGCGGAAATCAAAGAATTTCAAAATTAAGCCCTCCACTGCTGACTGGAATCCGGCGAACGAACCGGCTGCGTTGTCGGCCATTGTCGCGGCCATTTGTTGGAAATCACCGGTACAATCGGTTATCGAATCACGGAGCGCGAGAATTGAATCAGAACCGTTAAGGAAAGTCGAGAACGCGGCCACGCTTCGCTTGTCGGTCAGTTCGAGGGCTTTCGCGAGGTCCACACCTTCCGCGTTAAGTTTGTTCAGCCCGTTAACCAGTTCGTCGAGGTTAGTCACCGGGCCACCGAGGGCTTTCGCGAGGTCGCCGTTAGCGTCTGCCAGATTCAGGAGGATATTACGGGTTGCAGTGGCTGCACTGCTTGCGTCGAATCCGGCGTTTGAGAGTTGGCCGAGGAGTGCGGTCGTTTCTTCGAGGGAGAACCCGAACGCATTGGCAACCGGGCCAACAGTTGACAGCGAAGCCTCCAACTTATGAAAATCAAGTGCGCTTTTAGTTGTGGCAACGGCAAAAGAGGCCATCACCGCTTCGGCTTGGTCTGCGTCCTTGTTAAACATACGCATGGCGGCACCGGCGAACGCTGCCGCGCTCGATAGGTCAGTATCGACAGCCTTCGCGAATTTCAGAACCGAGGGGGTCAGTTTCTCGATAACGTCCTGCGTGAATCCGAGTTTTGCAAGTTCGGTCTGAAGGCCGGTAACTTGCGAGGCGGTGGCGGTAGTGGTGCGCCCTAAATATTTCGCTTGATCGGTCAGACGTGAAACTCCGTCGATAGTCGTACCCAGTACGGAGGCAAGTTTGGAGTTAGCCCGTTCGAAATCCTGAATAATGTTTGTCAGTTGCTTGAACGCCCCGATAACTTGCGTCATTATCACCATACCCAGGCCCATGAAAAAGCCCTTTATCGAGGTGGCTATCTTATCGAGCGACAGGAGCGACGCCAGAAAACCGCGTGTCGAACGGGTTGCTTCGGCGTGAGCCTTTTCAACTCGCCGGATCTCATTCTCCAACTCTCTATATCTTTCCGGGTATAGGGCTTTTGAAGTCTTGTTCAGTTCGCCCTTCAGTCGCTTTAATTCTTTTCCAAGATCAGCGGCCGACATTCTTGAAATATCGATCTCTTTCCGTGCTTTCTCCATTGCACGGTTATTGGCTTCAATATCTCGCTTGTTGGATCGAATCAGCTCGTTAAGCCTTTTAATTTCCGCCGAGTAGTCACCTTCAGTAGCGGCAAGGCGCGAAATCTCCTTACGGTGTTGGCTGTTTTGGTCGCGTAGTTCTGTTGTCGCTTTGGTAAGTCGGTGGATCTCCTCTTGTGCCTTCTGTGCTTTAAGGTCGAGTTCGACCGCAATTTTATCGTTATTTAATTTTGCCATGACAAAGGGGGTAATCTTGTTTGCGGCAAAATTACCCCCTTCGGGTTAGTCTGTGAAGGACACCTAATTAACGGAAAATCTTCGATAATATCCTATACCATAAAGGTAGTTTTCGCGGCTTTTCTTCCTGCCACGTCCATATCTGTTCACCACATTTATAGCGTCTGACTATTTCAGCAATAGCCAAATATATCATTACGCTTACAGCACTTAAAAACAGTGCCGCAAAAAATGCCTGTATTGGAGTTGTGGGGTCGATACGATAGAATACTTCATACCATACAACTACCACGATAGCAAGTAATGTATATTTTAGTGTCCGTTTCATCGTTCAAGCCCTTTCGTTAAAAATTCGGTAATGAGTTGAGAGGTCGAAACCTTCCGGCGGTCTGCCTCGTCGCGTATGAGGTTTAACAACCATGTGGGCAAAGTGACCGAGATTTTAGTCCTCGGCTCTCCGTCCACTGTTTTACGTCCTGCGCCTTCTCGCGCACCGCCGCTGCCTATACCGCCCATAACTGTATATTATTTAGTTTCCACAAACTTAAACAAATTATTTGATTTAGGCGATATATTCAAATAAAAAAGTATATGTTATAAAACATAAAACACCCCGCCACGATTTCGGGCGAGGTGCGCAACGAGTTGGAAGGGTTCACCCTTTAGAGGGTGCGCGTGATGAAATGAGCCGCAAGCCATGCGACACCACTACCGAGAACCGCGCCGATGATGTCGGCCACGATGTCCCAGACACAAAAGTGGTTTCCCTTCTGGCGACGGTCGCGGAACTCTTTCCAGATACCGACGGCAAGGGCTACGGCAAAAGCGACAAGAGCGGTCACCCACTCCTTATGTGGCGGAATGTGGGCGATGAGTGCGCCGATGAGTGCGGCGATACAGAACACCACAAAAATGTGCAGGAGTTTATCCTGTCCCTTACGGTCTTTACATACTGACATAACGCAAAAATTTAAGTTAGTGAAAATTGGTTTACTGTGCGGCGGTGTCGTTTCCCTCGTCCGCCTCTGCTTCCTCCGCCTTCTTGCGTCGGAGGTCGCGGCGGGCCTGGACCGCCACGGTGATGAACGAGAACACGAACAGGAACAGGGTTTCGACACCGACGGCTGCGAGGATAGCGATTAACGCCATTGCTTTGTTCCATGCCCACCAGCCGAAAGCGACACCGGGGGCAACGAGGAGCGCACCCCGAAGGATTGCGCCCACAATAATTTTTACTTTCTTCATTGTTGATAACTTGTTATGACTGTTGATAACTCTCGCGGATAGAATCGGCCAAATTCTTGCGTAACCACGCCGAGAACTCAAACCGTATGTCGTTGAATGTTTCTTTATAGAGAATCCCCCAGACCGGGCGGTTATAGATTCGGTAATTACCGAGCCGCTTCATGTCGAGGAATCGGAGATATGTCGGGTACTGCGCGTTTGCCGATATGCCGGAGCCGGAGCCGGTTATCGAGAAGGTCGGCGAGGCTAACGCCTGTTGCAGCCTCCCCGAACGGCTCCGGGGTGTTCCGTCGGTGCGGTAGGCTTGTTTTCCGTATATCTTGGCGGCGGCTATACGTCGCTGCTCCTCGAATATCCGGCGGAATCCTCGGTTAACGTATTCGGTGAAATACTTTGCTATCTGGTCGGGGTCGTCCATATCAGTAAGATGTTACTTTGAAGGCTATCGACCAACCGGCAAAGCGTCCGTAAAGTTCCGTTTCCGGAGCGGTGTCGATACTGTCAACCTCGACACGCATAACCGGGCATCCTGCTCTCTGGTCGTTGAGCAATATACTTTTTACCTCGTCGATAATCGGCTGTGTCTGCTCCAGCACGTCGAAGGAGCTGCGGCGTTGCGGGTCGTATTTCGCCATAACGAAAACCACGCATTTGTTCACCTCCTTGAAATTATCGACATTCTTCGCGTCGGATTCAGCCAAAGGAGGAAAAACGAAAAGATTTACAGAGTTCGCCGGTAACGACTGAATTTTCTTACCCATCTGCTCGTCTATGGTGACTGGCAGAACCTCGGTTATTGAATCGACGCGGCGGCCTACTCCTTCCCAATATTCGCGGTACTGTAAGAGATTTATCATATCTTCCCGAAATAGTGGTCGGCTTCGGCTGCTCGGCGTTTCATCAGTCCGGGGAGGGGCTTCAGTACACCGTTAACCCTTGCGTTAACGTGTTTCATGAACTCGGCGCGGATAGTGGGGTCGTTGGGGTCGGCCTTAACTTTACGGACAAGCGTCGGGGCCTTGACGGTGAGCGAACCGATATTGTAAGACAGCGAAACAAGCGCGTCGAACTGGTTGCCATTGAGCCGCACCCCGGCAAAGGTCGGCGCAACTGTGGCGGCGAACTTGGTAATATCGGTATCGAAAAGCGCGTCAGCCTCCGCTTGTGTGATTTTCTTGCCGGGGGTGACATCTTTTCCGGTGTGGCCGTAGCCGATTGTGAGAACTCCGGCAGGGCAACGGTAGGCAGTAAGCCGACAGCCTTCCCACGCCTTAATTTTTTTCTTGATTGTGGTTGAAAGTTGCATGATGATTTATTTATTTGGGGTGTTACGTTTCTCGTTGAGATATTCAAACTTGCATTTATACAGGTAAATGAGGACGGCCCACATATCGGTGCGCTCCACCTCCGCCACGTTTCCGAACAGCCCGGCGGTAGCGACCTCGAAGGTTATACCGGTCCATCCGGTCTTGTCGTCCGGCTTCTTTCCTCCGCCGGAACTGCGGAAGATAATCCGTAAATCAATTTTCTTTCCGTTGATTTCCACGGGGCCGGCGAGGATTGCCTTCCAGACGGAGGCGAGGAGCGTCGGGGCATGGAACGCCAGAAGGTCGGGCACTTTCTCGCCGTCGGGAATATGGTAGAGCCTTCGGGCAATATGAGCGTAACCTTCAGCCACCTCTTGTTCGTCCATTTGGTGAAGATTCTCGGCTATGGTAAGGCACTCCACAAACTCGCCGTATGTCACACCCTCCAGCCAATCGCCGGGGCCTTGATAGCCTCCGTATGAAGGCAGGAGGTTAACGGGCGTATTGAAATCAAGATGAACGCGGTCGCCTTCAGCCACGAAAAAACCTTCAATCGCTCCGGCCTGTGCTTTCAGTTCCTCGACGTGTTGCTCCTTCAACAACGTGTAATCCGCTTTGCCGAGGCCAATCAGGAAGGAGAGCCAGCGAACCCGGAAATAATCGCCGTCAATCACACCCGCGCCCAGAGCGTAGGCGAGAAAAACGTAATATTCGTATTGCGCCGGGGTCAATTCGCTGACATGGGTCGGAATTTTGACGGAGCGGCCTCGTGTGGTAATTGTTTCCATTAAAACGACATTCCTTTACTGTGGACGATAGGCCCGGTAATTGATGTATCTACCTCCTCGCCGTCTGCGTCGAGCTGCGCCACGAGTTGCTGAAGGTATTCGAGTGCGCGGGTAGCGTCAGCACCCAGAGAGGCGGCGACCGAGGCGCGGGCCGATTGCTCGGCGCGTAACCTTGATTTCACCGGCTGCGACTGCTGAACCTGTACGATACCCTCCGGGATAACCTCGACCGGAAGGCGTTCCACCGCCTTCTGCATAGTTAGCAAAGCCACGGCGCGGGCTGCTGTCGCCTTCATCAGCGTGAAGGTATCGGAATCCTCGCCCGAAAGAATCGGAGCGAGATACTTGCCGAGTACCGGGGCGACGGTTGCGCCTTGAACCTCGCGGATAATAGGAACGAGGGTAACGAAAAGGCGATGAGAACCGATAATGTAGTAATTATCGAACTCCTCCTTACTGCGTATTAACAACCCTTCGCGCTGGCGGCACTTGGGCGATTCAATCCAAAACGGGAACGCCTCGCGGTCTAAGGCTTCGACAAGTGCGTCGGTAGCCTCGTAGGCCAGACGTAAAATATTTTCCTCGTCCTTGAACTCCTGAAGGGCCGTTAACCCTTTTTCGTTCTCTCCGAGGCTTTTCGCCCTTCCTGTATCTCCGTGCTGTGCGTCGAGGGTCGGGATTATCTTCAGCCATGTAAAGAAGGCCACCGCCTGTTGCAGATAAGCCAGAGCGTCAGCCATAGCCGCGTCGTCGCCTTCTCCGTTTTCGTAATAGTCGGCCAGAGCCTCGACCGGTTCACGGCCTACGATTGCGACGACATCGCGGATTCCGAACGGAATCAGGGGCCGCCACTTATCGAAAGTGATACCGTTAGAGATTATGCCGACGGCTGCGGTAATTTCCTCGCTTCCGTTTCCGTCGCGGTCAAATAGTTTCATTTTTATATTGTTTCTTTAGATGCTCAATAAAATCACTGAGAGTATTGCGAACAATCTCCATTTTTTCGATAAATTCTTTATCTGTGTCGTACGAGGCTTTATGGATATTAGCGGAAACATGACAGTCCGACAGTCGAAAAAAGGTTGAACGATAAACACTATTATCATGGTCGAGTAGCTCACCATCAAAAACTACTATTGAACCAGTAGAAGGTGAATTTTCTGCATTAAGCCAAACGCGCTTAATGTAATGCGTCGTTCTTTTATTCATCGCGTTTCAGTTTATAGGGTTTCCAATCGGCAAAATCATTGTTAAACGAATGGATTTTGTCGAAAATTTCTTCTTTGTAGAACCTTGCCACGCCTTCATCGACTGTTATAACCGTCTGCTCACAACGCGGATTACTGTTAAGGTTTGCCGAACCTTCGACCGCAAAATCAAAGCGTTCACCGAAACCGGCCATAACTTTAGAGTGATTCCGGAACACGGCAACGCGGCCGCCCATGAGCGCGACGGCCTCGCGCAAAGTGTTGTAAACCTCGGCAAACTTGGAATCGAAAATTTCACCGAGATAGAGGTCGAGCCGTCCAATCAATCCGCTGCGCTGCCATTTCAAAAGCGTTTCCGCGTCGGTCAACGCCATAGAGAAGGTGGACAAACAAACGTACTCCAGCGGTTGCTGTTTGAGAATTGCCCGGAGATAGGTCAGCGCGTCAACATCGCCGAAAGAAAAACAGTGATACGCCTCGCCCGGTGAAAAGTGCCACGGTAGGACATTTTCGAGAAAAAGCTCGGATTTTACGCGGCGTTCAAAGTTGCGCGACATCGAGCGGAATACCCTCGTTTCTTTCCCGGTGTTCCTATCCTCGGCGCGTTCTTTGGCCTCGTCCTTGCCTTTGCCTTTGTTCTCCGGCTGTTGCTCCGGGGTGGCGAATAAATCACGCATTTGCTTTCACTCTGTTTTCGGGGTTGACATTTTTTTCGGCCTCGACAACGGTGCGATATAGGCCGATTCGTATATCTGTGCCGGGGTGGTTGGTGTCGATGAACTGTTGGAACGGCTTACACAGCACCATATCAGGCACGGCGGTTTCCGTGGCGTTATACACCTTCAGGGCGTAGAGTTTTTCGGAGCCTGAACCGAGTTTTGCATCAAGTATCAAGTTAGAGAGTGAGGGGTCGAGGCCAAAACCGGAGGTCGCGGCGGCTTCTGACTTTTTGCATATTGCCACCATTGCTTCGATGTACTCTTTAACCTTGTTGTCGATAGCGGTAATCTTCCACCCCTCGAAATTGTTAGCCTCCTCGTTCCAAAACTGCGAGGTATGCAGGAACTTGCCCGCGTTCTCCTTGCCGGACATCGAGGCGGCAAATTTCTCCATTGCTGCGTCCTTGAACTCCTCTAACATTTCCTTTTTATATGGTATGCCCCTTTGCTGACAGGCCATTTTTATCTGCTCTTCGGCGCGGTCCCAATATGATTGGGGCGATTCGATATGTTTCGAGATAGCCGAGGCGTTCTCGTTGTACGCTGCGAGGAGTGGCGCGAGTGTTCCGGCCAGCTCCAGCCAATCGAACGCACCGATAAAACGCGGTACGCTGTAATGGTCGTGGTTGTAACTGTAAATGTTGTAATATGCCAGCGAAACGGGATATTTTAGAGGGTCGGAGGGGTCAAACAGAGGGTAAACGTGTGAGGTACGAGGGTCGGCCAGCGGCCAATCCGCCACCATCGCTTGTGTAGGCAGCTTGTTTTCTCCGGGCCATACGAAACGCACCTTTCCAGCCGGAACGTGTTCGACCCTCGCAATACGCCCGGAGCCGATACGCGCCCCGCGTGAACGTGTGAATTTAACCCAGAACCCCTCCAAATGGCAGAGGTCTATCAAACAACGGTGCATTTGTGTGAGGTAGTCGGTAGCCTTCAGGTCGGCGGTAATCCGGTCGTCAACAGTCCACGCCCGGTAAAAGATATTGTTCGCGTCCACAGCGTCGCGGTAGAGCCTCGGACCTTCGCCCCACTGGAGGCCAGCCTTCTTGCCCATGATACCTTCACCGGCGTAGAACTTTTCGAGCAACATACACACACGGTTAGGAAGGTCGTTATCGCGTCCAAACGGTATTATCGGCGTACCGTTCACGTTCATGTATTTATAACCAAACGAGGCGATAGAGCCGCCGCGTAACATGAAGGTCGAGGGTGTGAATCCGCGACCCTTGGCGTTCATGCTGAAGGTGTATATTTCACCGGCTCCATTATCTACGAAACCGAAATTTCCGCTTCTGCGTATCATCTTGCTTAAAGTGTTAGTTTAACACCGTTCGGCGACCGTTGAACTCGGTAATTAAAACCTGCCAGCAATTACGGGCGAGGCCTGTTTCCGTATCGGTGAAAAATAGTTTATAACTTGCGTCTGAAATTTTGTCGTCTTTTGTCTTTGGGCGGATTCGTGCCGCGTTGATTTTAACCACGTCGCCGCCGTTGCGCGTCTGCCTGTTCCATTTGCGGAAGGTGAGCGAGAACGTACCACCGGCGAGGCTTATCCGCTTCATCTGCTCGATAGCGTCGTAAAGGTCTATCGGCTGCGCTTCTGTTTTATCCACGGCCATACTATGTCGGCGAAAAATACATATATCAGGTAAAGGAGAACAAGGCCCAGCAATCCGGGGCCGATGATGTTCTCTAAAGATATTGCGGTGTTAATTTCCTCCGTAGTTTCTTCCGTTTTCTCGTTGACGGAATCCACCGCGCCGGAACTCTCGGAGTGTCGCGTTGCATTGAGGCCATAAAACCATTTTTGCGCCTCCTTATCTCTTTTCGAGAGGGTCGAAACAATCGCCGAACGCGTCCAAATAATTTTAATAGGTCGTCCGACTGAATCGCGTTTAATCTCGACAGTTCCAGTTGCACCCGTTGAAACGCTTGTTGTGTCGCTCTCTCTGCTTCGCTCGTTTCCTCCGATGAGTACCGAATCGACCCTGGTACTATCTTGCCCAGTATAATGAAATTCGGTTCGGGTTTCTTCGACTGCCTTTCTATAGCTTTTGCAGCTTGTGAAAGAATTAACGGTAAGAATAAGAATAACGAGAGCAAGAACGCCGCGAGGCTGACAAAAAATTTTATTTCCATGTTTCATATATGCGACTTATTGGGGTTGAGTGATTTCGTCGAGGCGTTCCTGAACATTGGCTTTGAACTTGTCGAGTTCGTTAGCGTAATGGATAGAGATACCCAGAAGGGAAGCGACGAAAATGCATACCGTTCCGAACGCGGTTAATACTGAACTATGGATTTCACCCTCCGGCGGTATGAATAAACCGATAAACAGAAGGAAGAGGCCGGCAATCATTACTACGATTGCCAAAATGTAGATTATAACCTCTTTGAAGGTCAATTTGTCGAACTCTTGTTTTAAGTGTTTCATCGTGATTCGTATTATTATGCTGCAAAGGTCTTATATATATCGCGCGTAACGAAGGACACGCCCGGAAGCAACAAAAAACGCCCGTTTCATAACGGACGTTCCTTTCTTGGTGGTTGGATAGTGTCTGCTTATGTGGTAAACCTAAATCAATCTTTTACCTTGGGGCTGTATCTTATTCGTCTGTATCTGCTGTTTGAGTGCCACCGTTGGCTTCCAGTTTCCGAATCTCTCCGATTTTCACAATCGCTCTTTCGATGTGTTCGGGAAGGTTGCGGAGTTCTTCGACGTTTTCGGCCACCTCTGAAAAGTGGAGTAAACGGAATATTGCGTAACGTGCCGTGTTGAGGGATTCCCACGCTTCTTTGAAGGCTGTCGTTACCTCCTCAAACGTTGGGATTTCGTTAGCGTCGCAGTCGAGCCGTTCAGGTACGGCGGTTAGGGTGATGCCGTCGAAGGGGTCGACGTATTCGTTGAGCGGCGCCGGAGGGCCGGCGATGTCGGCAATATCGGCGCGGAGGGCGTTCAGGGCGCGGAGTGTGTGCATTGCCTCGTTGTCGCTCATGCCGATTTCGTCGGAGTAGTTGAGTATGTAGTTAAACAGGCGGTCGAGGTGGGCGCGGTAGAACTGGTAAGTTCCGCAGGGGCGTTGGAGTGCTTGGATTGCTTTTACAGCGTCGGGGGTGAGGTTGATATTATTTTCCATATCGGTAATTTTTTTGTTGTGATTGTTGGTTTACCATTGCTTCAGGCCGAGGCGGTCTTGACGGAGGTCGCGGGCTGTCTGTCGCCATGCCCACGGGGTGAAGGCTGCAAGCCATACCATCGCACCGTAGGCGATTGCGTGAGTGTCGTCGGTGCATACGCCCCACCATTCCCAGAGAACGGCGATTACGCTTGCAAAGGTAAACAATTTTTCTGATGTAAGGTAAATAATTCCTTTGATAAGGAGTTTTTTCACTCTTGGCTTGTATGACAAAGCCGGAGCTGGTAACGCTGTAACTGTTTTCATTTCTCGGTGATGTTTGTAATTTGATGTTTGACGTTTTCGTTAGGACATGAAAAAGGCGACCACCTCTCCATGTCGTCAAACATCACCGAGAAACCGACGGAATAGTCGTGTTAATTAGTGCGGAGGTAGGCGGTCGCCTGTATCGTATGTAATCGGGCATAAAAAACGCCCGAAAGATTTCGAGCCGATTAAACGGCTACTCCAGTTGGGTGACTGGTGATGTTTGACACCGCAAATTTCGGCAGAATAATGTGAACAAAAAAAAAAAGCGTTAATAAATGTTATTAACGAAAAGAAAAATAAATTAACATAACAACGCCGAAACCCGTAGGCTCCGGCGCATGGTGCTATGGAGATATTTAACTTACTACTCTTGACAATATGAAGGGTCGATAAGCTCTTTTAATCGTTCTGGGGCGTGTGTTGACACGAACGTAAATTCATCGTCGGTTAATCCTTTAGGTGCATGGAATACGATGTTAATCATTACAAACCATTCTCCGTCGTTTTTCCCTTTATCGGTAATTTGTGCGTAATCGAGATATTTTAACGAGTTAGCTATTTCAAAAGAAATATCACGAGGTATATAACCAATATGAACATCGTCCAAAAGCACTTTCACGGCTGAAGAATCATATTCGTTCTCCGGCTCCGCTACTAAGTTAACAAATTCGTAATCTTCGGCCGCTCTTAACGCGCTGTTAGCTTTCGGGCCACGGTAATTGATACCAACAACGCGGCAACTTTCAGTTTTATAAGTTAGGGTATTAGCTTTTTGTATTAGCGAATCGACTTTTGTCGCTATATCTTCGGGCTTTCTTCCTTTCACGTTCAGGATAAGGATTAACCCCAAAAGAAGCAAGATAATAATTATTGTGGCGGTCATGGCGTAAGATTTTGAATATCTTCCGCCGGTTTTCGGGAGTTTGACAGCGCAAATTTACGGATTTTTCACGGTAATAGGGTGAAAAATTGGAGATTGCAACACAAAAAACGCGGTTTTTGACGTAAAATTTTGCTCCACTTCTCACCAAATACCACAATATCAAGCAACTAAACGCGCCCAAAATGAAAAACGCAATTTTCGACGCGCTCCGTAGGGCGGCCCGCTCTGACGGCCGAAAGTAATTACCACCCCTTACCGGGGGTGAAATGTGAGGTTTTGAACTGTTACGGCGTTATGAGAGGGCGCACACGACACCGCCCGGCGGCTGTGCTGTCGTCGGGCGGTAACATGGTCGGATAATAGTCGGTATGTAGGTCGGTCAGCCGTCGAACTTGTCGGCTACCCACTGCGCTGCCATTGCGTCGGCTCCTGTGTTGGAATCGGCGGCGGCTCGTGTAGCGGTCAACCAACGGCGGCGCATCATCAGGTACTTGAAAGCGTCGGAGAAATTGGTCGATAACCTCGGCAATTTCTTTGCCTCCAGCTTCTCGGTTTTCTTCACCTTCGTCACTACCTTGACACTGCCCCGGTACTTTACCTCGGCTTTTGCTCCCTCGATGCTTGAAATCATTTCGGAACAGTTCAGCACATCAACCAGAAGGAGCGGTAATTTCTTATTCTCACCGCGCATAAGTTCGTGCATGAAATTATATTCGGCGTTTTGCGGAAGGTTGGCCTGCTTCCTTGATTTAAGGTTAACAGTCCAGCCGGTACGCCGTTCGTCGCCGTCCTTCTCGATAGCCTCCTTTATCTGTTTGGCATAGTCAACGCCTTGACGCTGGAGGTTATTACCGGAACGGTCATAATAGAGGTTCAGCACCTTTGTAGGGTAATCGGCGAAAAAGTCGAGGAATTGGTCGGCAAGTTCCCGCATCCAACCCGGAGGTAACTCGTAGAAATTTTTATGCACACGGTAATATTTACCGTCCTCCTGTCCGATTACCAACGAAAGCATATTACCGAAATCCATACCGCCGTCGAGAGGTCGGGAGGGGTCGAGGTAACGGAGTTCTTTCCATGTGAACGCGGCTTCTCCTGAATAAGTTCCGTCGGTGTACTTGTGTTTATCTCCAAACAGAACGTAAAACCTCGCGTCCTTGCGAACGCCGGGGCGCATACCTAACACGGATTTAAGGAACTCGTGCAGCTCCAACGCGCCATTATAGAGGCGTTTCGCATAATCGACCGTAAGAATGTCGATATTAACGAAACTCGAAATATTCATAAAGAAGGTTTGCCCCTTGCGCAGCTTCAGAAGGCCCTCGGTATAATAGTCGATTTTCTTTTCTATCCTCGCGATCTTGCGTTCATCAGGACGAGGGGCGCGGTTCTCGCGCTCCTGTTTTATCCGTAGGCGGTTGAGTTCCCCGGCGGCTTGCATAATCTTTATAATGCGTTCCGGATTCATTTCGGAGGCATAGCGGAAAAACCAATCATATTCGCCTTCGGTAACGTCGGGCATATCGGTGGTAATGGTAACACCGCCGTAGAGGTGGCAGCGTCCGTAGGTGATAGCGTCGCCGCGCAGAATAGGCAGAACACGGGCCGCCCTTGTATCAGAGGCGTATTTTGCTTCATCAAACAGAAGGTGGGCCACGGATTTACCGGCAAGTAACGAGGGGTTATCGAGAGAGCCGAGGAATATAACCGAGCCATTCCAAAAGCTATAAACGTGCCGGTAATCATCGACAATAACGGAGCAGCGGCGCCGCCACTCCTCCGGGGGCTTCTTACCCTTGATATAGTGAACGCCTTCTATCAGCCCGTTAAGTTTCCAACCGTTTTGCACGGCGGGCATGATGTTATCGACGAGGTTAGAATAGGTGTTCGCCACGATTGCGACGGGTGCGCCCGGCATGAGGCGCACACAGCGTTCAGAGCGTCGCGCCAGAATTACGGTACTCTTTGCCACACCACGGCCGCCGATAGATACGAAATTTGTCGTATCTATCCAGTCGCAGAAAATCAGCGCGTCAGAGCCGAATTTTACCGGAACATCAGGGTCGTTAAATTTATTCTTCATCGCCAAACTCTTTAGCGTCCTCAATCATGCGGCTTAATAGGTTACGTTTGGTAATACCGGCATCCTCCTTGACACGGCGTAACGATATTTCGGGAATATCCGGTATTGAATCAATAAACGCCTCCAGTTCCTTGCGGTCGGCCTTCGGTGCGCCCATACTTTCGGGGTCGGCGGTATAAATAACCGTTGGAGCAGCGTCGAGGAGTTCCTGCGGAATTTCGGGGGCCTGGTCCTCGTAGCAGCCTCGCAATTTGGCAGCTTCAACCATAAAGCTACGGGCCTCTTTCATTTTACCCATTGACGCGGACAAATTCGCCATATTATCGAGGCGTTCGGCGTAGAGGTTGCGCCATGCGCGGGGAGTGACATCATCGACGGAATAAAAGAAATTCAGCGCGTCGGAATAGACACGCCGCGCCATCCAGTCTGACAGCCCGTAAACATCAGATTTCAGAACCTTGATAATTCCGGCCTTGGTAACTATGCGATTGCCTCCGGGCATCATCATTCGCGCCCGTAGGCCACGAACAAGTTCCATAAGGTTGAAATATTCGCGTTCGGCCGGTGTAAGGCTTTCGAGGTCGCCGGTTTTAAGAATCCGTTCAATCTGGTGGGAATCCAACGCCTCAAAATCAATTCGGGAGGGCTTACGGAGTAAATTCGTCATCGTCCATATTGTTAACGAGTTCATTAAATCGGTTCGTTCGTTGGAGGTTCTGGAGTGCCTTTATCGCCTCTATGTTACCGGCTTTTGCGGCTTCTTGCAGTTTTATCTGGGGTTGAGCGCGTCCGGTTGCACGTCCGGCGGTAATCAGTACGGAGATTGCGGAGCCGGGCACATTTGCAAGAATACAGAAGGCGGTGCGTCGCTCTCGCGTCCATTCCATAGACACGGCGATTTCGTGGGGCATGAATCCCACGGCTGCCAGTTTCATAACCTCGTCCTCCTCCGCTTTCGTTAGAGGAAAGGCCGGTAATGTAGGTTTGTTGTTATTCTCGGTATTCATCTTCGAGGCGTTTGCAAACGGTGTGGTAATATCCTTCGTCTTGCTCCATGAGGATAAAGCGACGGCCGGAGCGTACAGCAGCCACGGCGGTAGAGCCAGAACCGCCGAAAGTGTCGAGAATCACCGCGCCCGGCTCGGTCGCGTCCTCGATAAACTTTTGAATCAGGGCTACCGGCTTTTGCGTGGGGTGAACCTTCGCGCCGTCGGTTGTTTTTGCCCCGGAGGTGAAACTTTTTATGTCGGAAATTATGTTTGTTCCGCCGATATTCGCGCCCTTGCCAGCATGAAACAACACAAGTTCGTGGATAAATGCGTAATGATTGCCAGGACCGCTCAATTTATCCCAAACGAGCATATTATGGGCCTTCAGGATTTCATCGAACAGAGGGTAATAAAAAGCATATCCGCGCCAGTCACAGAAAAAGTAAATACAGGCTTCGGGCTTGGCAACTCGGCGGTACTCGTGGAATAAATCACGGTAAAATGGTCGGCAAATCGACAAGTCGCGGAAATTACCCTTTTGCCCGTTGTGGGTCATACCTAAAAAATAAGGAGGGTCGGTAATAATACAGTCAACAGAGGCCGCCGGGAGCGTCTTTATAACGTCGAGGCAGTCGCCGTTGAACAACGTACCGCCGGGAAACTCGCGGAGGTCAGTCGTTGAAAGATTGTAAGAGGGATAACGATACATTCAGCGCGTCGATTTTCTTGTTAACGATAGAGAGTTGATGCCCGGCCTCGGAGCGGTCGCACGGGTGACAGCCGGAACGGGAGAGGTATTTTGTAAAATACTCCCTCGACCGTTCCGCGCTCTCGATAGCCTCAATTACTTTTTTTTTCGGCGGTCGATTTCCGCCTTCAGTACCTTTTTACGGTTAGACCATTTCACAAAAGCGGCTTCGGCCTTTTCGTTAGGTTGCTTTTTTGCCTTGGCTTCCTCGACCGCCTTTTTCGCCTTGGATTCCTGAACCCCTGCGCTCCGGAGTTGGCCCATAAGGTCAACATCGGAGATTTTTGTCAAGTCCTCGGCGGCTTCCATTTCGCGGAACTTTGCAGCTTTGCCGAGAATCACGCCGTTTTCGCGGTAATATTCGAGTTCGTCCCAGATTTCACGGTTTTTCAGATACTCGGTAACTACTGTTTCGCAATCAGCGGCGGCGGTGGCTGAATCTGCGTCGCCGAGTACCTGAAGGCGGGCGTGTGCAGCCTTGTAGTTACCGTATGCGGTGAACATATCGGCCACGAGTATCTTCAGTACGTCGGGGCAGTCGGTAGAATTGAGGAAGGGATATTTTTCGCGGAAACGTATCATTTTCCGAACCGGTTCCGGGGCTTCGGCATACTTGGAACGTGCGGCCTCCAGTTCGTCGGTAAGTTCGTCTATACGGTCGGCGTTTTCGTCCATTGCCAACACTCGTTCCTGAAAATCAGGGCTAACAAGTTCGTCAACGGTAACACCGAAAGAATCGGCGAGTTCCATTAACGCCGATTCGTCGTTTTTCTCGTCGTCGAGAATTACGCATTTCGCTTGTACGTCGTTGAGCTGCGCCGTTTTCTTGACGGCTTGACGTGGAAGGTGATTAAACTCGATTTCCGACAGTCCGGCAAGTTTACGGAGTTCATCGAAAAGAATTTCACGGATAACGGCGGTATCTTCGACCGCAAATTGACGCTTCAGGCGCAAATTTACGCCGTAACGCTGGTAAAGTGCCACGCCTTCGGCATAGTCGCGAGGGCCGCAAAGGTAGGCGGTAATTTCCTTTTTCTGCTCGGTAGTCATAAGGCTATTATATTTAACGCTACAAAATTAAGCCCGGTAATTACCAATCAGAAGGACACAAAACGCCCCGGAGGTCGGTAATTCCTTCGGGGCGTGGGTATCAGGTAGGTGATATTTGTCAGGCTGCGACGTAACGGCTTTGTTCAATCCACATAATACCGCCGTCGCCGCTGTCGAACGCGCGGAGAGTGAGCTGTGAACCTTCGGAGGCTGTGAACACCTTGCCGCCACGGAGGAGGATTTTACCGCCGGTGCCGGAAACGGTAGGCGATGAACCTCCAGCCGCGCCGAGGAGGGTAATAACTGCGTCGTGTGCGCCGCCCTCGATTTCGTCGATAACGGCGGCGCCGGCGGTGAGCTGGTACTGGCCTTCGGAAATGAACGGAACTACCTTTACCCCTGTTTCAACGACTGAAACGGGTTCTTCGAGGGTCACAGTACCTTTATAAATAAAGATGTCGCTACCCTTTGAAATCTGGGTGAAGGTCATTTCGTTGGTGTTGCTCTCGTTGTTACCGGTGTAAGAGGGGGTGAGCTTGCACGGGTTGCAGATTGTACCGATAAGGTCGGCGGGCTTGCCGGAACAATAGCGGATTACCACAATGAACTTGCGGTTAATGCTGTTGGCCTTGAACTCGCGCACCTCCTGCTCGTTGCCGGGGTGCTCAAACTTAATCGAGGGTGTGAAACCGATTTTGTCGGTATCGCCTTCGGCTGCGCTCGTTACCTCGATTGTGCCCTGTGTCATGTAGATGTTATAACCGTAACGGCCGGGCTTCATTACGATGTTATCGGCGATAACCACCCCTTTGTCGTCGGCCGACGGCATGAAAGCGATGTCATCGATGTCGATAAGGGTCAGCTGGTCGCGCGGCTGAATACCTGTGCCGGGATTGCCTTCGGCGCGTGGTACGGATTTTTTAATATATGTCATATCCTTGAAATAATAACAGTTAGAGAATAAAACGGAGGGCAAGAGCGGATGCAGTCGCCCTCCGTGTTTGTTGGTGCGCGGTTATTATCCGCGGGCCACCTCGTAGAACTTGCCGTCTGCTGCCTTCACGAGCTGGATAAACGCGCCGGCATTCAGGGTCATGGCTGCGGTGAGAACAAAGTTTCCACCGTTGGCAATGGTCGAGGCGTTGGCGGCTCCGGCTCCGTGGATTGTGTAAACCACTCCGGCTACTGCGTCGGTCAGGTCGGTGATTGCGGTCGCCTGGGTGTTGGCGGCTGTGATGAACACGGTCGCGCCCTGAACGCTGGGGGTTGTTGCGTCGGTGGGGAACTGGTAGGAATCAGCGGCGGCAGTTGCGCGGCTTACCTCGATGAACTTGCCGTCGGCGCGTTTCATCACGCGGAGAACGTCGCCTTTCTTCGGTGTCCATGTCTCGGTCAGCAGCTTGAATTTACCGGCCTTCTTGATAGTCACGCCACTTTCACCGTCCGCGCCACATTTGAGGGCGATAACCTTGCCGACCTCGGCGTTGGTGATGTCGGTAATCTCGAAAGCGGTCGAGTTGGCGACGGTGACGATAGACGAGTGGCGGAGCGCGTCGGGATTTTTATCCTTGTCGCCTTCTACATAGTAGGTTTCGGGGAGGTCGTAGTCGTTGCACCAGATGAGCTGACGAGAACCGTCCATGTCGGCGCGGTTGATGTACTTGTAACCTACGGCAGTGGCCTGAATTGATTCTTTCCAGTTGCTCCACACCTTAACGGTCCAGTCCTGCTGTTCGAGGTGGAAACGGAGCATTTCGCCGGAAATCTGGCAGAAGGTCTGAATATTGCCGTCGATAGTCCAGAAGATACGATGGTGGTTGTCGGCGTTGGGAATCGTTTCGATTTTTACGCCGGGGAACTCCTTAACGTAGTTGATACCGGCTTTGTAGTCCTGATTCTGGCCGTAGTGGGTTTCGTTGTACTTGTGATACCACGGGAGCATGAACGAGGGGATATAAAGCACGATTTTGCCGGTGTCGCGGAACACGGAGGGAATCATGCTCGTACCTTGGTAGAACACTTCGCCGATATTGCCGGGGGTGATACGGGGGAGCGCAAAAGGCTTAATCTGGTAAACAGTTTTGCCGGTTGTGCCGCCGTTGGGAGTGAAATCGACATGACCGTCCACGCGCTTGCGTAAAAATTCGTAGAGGCCGTCGGCCGCGTCCATAGCTCGGCCGGGCTTGTCGGGGTCGGGTTCTTTGCGCACACCGTTGACATAGCGGAGTTCGCGTTCGTTGTGGAGGGCCTTCGCGGTTTCAACGAGGAGGTACTCGATAAACGAAAGTTTTACGGGGTTCGAGCCTTCGCGATTGAGGTAGCCAATCCAACTCTTTTCGAGCTGCTTCAGGCTCTGGAACTTGTGGACGAACATAACGCCGTACATACGGAGCGTTTCGTGTCCGAACTCGTAAGTGCCTTTTGTAACCTTGTCGAACTCGCTCTTATCGGAGGTGTCGGCTTGTGAGAACTCACCGAGGAACAGATTAACGAGGGTTTCGAGGTCCTGGTGTCCGGCTTCGGTGGGGAACAGCTTGGTAATTGTCGGGAGTTCGACGAGGAACGACTGAAGGCGTTCGCTCCAGCTTGTGTGGTAGAACGCTCCGAGGTCGTCCTGAAGGCCCTTGTAATCGACCGACGAGGGAGCGGCGACGGCCAGCATCTTGCCTTCGTTGGCGAGAAGGGCGGCGCGGGCGCGCTGGTTGTAGGGGCGTTCGAGGCTGAAGAAGGAGCCGGAGAGGCCGCCGAGCTGCTGTTCATCGGCGAGATTGAAGGCCGGAGCGGTGGCGGTGGCTGAACCGGCACCCTTGCCGGGGTCGGTTTCGGGGAGAGCTGAAAGTGTCTGAATCTTGGCGTTCAGAGCGGCGATTTCCGCCTCCTTCGCTTGAATGGCTGCGGTGTGGGCTGCTTTGTCGGTGGCGACGCTCTGTTTGAGCGCGTCGAGTTCTGCGGTTTTAGCCTGAAGCTGCTCGGTAGTCTGACCGAGAACAGCGGCGACGGCTGCCATCTGCTGATTGGGAGTTGAGCCGGTTGCGGCTGTGGGTGGATTCTGAAGGTAGGCGTTAAAGTCGTCGAGGAAACGGTCGGTAAAACCGTAGCCCTTCAACGCTGCGCGTTCCTCGTCCGAAAGGCACTCCTTGCCGTCCACCTTACTGAAGGAGGTAAGGCCGAGAATACCGAGAATCGCGGGGATTAAATTCGCAAAATTCATGTTTGTAACTGTTTGGTTGTTAAAATTATTTGTATAATTGTTCTGCCTTCCGGCTCGTTGCCTGTGCAAGTACCCATGTAACCGCGTCTTTCAATCCTCCGAACTGGTCGATATATCCGGCGGCGACTGCTTCGTCGGCGGCGAACATTTCGCCACGGAAAAGAGGGAGTTCAGGGTCGTAGGTGATTCCGAGGTTACGCGCCACGGTTTCGGCAAATACCTTGTGAATCTTTTCGGCCTTCTGCTTTATGAGGGTTTCATCGTTGTTGTCAACAATGGCGCGGTATTCCTTATTTTTAAGGTCGGCGGTGTCCGGGTAAATTTCGCGGTAGTCGATTCCGTTCTGCCTGAAAAATTCTTTGAAACTGGTATGAGTGCAGACGATACCCACACTACCAACCTCGCAAAGTGGCGAGGCTATAAAAGTGCGGTCGCTTGCAGTTCCTAACCAGAAATGAGCGGAGGCCATGATGCCGGTTACTACTGTGGCGGTGGGTTTGGTGCAATTCTCTACGGCTGCGGCTGCCATGTCGAGGTGCGACACCATACCACCGGGGCCGTCGATAACGAACACCACGCCGCAAATATTCGGATTCAGTTCCGCCGCCTCTATCTGCTTTATTACCCATTCCGATTCCCACGAATAGAGGGTACCGGTCAGCGTTATCACTGCGATAGAATCAACGGGGAGGGTGATGTCGTCGAGTTCGTACCATTTAGCCATATAAGGCGCGGCGGTAGCCTTGACGGTGCATTTCGCTTTTGAGAGCTGCGCCACTGCTGCTTCTATATTGCCGTTGAGTATGCACGGCAAAAGGAGCGACACGGTGTTTTCGAGGTCGTGCCGCTGGATAGTCCAGTTATCGGAGAAAAATCGTTGTAGCTTATTCATGTAGCTATTTTTGCAGCAAAATAACTACATATCGCGCGGGCGCGGAAGGACTTTAATCCATAAGGAAAGCATCGGGCGCGGTGTCCTCGCCTTGAAGGGTGACGGAGAAAACTCCGTCGCCGATACTGTAATCAAGCGAGAGCGGCCAATCAGGAGAACCGGCCACCCTCCGTTTGCCGGATTCATCGACGTAGGTAGCTATCAGCCGCGAAACCTTGTAACCTTCGAGAGCGTCGGCGGTGCTGTCCGAAACATCGGAACGCTCAAAGGTGATTTTTTTCTTTATTATACCGTTATCGGAGGTCGTCGATACCTTGACGCTGCCCGGCACCGCCACCGCGTCGTCCTCACTTCCGAGAATAAGCATAACGACACGCGATTTTATCCGGGCGAACCTCGATACACGCGAAAGCGGAATAATTTTAAGGCTGTGGCAACTTGAAACAGTGGAACGGGTCATATTTTGGAGTTGTAAAATGTTGTAAATCAGTCACTCGGCATTTTTCCGACACTTTTCCGACAAAAATACCGCAAAAAAAGGACAAAACGGAGCATGATGTCGGGGAAATAATACCCTATAAAAATGAACTTATTTTCGATTATATCCGCGTTTTTTCTTACGGCGCAACTTATCGCGCCACCTCTGGTAGTTTTTCAACAGAGCATCCTCGGTGATTCCCTCGATTCCATATTTCGACATGAACAGGAAAACGGAATCTTTGAACTGAACCCCGTTTATATGTTTGTTCTCGTCCATAAAGTCGTGCAGCTCGGCCCACATCATCAGACGTAATTTATCACCGAGAACCTTCTGCGCTCTCTCGGATAGGTAGTTGTAATATTCCGGGTCTTTACCCTCGCGCCGTTCAGGTAAGGCAAATTCAAGATTGCCGGAATCTACCGGGCAACCCGTGGGGCGTTTCTTAAGTAGGTCGAAAATCAATATGTAAATATCGAGAGCCGACGGAAATCGGACGGCTCCGGCTTCGTGGTCGTAGTATTTCCCTCGGATATACTCGGCCACGTGTTGTTCAACGGATATTTTAACGGTAATCATGTGGGGAGGGATTGGATTATTACAGCGCAAAGATACAATAATTTCACGACATGCGGGTAATATATTCCGTTGGTGTTGATTTATTTACCCTACAAGTTCAAAAATCATCGGAAATTTTTGTTACAATGTTATTCGTTACCAACCTTTTGAAAGTCAACAAAGTAAGACCGAAACAAACCGAAACCGCAATTTGTGACAGCCCTCGCCATTTTGTCACACTTTCCCCCTACTGACAGCCGTAACAAACCGAATTTTTTTTGTTATAGCCTTTGTTACCGCTTTTGTTACGGCCTTCCCCTCTTTATTTTCTATTGATTTTTACTTTGTTACACTCTTTGCAAATATTCTGTTACAAGGTAACAAAGATTTATAATAAAATAGGGAGGGGGTATTGGGGAGGCAAGGAAGGAGCCGGACGAGGCCGGAGGTAAAAAGAAGGAGCCGGGCCGCCTCGTTTGTTACGAGTTGACCCGGCTCCCGGCTCGAAATAAAATACCTTATGCGTGTGGTGCGCGTTCATCAGCATGACGGCGAGGTAAATAGATTCTTCGGCTCCTCGTCAGGCAAGTATCGCCCATTTACTGCGAGGGCTTTGCGTAGAGCCTCGCGGAAGGTTACGCCGTTGTTCGTGTAGTTCATTACCATATCGTAAGCCTTCGGGTGATTATCGAGGAGAATAGAGAACCGGCGGTCGTCTGCGAACTGTGCGCCGAATCCGCAACCCATGCAGCCGGTGCGCGCTGCGCCTTTGTGGTATATTTCGGCAATATCCAGCCGCTGCTCCTCGATATATTGCCACACGTCTGCCTCCGTCCATATTGACAACGGTCGGGAAGCAGCTTTCTCTCCGAACACATTACAACCGCCAGCCTTGATATATTGGCCTTTTCGTAGGTCGCTTTCGTCCGCCATTACTCCAATAATTGGGCGACGTCCGGTTATCTTCTCGAACTTATGAAACGGGCGTTTCTTCAGTATATCGCAACACTGCGATGATGTTTCGTAAGGTTCTGTTAATAGGTATCGCCATTTCTTAGCCAGACAGAAAAAGCCGGTTCCCATAATGATAGACGCGGTTACGGTGTTCGGGTTGAATCTTACTTTGTGAACCTTTTGTGCGGTTTCTTTTCCGACAAGAGGAAAGCCGTATTTCGCCCAGACTTGGCGCGGTGTAATCTCCGGCCTTATGACTTGTATATTTGCGCCCTTCTTCGCTTGTTCTCTGACGAATTGTATTATTTCGGGGTATTCGTTGCCGGTAGAGCAAAACACCGCCAGAATGTCAGGATAAAGAACTCGGCAAAGGTGTAATAAAACCGTGCTATCCTTACCGCCGGAAAATGAGCAATACACTTTGTCAATACCGCCCATACGGGAAATAAACACATCGATAGTAGCGAGAGCGTGGTCGACTTTTTGCGCAAGCGTCCACGCCTGACGCTCTTTAAGTATATCGGTTGTCATTGGATAAATAGGTTTTTGAAAATGCGGTAAAGGAGTTCGACAACGATAGAATTGCCGGCGAGTTTGCGTTGTTGGGTCGTTGATAATCCGGCGGCTTGAATCGCGTCGATATAGATGTCCGGCAAGTCCATGAGGCGGAACAGTTCGCGCGGTGTGAATTTACGTATGAGGTAGCCGACGCAAATCAAATTGTTATCGGTATAAGCCGAGGCGGTGACAGCCGGGGCAATATCGAGGACGTTCCCACGGGCGAAACCGTGCGGTAGCTGTATAACAGTGGGTTCAACAATAAATTCAGCCGTTGAACCTGTGTAACGTCTGTTTGAGCTGCATACTGTTCCGGCTACGTCTTTGAGGTGGCGAGCTACCACCACGCCTTTGTTGTCGCGCGTGTAGCCTAATACTTTAGGTTCTGCGAGAAGGCTATCCTTGTCAACTGTTGTTATACAATTCGACACCGAACCGCCTAACTCCAGCCTTTGAACGGTTGGAATCCCGGAACGGCGGTCGCCGGGGTTGTCCGGGTTTCTCCCTCGATAGGCACACGCGACAGGCTCGGCGAGGTAGGTATCAGTCGGACGACTGCCGCAAAGCGTAGTAACGGCGCAAGAAATACCGTCGGCCGTCTTGAAACTCGTAGAGAATCCGCACCCTTCAGACTGTTTGCGTTCGTTGTGGTTGATAATCATGTGTAATTGCTTTTCGTTTAGATACCATGAATCAGCCACATTTTCTTCGAGAACGTGGATTAACCTCCGCGTCAGGGTTTCGGAAGGCTGCGGAAATTCGTAACTTTGCCCCCCCAGATACTTACCATAAAAACACGCTCACGATTCTGCGGAACGCCGAAATTCTTCGCGTTGAGAATAGCCCAGTAATTGGAATATCCGAGGGCTTCGAGTGTGTCGCGCCAGCGTTTGAAATTATCTTTGTGCTTCTTGAAGGTCAACGCCTTGACATTCTCCATAAGTAGGAATTTAGGACGTTTCACCTCGATAGCTCTCGCACACTCCCAAAGTAATGAGGAACGCGAACCGCTGCCCTCATCAAAACCTCTTTGTTTCCCTGCTGTGCTTATGTCTTGGCACGGGAACGAATAGGTAAATAAATCGAAATCCGGCACCTCTGCCCATTCTATCTTGGTAATATCTCCAAAGTTTGGGTATTTGGCGAGGAGTTCCGGCGACGGCTCGTATTTCTCCAGATTTAGCCGGTCGATACTATGCCCTTGCAAACGGGCGTCACGAGCTGCGTAGTATGCCAGGACCGCGAAACGGTCTATTTCGGAGAATCCAGCCACCTCGTAATCGAATCCGGGATAATCCTCCTTCAGACGCTGGAGGGCTATCGACTGACTGCCGTAACCGGCAAACGCCTCGAATATTCTTATTTTCATAACTGTAACGGTTTAGAAGGGCATTTCCTGCTGGGTTGGAGGGGGCGGCGGGGGATTCTTCAGACGCTCGGCCTCTTTCTTGGTGCGGAGATAAATCATTTCTTTCTGTACCTTCTTGTGTGTTATCGGGTCCTCGATACGGCGCATTATTCGCGAACCTGAATTGTGTAGTTCTTCAGGATTGAGGCAGTCGATATAATCACAAGTAAAGCAGAATCCCTTCAGCGATTTTGTAAATTTCTGCATGGTGATTTTAGACACGCCGGAGAATCGTTTGTAAGCCTCGAAAGCATCTTCCCTCACGATTTCACGGTTAAGATTATCACCGCACCCGTTTTCATCAACAGAGAAATAACCTTCGGCCCACTCGCGGAAATTGTCGGACATATCCCGGAGATACTTACGGAATATGATATTACCCATCTGCGGCTCGATTTTGACTTGCAACGGAGCGACGGAAAGATAAAATTTCACGCACTGGAGTACAAAATTTATATCCGCCTCCCACTCGGCTTCGGTGTATGCGCTGCCGAACAGGTCTTTGTTAAAGTCCGTGCGAATCTGACGGGTTTCGAGATAGTCGTTATCTTCTGTTCTTTGGTGGTAGTAGTCGGAGAATACGACGAACAGCATACGGCCAACACTTGAACCGTCGAACTCCTTCGGGACGTAGTTCGTAGTAAAGGCGAATTTCGGCGCGTCTTGAAACGTCAGTGTGTAGGCTGAAACATTCTTTGTGTTAATCGTGATGTCCGACGTGATATTATCGTAAAACTGTTTGAACGGTAAATATTCGTCGCAATCGTCAACAACAACGATTCCGAGATGTTTGCTTACTTGCTCGAAAGCAAATTGATTCTCCAGTAATTTAGGGTTACGCCCAGACAGCTTCAGCCAGCGCGTGAAATTCGAGAGGGCGCGGAACATGAAGGATTTGCCGGAACGTCCGTTACACTGGTCGTTCTCGCCCACTACGTTATCCATGACGAACGGGGCCCACGCTCTCGACTCTGACTTGTAACGGTGCATCATAAACCCGATTGTAAAAATCTTGTTGATAAGACACTGTTTTTGCTCCTGAATCTCTGCGGCGGTCAACGCCGGGCCGGCGATGTCAAACTTATGAGCTGCGAGATACGCCGCCCCTTCTTCCGGCGACATAGCGTTAACTTGCTCCTCCAACTCCTTGCGCCAATAAATACGGGAGGAGTTAATCAGGTATTTGAAATAATTCGAGGTTTGATTTTCGGCCACCTCGATGTCGAAATCTTCGCTTTCGTATTGCCCTTCGGGGTGGGTAATCGTGAACATATCAGGAAGGAATTTAATGTTATGGTTGATAACATTCTCCTCCCAGACATAACGACCGGCAGAGGCGGCGCGGTTGTCGTGCTTGATAATCTCGCGCCCTGTAACCTCGACGGTAAATTTCGGGAAATAAAAGAACTGTGAACGCTCGGTGTAGTTGGTGAAATCCGGGTCAATTTCTCGAAGGGCTTCGAGGTATTGAGCCGACAACTTGGAATCTTGCAATATCTGGTTGCGCAGTTCGCGCTCTTGTTTGCTGTCTATTGCCCAGTTTAGAACAAATTCGCGTATCTCCTTGGGCGTAACGAGCTTCACGATATTGCCTTGAATCCTCACGAACTGCGTACCCGGTGCGTGTTTGTCGCGAAGGGTGTAGAATCCGTTCAACATTAAAAATTCGTGCAGACATGAAATGTCTATCGAATATTTTTTCTTCTTGGTTTTCTCGTTCCATGATTCAACCCAGAACCTTGCGGGTGTAGCGAGGTTCAGAAGGCCGCGAAAATCGCCCTTGCTGCTCCATATCTCCATCCAATCTCGGAAATCCTTACGGGGTTTCCCTCGGTTGTCGCGGTATGAGGACAGTTTTTCGGGTAGCCAAATGGTGTGTATGTCGATAAAGCGTAAAGCGAGTTCCGTACCTTTCAGGCGACCGGTTGCGTCGATGTCAGGTATATTATAGACAGTTTCGACATATTTCGTTATCTGGTTCCACTCCTCTTGGCTTACTTGATAAGTTTCGGAATTGAACCACAAAGGGTAGTAACCGAGAGAGCGGACACAAACCGCGTCGCGTTCGCCGGAGCAAATGATCGCTTCGGGTAATTTTTGTTCTCGGTAGGGCTTGTGCTCGTTTGCAGGGTCGGCGGTCCACTTTGCTTCCTCGGTATCGTTGTACGCTCTCCATGCTGCGGCAAGCTCAAACAAACCATTAATGTAGCTTTGTGGTTTCTTCCCGGCTGGCTGGTATTGGAAACGCCACTGTTTCCCCGGGTTCAGAGGCTCGTAAATCTTATAAAAGCAATCACGATTACCCTTTGAATCAGTAAACCAACATTCGCGGATAAAAATCGGGTAGTTCTCGTTTGAGTATTTATAAACAGCCTCGCGGTTCCTGACTGTAACGACATGGTTAGCCCGGTACCAGTGGAGAGCCTTCAGTGTGTCAGGAGTGACACGCGGCCCCATAATCTCGCACTCCTTTGCCGTAAACTCTTGGTTAATATCCTTATCCCATGAACCCTCCGTTTGTTCCACTGTGGCCGGTTGACGGCGAACGTCCGGCCGGTTGACGGAACGATTTATTTCATCGGTAATATTAAAGATAGCCGAAAGGTCGAGGATAGCTTCACGGAAGGTTAACCCGGTTTGCTTCATGTGTATGGAAATAGGGCTTTCGGCTCTGCCTTCGTCGCCGAAATCTGTCATTTTCCAGACTTGCGCCCCATCCTTGGCTTTCATTAGTTTGACCCTTGCGCTCGGAGTGCGCTCGTCGGGTCTTGCCTTGAACGACCTGTTAGTCCTTGCAGCTTCGGGAGCGTCGGGGTAATGCAGCGCAATGATACGGAGGCCGTCGTCTGTTGCGGCGTATAACTGTTCAGGTGTTACCATATCATGTGACAAGTTACATAATTACAAAAATTTAGGGCGATTTCTACCCCCCCCATTTTTCGAGATTGAGGGGTAACGGTCTTGCAAAGTGACGAATAAACCGAAAGAGGGGGAAGGACGCACACGGTATTATTTTTCATCGCTGAATAAATTTAGTTGAATCCCATAACCGAAAGCCTTCAGCCGTTCCTCCACGCGGGCGGAACGATTCGCCTCCGGCGTTGTGACTACTCGCTCCGTTTTACTGAAACGGTAGCCACGTCGACGGGCATAATAGCGTAAATCATACAGCGTTTTAGGGTCGCGCATTTGAAACGGTCGTATCAGTGTCGTACACGCGAGTAATAGCGTCACAAACCTCGGCTATAAGGTCGGAAACGGAGAGGTCGTGGGTGATACCGATACAACCGAAACCGTCGTCATTCTTCTGGACGTTGTGGACGTGTATGTCGCCGGCTTCATTAAGCACGTCGGCGAGGCCAACCGGTAAGCACTTTTCGGATATTACGAGAGCGGCACGATGTTCGCCGGCATGGAGTTCTGCGGAGTGCTGTCCGAAGGTGATAATTTTTTTCATATTTCGAGCGGGGTTATATGGTTATTAAATAGCCGTGCCGGAGGCGTGGCCGCTTACGCCTTCGGTCAATTCCTCCGGCTTGGCTATCGTGAATATTTCCTTACCTGAAACCTGAAGGGTATAGGCGTTTATTAGTTTCTTTGCCGAGTTTGGCACTTTGCAACGCCCGTATATCCAGTTCAGTATTTTGCTTCTGCTTTCGGCACAAGCGACAACCAAACCGGCTTTATGCTTGTTGTAGTCTGCGCGGGGGAGAGAATCCAGCCAACCGCGCAAAATATTAGAGTCCGTAAGGTCTTTAATTTGATTCTTCATTTGTAGAACTGAAATATTTTTGTTAATTTCACTCTGCAAATGTAGTAATAAATCCCATTAGTCAGGTAAATAATCCCTGTTAAAAATTGTAAAATATTAAATCCGATGGCTAATCTTCTTTTAATCAGAGATTTGTGTGAGCGCAAGAAAATGACTATTCGAGAGCTGTCGCAACGAATAGGCCGCGATGAAAGCTCCATACAGAGCGCAATCCGACGCGGTTCGACCAACTCGACAACAATAGAGCTAATCGCCAAAGAATTAGGCGTGTCGGCTGGTATCTTCTTCGACGGATTCGCCGCCGACGAATCCGTCGCACTCCGCCGCGAGGTGGCTCACCTGAAGGAACTACTGAAGGAAAAAGAGCGGACAATCGAAATACTAATGAGCGACCGTAAAGCAAAATAAACCCCTCAAAGTCGGCACAATGTCGGCACAATAGGGTATTAAACTACTGACGAGCAGTAACCGCGTTGTGCCTGGTGGCACCACAAAAGACCGCTAATTCTCAATGAGTTAGCGGTCTTTTATTCA
>ERZ778503.279-NODE-279-length-43785-cov-5.732472_pt1 | contig 43785 bp, 37 predicted proteins | sample MGYA00510047_ERZ778503 | MGnify/ENA primary metagenome ERZ778503 (study PRJEB29527, sample SAMN07138965) | mouse gut metagenome | material: feces | host: mouse | place: China:Nanjing | collected 2016-01-25 ... | reverse complement strand
TCCGGCGCATATTATCGTCAAGGGGTATTTCTGCTCCGAAACCATGAATAATGGAGTTTTCAGTTCCGTCAGTCACGTTGAAGTCGTTTTCTACGAATTTTGGCGATGAAGCCGAGGAGGATAAGTTAAGCCGGTCTGCGGTATTCTTGTCACCGGCGATGAGCAGAAGCCGATCGACTTCTGCTGAAGCTTCGGATAAGCGTTTGTTTGCAGTTTCGCTTGTGTTACAGCTGAATATAATGTCGAAAAGGGGAAGAGAATTATCGTAAGCTTGTTTAAACGACACGTCAAGAGCCTCGGCTTCAACTGGAACGCTTTCTACGCCTGTTATTGTGAACTCATAGAGTGCGATTTTGTATTCTGTTGCCAATATTATCTCAAAAGTTCCGTCAGTTGCCCCGGGATAGATATTTATATCGGGGAATAGATGTTCGTCGGTAGGAGAAGCTTCGTAACTGCCTAATGTGACTTCCGAAGAGGGGAATGTCCATAAGACCTGTCCTATCTCGAGTTTGTCGGGATAATCGCGTAGTGTTGCTATTGAATAAGCAGGACGAAGCCCGTCGACGCAATAGACAATGAAATCACGGTTTCCATAGGAAAATATCCGGAACGTCATGCCATAACAGTTATTGTAGTCATTTTCTTCTATTTCTATCGAAGTTATTTTCTCTATTGAGGTTTTGCCGGCAGGCCAGTGAAAAAAGGTTGGAGTTGACGGGTAGTCGGGATTGTCGATGATATCCCAATAGCGGTTTGACGGGGCTGCGTCATCGATAATAATCCTTTCGCTGTCTATGGCATGGATCATTGACATTGTTGTTGCGAATTGAACTGATTCCCGATTGGTTTCAACTCCGTTGACAAAAGACCATCGAACGAGTAAGGTGCTCAGCCGCGGATATGTTTTGTCGGTATTGCCTGCCCGTACGGCCGATAGTACTGTAAAGTTGCCTGTCGTTATATCTCCGTACACGGCCGGTATGTACAAATACCAGTCACTCTCTTTAGTCAAGGTGTATGCTCCGGTTATGTTTGCGTTTTCAGATGTACACTCAAGATTGTAAATATATGAGGATGTATCAGATCCGGAGATCGATACCGCAAAAAGATTTCCGTTGCTGTCGTACCCGATGCTGTTTATATTTGATACCGGATACCTGTCCCTGACATCATCGAAATTCATTTTGATGTCCGGTTGCGATTTTAATGTTTCCGCATCTACAACGTTGAATACATTGCTATAGTATGACAGGAACAATATGGAGTTTTCTATCCGGATGAATTGATTGTTTCCGTAGGAAGTTGGATTAGAGTTTATTGTTTTATTTGAAAGGTTATATGTCATTCCATTGTCATAAACATCAGTAATTTCGTCGAACCATCCGGGATCTGTTTCTGTATAAGCATATATGCAATTTGTGGAGTATAATATAGCAGTTAATGATAAAACTATTGCATAAAGGTTCTTTGACATGGTATTTAAGGTGTTGGATTTAATGTATGTCACGTTAGTTGTTTATTTACAAATATATCTTAAAAATATAGTTTAATCAAATGTGAAAAAAATAATTATAAAAATTTCACATTTGGATTTTTCTCGCTTAGACTTATGCGATTTATTGAAAAATAGTTCTTGACTTAGTCTGCGTTACACTTCCTTTGTTGGAATTTCACAATCGGCAGATCTATCCATTTCATTAAAATTAATTCCAAATCGCTCTTTAAGAGCTTACAATCATATTCAATTTTCTTTTTCTGCAATTTATCAGAAATATATTGTATATAATATAAGAAATCGCTTCTGATTATTTTCTTTTGCTCCAAAAGAGGTAATTCACCGAATTTACGGGTAAAATAGCGTTCGACCTTTATATGATATACACCGTTTTGCTTTACCAAACGTCCCCATTTATACTTAGGGTGAATATAATATTTACAATTAAATCCATTTGGTATTTCATTTTGAGAATGAAAATATTCATATCTGACAGATTTATTTTCGTCATCGTGATGACTGAAAAACATTGAAATGCCAAGATAAGAAAAGCTATCGCCATATTTTTCTGGTCGAAGTTCGTGCACTAATAAATCTTTTAGACTATCAAGGTTTTCATAGAGCGGTTGAACTGATTTTTGATAGTCCCTGACTTTTGCCACCGAATAGGCGATTTTGGCAATAAATTTCGTTGTGACTGAAATTTATAATTAGGGTAATAGTTTTTATCATTACCATTTTCCAAAACATAAGAATCTTTAAAAAAATTCCATACTTGTTCATCCTTGATTTCAAAATATTGGTTCATCAATGAAGTATGGAAACTACCATTTATCCAGCGTTGAACTATTGCTTCCAAAGGTTCTCTATCTTCCCAACCAATAATTTTTAAAGCCTCACATACTCTTACAAGCTCATTCCATTCTTTAATGTTTGAGTAGTGGTATAACTTATCAAACTGACTAAAAAGCCAATTTCTGGCTTTTTCCTGTTCTTGTTTGCTTAAATAAACAGACAGTTCTTTAAGATTCTCTATATTATAAATTTCAATCATTTCTTTAATAGCTAATTATCGCCGGCGGGTGCGGGCGATGTCGCCTCTGGCATAAGCGTCAAGCGCTTCAGCGCGCCGGGATTCTGTTTCCTGCCGGATTATGTCGAGATTTATATATGCGGGACCGTTACCTTTGGCGATAGGGTGGGCGGCTGAACGCAAGGCGATGGATGCGGCGCAAACAGAGCTTGTGTATCCGGGGGCGTCCGGACCGAGTCCGGCAGGTATGCTGTCGGCGAATACAGGTTCGACATTTGCACATGGAGGATAGCCCAAAGCTGTCCACATTACGGTTTGCGATGGCTTTTCTCCGGGTAATATGCCTTCTATGACTATTGAGGCGGTGGAAATGTCGCGTGGTATGAAATCCATGTCTACAGCCCAACTGTCGCCTTGTTCGAGAACATCGCATCCGAGCAGTGAGTGATAGAATGAGCGGCTCACGTTTTCAGTCAGTTCTGCTGCAGTCAGTGAAGCTGTGGATATTGCTTCGGCGAGAAGTTCTGTAGTATTGTCGTGACGGATGTATCCGCGCCCGAGTGTGCTGTCGCCGCTTACGGAGTAGTTTGTGCGGATAAGTACTCCGCTTTTACATGAGTCGGCGTCAAAGCGGGTGAAATTCCAGTCGTCGGTTTCAAAATACGCACCATGTCCGTTTGCGTCGATTACTCCGAAGTTGGCCTGTACGCCAAGCGGTTTAGGCAGTTCACGCAACAATAACTCAAAGTCGTTGACGCTTTGGCAGCATCTGAGTGCGGCGGACATTACGTAACCTTCGCGGTCGCGCACTGCGGCAGTGTCGGGTGCAAGGTTATATGATGCTGTGTTCATGATGGCGAAACCGGCATCGTTCATTCCCATCCATGCTTCGGTGAGTAGGCTGTCGCCGCCGTTGAACAGAGCTGTAAAGCCTATGGCGCCGCTGATACTGTCGGCGTCGACACGTGCTATGAAGTTGTTGGATGCGGATGTATCGCGGTGTTTCCATAGCAGCGGGCGCCCTGAAAGAGTGGCGCGTCCTGTAGCTACAAGGGATGTGCAACCTATGCTTTGCGGTGTATTGCAGAAAATGACGGCCCCCGCGATGAGGGCCGTCATAATCGGATTTATATGTTTTTTCATTGCTTCAGCGTATCTTTTCGAGAATAATCTCATCGACAAGAGCATGGTTTGTGTTGATGTTCATGTTGTTGTTTTCCTGACGGAAGTCGAGTGTTACGGTGTGGTGTCCGGCTTTTAGCGGTGCCGTGATTACGTTTGTCTTACCCCAGTCGTTCCAGTTGGCCACACCGCGGTGGGGCATTACGATTACGCCGAGCCGTTGTCCGTCGATGCTGAGAGTCCGTATTGCACATTTGTTTTCGGTGTTGACAGGCCCGTTTCCGTTGGCATAACGGAAACTTATTCCGTAGATACCGTCAGCAGGCACGTTAACGTTGATTTTGAGCGGTTCGCTGTTGCGGTCGATTTCGGTAAATCCTGTTCCATGATAACCTTCGATATCGCCCGTAGGCTGATAGCTCGTTTCCGTTGAGTTTAGCGCTCCTGACTTTTCACCTGGCATCTGTGCTGTGATTTTGCGATAGGTCTGGAATGGCTGCGATGCGAACGACTGCGTGCCGTCGGAGGCAACGCCAATTACTTGGTATTCACCCGGGACGGTGGTGTCGAAGCTGCACTGGCGAGTTTCGCATACGGGCTTGCCGTCGCGAAGCACGATATAATGGTGAATATATTCTATCGGATTCCATTGCAGGGTGTTGCCCTCAAGCCATGTTATGGGTGTCAGCGGAGCTTTGATATTGGATGTGTGGTTTACTTTCATTGTTTCCGGCTTCTCATTGGCCATAGTTATGACTATTTTGTTATCGGCTTTGATGTCGGCCGGAATGAAAGGTTCGTGTTCTTTGCCGTTTAGAGTGAACGATTTGATTCGATTGCCGAAACCGTCGACTGTGATGTCGAGTATCGCGTCGCGATATCTGAAGTTCGATAAAGTGCGTTTCCCGCCGAGGTTTTCCGGAACGAACGGATGAAAAGCGAGTCCGTCCTTTTTGTAATCGATGCCGAAAAGTATGCGATGTGTTATGGCAATGTTTCCGGCCAGACACCATAGCATGTTCGACGAGTTCAGTTCGGTGTATATGTCGCCGTTGTCAAGATTAAAGTTCTCCTTGTTTGTAGCGAAAAGAGCCGCAGGGCGGAATACGGAGCCTATAGCTTCCAGAGTCCCTTGCTCATTACCTGCTTTTGCGTTGGCGATTGCCCAGTATGCGCCGACCCAAGGCCAGAGGGCATTGTTGTGGTATGGTGGCATGTCGGCAATCTGCGGGAAGAAGATTGCGGCGCCGAAAGGAGTGACAGGATTGTTTTCGGTGATCGTGCGTGCGCGTTCGTCGGAAGCTACGTCGTAGAGTATAGCCAGAGATTCTCCGAGGGTTTCGGCACGGGGATTCAAAATGGGATTGTTGCGGCCGTAGGTGTACATGGAATAGTATCCTTTGTCTTCCATCCACAGATGCTCATTGATAGCGCGTGCGATGTTATCAGCCATTGTCGAGTAGCGTGCGGCTTCATCGGCTGAGCCGAATTCATTTTCGAGTTCGGCAAGTATACGCAGAGCCTCGGCCTGTACAATGGATGTGCTGAGAGCTTCCGAATTATATATATCTGCGGTCTGCATCCATTTGGGGTAGCTTTGTTCACGCCAGTCGATAAAAGATGTTTCGCCTTTTATCAGCCCGTTGGCAGAGTGTACGGTAAGGATATCGTCCTCCACGCTGTTCTTAATTACCGGATAGATATATTCAAGCCACCGGCGGTCGCCTGTCACTTTATAGAGTTCGTAGGCAGCCACAGCCCATATCATGCGGTCGGAGCTGACAGGCCATGCGCCGCCGCTTCCGGTGTCCTGAATGATGCGTCCTGTCGGGGACACTTTTTTCATAAGTGATATTTTTGAAGCCTCAGGCTGCATATAGGCCATGGATAGAAGTATTGAGTAGCTGACGTCGCGAGTCCATACTCCGGCCCATTCGCGGCCTGTGCGTAGTGTGGTGTCCGGTTCGACGGCATTTATCATTTCGTCAAGTCCCATGTTGTAGATCGCTTCGTGGAGAGTGTTTGGCGTCGACAGTTGCGGATATTGGCTTATGTCATTTTTGAGTTTCCAGCTTTTTTCGATAGGGTACGCATATCCGGGAGTAGCGGAATATGTCGATATAATTTCCTTAGCACTCGGTGCTGTAGCATAAAATGATCCTTGGGTGATTGTATCACCGTGCCAGCGATATGCGTCGGTAGTGACGATGTCATTGTTAAGACGGTTGCCTGTACATGAAGTGCAGAGCATACTGCCGATTGCGATGGTGGATAAGAGTACTTTTGATAATGACTTCCTGTTCATTTGTATTTTGATTTTACGGTGAATCTTTCAGATAAGGGAACTTGCTTCGAGCCGCAGGAATCTACGTGTTTGCGGACCGATGGTGAATGCGGCTGAATTTCTCAGTCCCGGAACCCAGATTATTTCATCGTTGCGGGTGAGAAGCCATTGCGTTCGTTTCTGTGCGGCAGAGTAACGTGCGTTGGCGAAAAGGTCGCTGAGCAGTTTCGATTTCTTCTGACCGAAAGGAACCATTCGGTCGCCTCGTCTTGGGTGTCGCAACTGCCAGTGTGGAGAACCTTCCAAGGCGTCGGCATCAATGAATGCAATGAATGGATTCACACCTTCCGGCTTGAATTCTGCTGCAGGATGCGATGTTACATTAATACATAATCGCGGAATAACGATACTGTTTGAAATGTCTATGTCGAAACACTCAGTCTGTATCTCTTTTGCCGGTTCATTGTCCGGAAATATAGTAAGTATGCCGTGGTCGAGTTCCATTACAGTTCCGCTTCGGGATGAACGGAATTTCAGTCCTGAACCGGATTGCGATGCAATGATGTCGGCTACTTGGGAACTGTTGAATCCGAGAGGGTGTAGAAGTTCGAAGAGAATGGCAGCCGCGTGTGTCTGTTCGGTCACTAATGCGCTGAGGCGTATATGCCGAAGCGGACGGTCGATGTATGGTGCGGAAAGCATGTCGATGGCATCGGCGTAGACGGCTCGTGTTGATTCGAGTGTGCTTATTGTATGTGTTATGCTTTCGCAGGCTCCTGGAAAAAGTTCCTCAAGTAACGGAAATACACGGTTGCGCAAGCGGTTGCGGCGATGTGCGTCCGATTGGTTCGAACTGTCATTTATGAAAGCAAGCTCGCAATCGTCGAGAAATTGCTCTATTTCATGGCGTGTGCATCCGAGCAGAGGACGGATGATACTTCCCCGGCGGGGTTGCATGGATGTCAGTCCGGCTATTCCTGTTCCGCGCATAAGGTTGAGCATAAATGTTTCGGCACGGTCTTCCGCATGATGTCCTACAGCCAGAGCACAGGCTGCATCAAGATCGAGCAGACTGTCGAACCATTCATAACGCAGGTCACGGCACACCATCTCGACAGAGTGCCCGCTGAGATTGCATTGCTTTTCAATGTCGGTGAAGTGTCGGAGGTGCATTTCAACTCCGAGGCGTTCGCAGATTGCGGCGGCATGCCGCATGTCGCGGTTCGATTCTTCTCCACGCAGATGGAAATTACAATGTGCGGCACGACAATTATAGCCGAGTGCTACGAGAGCGGCCAGTAGAGCCACTGAGTCGGCTCCTCCGCTTAGGGCTACTATCACAGTCGGTGTGATTCCGTTGTTTGTCTGCACTTGCGGAGGAGGCAGCAGCCTGTTCCGCCTTATATATGATTCGACGCCGCACACGAAAGGGTGGGCGGCGGAAATTTTTTCATGATTACGGTCGGAATCAAGGTGCATCGATTGTTCGTTATTTTATTCCTCTTCTGTCACTCGACGTACTGTCGCTGCTGCAGCAGGAGTCTGGTGCTGGTGTGCTGTCGCCGGATTCTTCATTTTGACCTTTAGTTCGTCGAAGCCTTTTCCATAAACACCGTTGACGTTTGCCTGTGTCACGAACGCGTCGGCGTCGATGGACTTTATGATTCGTCCAATTGTGACGGATTCAATCTTGCGGCACATAACGATAAGCATCTTTACCTCCGATTTGCTGTACCATCCCATGCCTGTCAGTACGGTGCAGCCGCGGTTGGCTTCATTGTTGATTGCGGTGGCTATTTCCTCCCATTTTTTTGAGAAGATGGTGAACTGTACGGCCTGCCGGTTGGTGTTCACAACCATGTCGGCCATGTAGGAAACCAGAAACAGCACAACGAAACCGTAGACCACTTTATCTATGTTGTGGAAAAGGAGGAACGAAGAAGAGATTATGATGACGTCGGTGTAGAGCATCGTGCGGCCTATGGTGACGTTGGAGTGCTTGGAAACCATGGCGGCTATGATGTCGGTGCCTCCGCTGCTTCCGTTGTGCACGAAGGTCATTCCTATGCCAAGTCCGCACAAGGTGCCGCCTATGACAATGTTCATGAAAGGTTCGTCGGTGAAGCCTGAAGCGAAAAGAGGCTGGAATAGGCCGATGAAAAGCGATATGACCGTCGCTCCATAGATAGTGCCTATGACAAAACGTTTCCCTACAATTTTGTATGCTATTGCGAGCAATGCGAGGTTGATGGCATACTGGGTGATAGCCACCGGAATACCCGTCAGGAAATAGACTATAGTGCCGATGCCGGCAAGACCGCCGATTACGACTTTCTCAGGAAGGATAAAAGCTGTGAACCCGAAAGCGAAGAGCGCCATTCCGAAAGTTATGAATATATAATCTTTCGATGTGCGCCAGATTTTATTCTTGTTCAGTGTCATTGCCGCATGAATTGAATTTATATGAAAAATATTCACTTACAAAGATAAATCTTTTTTCCCTCTGAAAGTGCTTTTTTCAAAAAAATGTAATTGCACTTATAATGGAAATATTTTCAGTATGTGTTTTTGCGGGGAACGTTGATGTTGTGATTGTCGAAAATCTTTCTTGCACGTTTCAGAAAATCAGCCGCCCGTTCCCGCCATACGGGTATGTTGACTTTCTCGGCTTCGACAACACGGTAGTTGGAGCCTTGACGGTCTGAGGCTATAGTGAAGACAGGAATGTAGGACGCTTCGACAATACGGGCTATGCCGTCGTTGTTTCGAAGCAGGCGAACCGACGCCATGGCTCCTCCGCGGGTGTCGGGTGTGCGCATGTTGGATATGAAATTTCCGAGCGAATACACCAGAAGAAAGTTGCGGTCTGGGTGAAAACGGTTTGGCCGCAATTCCATCGGCTGGATAACATGGGGGTGTGCGCCTATCACCATGTCGACGCCAAGTTCTTCAAGCCAGTCGGCCAGTTCCTTCTGCTTGCTGTTGGGCAGTAGCCTGTATTCGTCGCCCCAGTGAATGCAGACAGTCACGATGTCGGCGTGGTTGAAGCGGGCAAGCTGTACGTCGTGTCGTATTTGTTCTTTGTCTATATAATTTACGACGACGCCATCGGAGGGAGTGAAACCGTTGGTTCCGTACGTATAGTTCAGGAACGCCGTATGTATGCCGTTTATATTGAATATGGCCGGAACTGTTTCTTTGCGCGTCGAGTCGTTGAGATACGTCCCTATATGGGCTATGCCCGAATCGTCGAGTGCGGATATTGTACGGCGAAGACCTTTAGACCGACGGTCAAGAGTGTGATTGTTGGCTGTCAGCATAAGGTCGAATCCGGCATCCGAAAGGGCTTTGGCAAAACTTTCGGGAGCGTTGAAGCATGGATAACCCGTGTATGGCGGGTCGCCTACGGGAGTTTCAAGATTCACGACCGCAAAGTCGGCCATGTTCAGCAAAGGTGCAATGGAATCGAAACATCCGCTGTAGTCATAGTCGCCGCCCGGTCGCCGGGCAGCGTCGAGTTGTGCGCTGTGCTGCATGGCATCGCCGGCGAAGATCAGTTCGGCTTCGTCGTAGCCCATTATGAGCGACAACAGCGATATTACCAACGGAAGCAGATGCGTCGGCATAGTGTGAATGGTGCTTGGTCAGGCTCAGTCGCGCTGTTCGGCTGCGATAAGAGTGTTGCGCATCAGCGACACTATGGTCATCGGTCCGACTCCACCCGGTACGGGGGTGATGAAACTGCATTTAGGCGCGACTGTGTCAAAATCGACATCGCCACGCAGGCGCCAGCCTGATTTGCGGGTGGCGTCGGGCACTCGGGTGGTGCCTACGTCTATTACAGTAGCTCCGTCTTTCACCATATCGGCGCTTATGAAGCCCGGACGTCCCATTGCGCATACCAGTATGTCGGCACGCCGGGTCACATCAGCCAGATCGGGGGTGGCTGAATGGCATACGGTTACAGTGGCATCGGCATCCGAGCCTTTCTGCATCATCATTGCAGCCAAAGGTTTGCCTACTATATTGCTGCGGCCGACGATTACTACCTGCTTTCCGCGCGGGCTTATTCCGTAGCGGCGCAGTAGTTCCATAATGCCATAAGGGGTGGCGGAGTGGAAGCACGGCAGGCCGATGGACTGGCGGCCTACATTTGTCGGATGGAAGCCGTCGACATCCTTGGCCGGATCTATGGCTTCGATGATGCGCTGTTCGTCGATGTGGCGGGGCAGTGGTAGCTGGACGATGAAACCGTCAACGTCCGGATCGGCATTCAGGTGTGCTATGGTTTCGAGCAATGTCTTCTCCTGTAGCGGAGCTTCTTCTGTGCTTTCGAAGCGGATCAGCGACGAGCGGAATCCGCATTCCTCGCATGCTTTGATTTTGTTCGCTACGTAGCTTTCGCTGCCGCCGTCGTGCCCTACGAGTATGGCGGCGAGATGCGGCTGTTTTTTCCCGGCGGCTTTGCGTGCGGCTACTTTTTCCACGATTTCAGCCTTGATTTCGGCTGCGGTATTTTTTCCGTCGATAAGTTGCATGTGCGGTAGTGCGGTTATATTAGTTGTACAATAGGAGATTAACGACGTTTTCCACGCATCTGGCGCATCATTTGCGCTGGGTTTTTCATATTGGTTGCCATGCGCATCATCTTGCGGGTGTCATCGAACTGTTTCAGCAGGCGGTTGACGTCCTGAACTGTAGAGCCGGAACCTCGCGCTATCCTTTGCACGCGGCTACCTTTGATAACTTCCGGATGTTCGCGTTCGTATGGTGTCATTGACATTATAATAGCCTCGATGCCTTTAAACGCATTGTTGTCGATGTCTATGTCTTTGATAGCCTTGCCAAGACCGGGAATCATCGATGCCAGATCCTTGATGTTACCCATCTTCTTGATCTGCTGTATCTGTTTGAGGAAGTCGGTGAATGTAAACTGGTTCTTGCGCAGCTTTTTCGCCAGTTCCTCCGCTTCTTTCTCGCTGTACTGCTGCTGGGCTTTTTCAACGAGCGATACAATGTCGCCCATGCCCAGTATGCGGTCGGCCATACGTGCCGGATAGAATACGTCTATTCCTTCGAGTGTTTCGCCTGTGCCGACAAATTTGATGGGTTTATGGACAACGCTGCGTATGGAAAGAGCGGCGCCGCCACGTGTGTCGCCGTCAAGTTTGGTGAGCACCACGCCGTCGAAATCGAGGCGTTCGTTGAATGTCTTGGCGGTATTAACTGCATCCTGACCGGTCATAGCATCGACAACGAACAGGATTTCGCTGGGGTTCACAGCTTTTTTGATGGCTTCGATTTCGTCCATCATCTGTTCGTCGACGGCCAGACGGCCTGCCGTATCGATTATTACAAGGTCGTTGTGGTTGCGGCGGGCGTGTTCAAGTCCGCGGCGGGCTATGCCTACGGGATCTTTGACATCCTCTTCTGTATAAACCTCCACGCCGATGGAATCAGCAAGTACTTTCAGCTGGTCGATAGCGGCAGGGCGGTATACGTCGCCGGCAATAAGCAGCGGCCGCATTCCCTTTTCACTTTTCAGCTTCTTCGCCAGCTTTCCGGTGAATGTAGTTTTACCGGAACCTTGCAGTCCGGACATAAGGATTATGGTCGGTTTCCCTGTAAGGTTCAGGGGAGCGACGTTGCCGCCCATAAGCTCGGTAAGCTCATCATGGACAATCTTGACCATCAGTTCGCCGGGTTTGACGGCGTTGATTACGTCGCGGCCAAGAGCTTTCTGCTTGACTGTGTCGGTGAAAGTCTTTGCCACTTTATAGTTTACGTCGGCGTCGATAAGCGCGCGGCGTACGTCCTTGAGTGTTTCTGCAACGTTTATTTCAGTGATACGGCCTTCGCCTTTGAGCAGTTTGAAACTGCGCTCGAGCCTGTCGCTAAGTTTTTCGAACATATTGCTGATGGTGTTGTATTATCCGTTGAAGGAGTTTATTCGGTGTTTTGGAAGCGTTTTCGGATTATTGTTTCACAAGCCTGTTTGTGGCTGTATCGGGGAAGATGACTTTGGGTTTGAAATCCTTGGCTTCTTCCGGTGTCATCGAGGCGTAACTCATGATTATAACCACATCGCCGCGCTGCACAAGACGCGCTGCAGCTCCGTTAAGACATATTACGCCGGAACCGCGAGGTCCCGGGATTGTATAGGTGTCAAGGCGTGCGCCGTTGTTGTTATTGACAATATAGACGCGTTCGCCGGCAAGGATTCCGGCAGCATCAAGAAGGTCTTCGTCGATGGTTATGCTACCGATATAGTCCAGACGGGCTTCGGTGACACTGACACGATGGATTTTTGATTTCAAGACTTGTATGAACATCTCCTCTTAATATTTGATGTTGTCGATCAGACGCACGTCGCCGCAATATACGGTTACGCAGCCTACAGCACCGTTTACGGCTTCGTCCCATGTCGATACCGGCTGCATGGTCAGTGCATCTACTATTTCATAATATTCTGTTTCGAGTCCGTCGACGGCATTGATCCGTTCGTTTACTGATTTTTTTACTTCTGCCGGTGACTGGCCGTTCTCTTTCAGGATAAGGGATTCTTTCAGAATACGGTGTATTGAAGGAGCAATAGCACGGCCTTCGCGTGTCAGACGTACATTGCGGGAGCTGAGAGCAAGTCCGTCGGCTTCGCGGCATATAGGGCAGGCCACAATGTCGATGCTGAAATTTTCGATTTCGGCCATGCGACGGACCACTGCGATCTGTTGGAAATCTTTTTCGCCGAAATAAGCACGTGTGGGATTTGTCATGGCGAACAGCTTGCTGACAATCTGGGCAACGCCGTTGAAATGTCCGGGGCGCATGGCGCCTTCCATCACTTCAGCCACCGGACCAAGATCGAACACACGCGTATCAGGTTCGGGATAGATTTCATCTACGGACGGTACGAATGCATAGTCCACGCCGGCTTCTGAAAGCAGACGGCAATCGGCGTCGACCGTGCGGGGATATGTGCGAAGGTCATCCGGATTGTTGAATTGGGTGGGATTGACGAATACGCTTACGACAACAATGTCGTTCTCGCGCCGCGCGCGCTCGACAAGTGAGAGATGACCGGCATGAAGTGCTCCCATGGTGGGAACCAGCCCGATGCTTTTGCCGGCTTCGCGGGCTTCGGAGAGTCTGGCGCTCAGGTCGGCGGTGGTTTTAATTATTTCCATTTCCAAAAGTTAAGCACATGGAAGCCCTTCTGCAGGGCGGTTCCAATGCAAATCAGTTCGCAAAATTACACACTTTTCATTAATTGGCAAAAATATATTCGGTGGTGCTTTTTTACATCTGCTTTTTGGCGTCAGTATCGTTTTTTTTTGAGGGCGGTGAAAAAATGTTGTATCTTTGCCTAAAGATATGAAGACATCGGTCATAGTTCGTTTTGCCGTTCTCGGCTTATTATGGCTTCTGCTGGTGGCATGGATCGTCGCCGGCACTCCGCGTTTCACCGCCTATACGGCTTTTGTGATCGTGGCTTCGGCCATTATAATATTTGTGCCGATGTATAAAAAATACGTCAAGAAGAAATGAGCGATACAAATTCAGCGTCCACACCTGTGGCGGGTCCCTTGTTGAGCGCCATTGACTCTCCTTCCGATCTCCGCCGTCTGAATCCGGAACAGTTGCCTCAGCTGTGCTCCGAGATCCGTCAGTACCTTATACAGACTCTTAGCTCAAACCCCGGTCATTTCGCGTCGAGCATGGGCGCGGTAGAGATGACTGTGGCGTTACATTACGTATTCAACACACCTGATGACCGCATCGTATGGGATGTGGGACACCAGGCTTACGGACACAAGCTACTTACGGGACGCAGGGAGGCTTTTGCAACCGGCAACCGCCGTCTTGGTGGGCTGAGCGGCTTTCCCAATCCTGACGAAAGCCCTTATGATACATTTGCCGCAGGACATGCGTCGAACTCGATATCGGCTGCGCTTGGCATGGCTGTGGCCGCCCGCATGCAAGCCGGAGATTGTCCGCCGCGCCGCAATGTGGTGGCTGTTATCGGCGATGCCTCTATAAGCGGCGGCCTGGCATTCGAAGGGTTAAACAACGCCGCCAATACACCTAACAATCTTCTGATTGTTCTGAACGACAATGATATGTCGATAGATCGTCCTGTGGGCGCTCTAAGCAGCCACATGGCGCATATAACCACTTCTCCGGCCTATAATAAGTTGCGTTATGGTGTGTATCGGGCGCTGAAGAAGATGGGATTGGTCAGCGAAAAAAGCCGTGGTCGCATATTGCGTTTCAATAATAGTCTTAAATCGTTGCTGAGCCATGAACAGAATATATTCGAAGGTCTGAATATACGTTATTTCGGACCGTTCGATGGCCACGATGTCCTTAAGATAGTACGGGTGCTTACCGATATCCGCGATATGGAAGGACCGCGTATCCTTCATTTGCGCACGATAAAAGGCCGCGGTTATGCGCCTGCGGAAGCTGATCCGGCAAGATGGCATGCGCCCGGACGTTTCGATCCGGCTACCGGACGGCGTGCGGAAGCTGTGCAGGGTGCTGTACCCAAACCTCCAAAATTTCAGGATGTAATGGGCGATACCTTGCTTGAACTGGCACGCCGCGATCAGCGGATAGTAGCTGTCACAGCCGCTATGCCGACAGGTACTTCCATCAGCACTATGCAGGCGGAAATGCCGGAGCGGGTATTCGATGTAGGCATTTCCGAAGGTCATGCCGTCACTTTTGCCGGAGGCCTTGCCAAGGACGGAATGCGGCCTTTTGTAGGCATATATTCCAGCTTCCTGCAAAGGGCTTATGACCATATTATACACGATGTGGCACTGCATCATCTTCCTGTCACGTTCTGCATAGACCGTGCCGGCCTTGTCGGCGAAGACGGAGCGACGCATCACGGAGCTTTCGACCTCGCTTATCTGCGCTCGGTTCCAGGCATGACTATAGCTTCGCCACGCGATGAACGCTCTCTGCGCCGCTTGCTTGTCACAGCCGCTACGCTCGAGCCGGCGGGACCGTTTGCTATACGTTATCCGCGTGGAGGCGGTCGTTCTATCGACTGGCGTTGTGCCCTTAAGCCTGTTGAGGTAGGACGTGGTGAACGTCTGGTTTCCGGACGTCAGATCGCATTGCTCACCATAGGGCCGGTCGGGGCAGGCGATGCGGCCGATGCGGTAGCCCGCGCCCGCGCCGAAGGTATTGACGTGGCCCACTACGACATGATTTTCCTTCGCCCGCTCGATGAAAAACTGCTTGAAGAAGTGGCGGCACTTGATTGTCCTATTGTGACTGTTGAGGATGCTATTGTCGACGGCGGACTCGGAAGCGCCGTACTTGAATGGATGTCTGCTCACGCCTTCGACCGCCGCATTACGCGCCTCGGCCTGCCTGCCGACCGTTTTGTCGCTCAGGGGACGCTGGCTCAGTTGCGTGCTATCTGCGGCATAGATGCCGACAGTATATATAAGGCTTTGTTGAACTCCTGTAAGTGATGTACTGACAATGAAGATAGTGATAGCAGGTTCGGGAGAGGTCGGTTCGCATCTGGCAAAACTGCTCTCCGCCGAGGAACAGGATATATGCCTTGTGGATGAAGATTCGCGAAAGCTGGCCGTCCTTGACGCCAATTACAACCTTATGACCCTAGAGGCCAATCCGACATCTTTTGCGGGATTGAGGGAGGCCGGAGCCGGCAGTTGCGATCTTTTCATAGCCGTGACACCTTTCGAGTCCAATAATATAGTGGCATGTTCGATTGCCCGTAACCTTGGTGCAAGGCGTACGGTAGCGAGAATCGACACTTACGATTTTATGGATCCTCGCAATGCTACCCATGTGGCCCACATGGGTGTGGATAGTGTCATTTATCCTGAATATTTTGCCGCACAGGAAATCCTTACATCTCTGAGGCGCTCGTGGGCGAGGATATGGTTTGAGCTTCATGATGGTTGTATTATTCTTGCCGGTGTACGTCTGCCCGAGAATTCACCTTTGGCCGGAATGCAGCTGAAGGATTTCGCATTTACAAACCGTCACTTCCATGTATCGGCAATCAAGCGCAACCATGAAACCATAATACCGCGTGGCGGCGACCGGATGGAGGCCGGCGATATATTGTACTTCACCACAACCCGCGACCATATAGCCGATTTGCCCGAACTCGCCGGAAAGACACGTCATTCGATACGGCGTGTGCTTATCATGGGCGGAAGCAAGATGGCCATACGTCTGGTAAACAGCGACGAGCGCGACGAATTCAAATTCACCATAATAGAGAGTGACCCTGCTATATGTGCCAGGCTGACCCACAAGTGTCCCGATTGTGAAATCATACAGGGCGACGCCCGCGATACCGATGTCCTTGTCGAGGCAGGTATAGCTGATGCCGACGCTTTTGTGGCACTGACGCCTGATTCGGAAACTAATATACTGACTTGTCTGACAGCCAAGGAATTCGGAGTAAAGAAAACTGTGGCTGAGGTTGAGAATATTCAGTTTATAGCTCAGGCTGAGGGCCTTAACATAGGCACGGTAATAAACAAGAAACTTCTTGCGTCGAGTACGATTTTCCAGATGCTTCTCGCCTCGGATACATCGACTCCGAAATGCCTTGCATTGGCCGATGCCGAGGTTGCGGAAATAGAGGCCAGAGCAGGTTCGCGCATTACGCGCACTCCTGTCAAGGAAATAGCACTGAGCCGCGATATGACTTTGGCCGGGCTGATACGTGACGGACAGGGAATGCTGATTACGGGTAACACTGTAATCGAACCGGGCGACAGGGTGCTTGTGTTCTGCCTTGCCGGAGCACTGCACAAGGTGGAGAAAATGTTTATCTGAAATAAGCCCGATGGAACTAAGGCAAATCAAGAACCGGTCGCTGGTTAATTTCCGGATGCTGGTGCGTATACTCGGATGGCTTCTGGGCATAGAAGGCGTTTTCATGCTTTTCCCGGCGGCTACATCTGCTTTCTATGGCGAAAGCGACTATCTGCCTTTTCTTGTTGTTGCATGTCTTGCCCTGTTCAGCGGGGCGGTTATGGCTCGCCGTTCGAAACCTCGCTTCGAGCACCTCGGGCGTCGCGACGGCTATCTTCTGACGGCCTCGGTCTGGGTGGTTTTTTCCGTATTCGGTATGCTGCCGTTCATTTTCAGTTCGGCGCAAGCGTCGGTTAGCGACGCTTTTTTTGAAGCAATGTCGGGATTCACCACAACAGGCGCGTCGGTGATGGTCGGTACGGAGAATCTGAGCCATGGAGTCCATCTGTGGCGGGCAATGATGCAATGGGTCGGTGGAATGGGTATAATCCTTTTCACTCTGGCAATAATTCCGATGCTGAATCATTCGGGCGGAATGCAGATGTTCAATGCCGAGGTTACGGGTATCACGCACGATAAGATACAGCCTCGTATAAGTCAGACAGCAAAAAGCCTGTGGACAATTTATCTCGTCTTGACAGTTGTCCTAATATTGCTTTTATGGGCAGGTCCCATGAATTTATTCGAAAGTGTATGTCATGCTTTCGGCACGATCTCGACAGGAGGGTATTCCACGAGTCCTGACAGCATCCATGCCTGGGATTCTGTATACGTCAAGATAGTGATGATCATATTTATGTTTCTCGGAGGTGTGAATTTCGCTTTGATATACCGTTTCATACATGGCGATTTCCGTACTTTGCGACGAAACGATGTACTGCGTACTTATCTTATTGTCATAGGACTTACGCTTGTGATGTTTGTCATTTCCATCATATATCGGCGACAGGTCTATGACTGGCAGTCGGTAACGGTCGATCCGCTTTTCCAGATTGTATCCACAATTACCTCAACCGGATTCACGGTGGTGAATTTTGAAAACTGGGGTTCGTTTGTGCTTGCCGTGACTTTTGTGCTGATGTTTTCGGGCGCATGTGCCGGCTCGACCAGCGGAGGAGCCAAAATCGACCGGCTGCTTTACCTTTTCAAGAACGCGCATAACGAAATATACCGTTGTATTCATCCACGAGCCATCAAATCGGTGAAAGTAAACGGCAAAGTTGTCAATACCGAACTTGTGAACAAGGTCATAGCTTTTCTTTGCATTTACATGCTTCTGGTCGTAGGCGGCGGAATAATATTGGCATCGATGGGTGTTCCTGTCGTAGATGCTTTCTTTTCTGCATTCTCGTGCCTATCCAATACTGGACTCGGAGCAGGTGTGACAGGTGTCGGTTCCGGTTATGAAATTCTGCCTGATGCTGCCAAATGGGTGCTTTCTGCGCTGATGCTCGTCGGGCGTCTTGAGATTTTCACGGTTCTTGTCATCCTTACGCCGACATTCTGGAGGCATTGAGAGTGACTGTTTTTCAATGGTAAAGGAAACAATATCGGATTGATATCTGCGTTATATAATTGCGTAACTACGTGAAGAATTATGTTTAATATATTTCAAAAGAAGCGGAAAGAGCCGCTTAAACTTCCTTTCAAAACAGACATACACTGTCATCTTGTACCCGGCGTTGACGACGGTTCGCCGGATGCTGCCACGTCGGCTGAACTTATAGAACGCATGCAGCGCTGGGGTATAGAGCGTATAATAGCTTCTCCGCATGTGACGCAATATACATTTGAGAATACTCCGGATATTCTTGATCCGGCTCTTGAGGAACTGCAGGAAGAGTTGCGGCGTCGGGGCAATGCTATCGTAATGGAACGTTCGGCGGAATACCGTATCGACGAATTTTTCCTCAAACAGATGGAGGCGAAAGCTCTTACACCATATCCTAACTCATATCTGCTGATTGAAAACTCGTTCATGCAGGAACCATGGAATCTGGATCAGCTGATTTTCGACCTTCAGGTGCGCGGCTTCCGACCTGTTCTCGCACATCCCGAACGCTACACATATTATTACGGTAAACCGTCGCGATACAAGGAACTGCACGATGCCGGACTGATGTTCCAGATTAATCTGTTGAGTCTTGCCGGTAATTATGGAAAAGCCGAGAAGAAGATGGCGGAGAAACTGTTGGAAGACGGTATGGTCGACTTCATTGGTACGGATCTGCATAACAGCCGTCATGCAGCCGTTATAGACGAATATCTGATGTCAAAAGATGCCGAGAAGCATTTTGCCATGCTCGAAAACGTCATTCAGAACGACAAGGCTTTTATCTGAACCGGAGCTGACGGATTCCCTACATCGCACATAGTCCCGACGGAGCGCGATCCCCGATCGCTTTCGTCGGGTTTGTTTTCCTGGGCTAAACGGTTCAGCAGTATTATGGCGAATTCAAGCATAGTGTCAATGCCCTGTGCTTCCGCTTCGGGATCGAGATCTATAGCACATCCTGCAGAAGGAGCTATGCCTTGTTCGGTTGTGTTCATGTTTCGGTCGTAGACAGGCGATGCCGACATGCGTACCGACCATCCGCATGGAATTTCTGAAGTATATGGCATTCCGGAGCCACCGCCTGTATGTGCGCCTACAATCAGCACTTGTGGCAGATACTGCATTACGGATACAAAATTGTTTGCCGCGCTGAATGTACTGCGGTTGGTGAGCACTATGACAGGCTTGAACCAGCGCACGCGTTTCGACGGTTCGAAATAATAGGCGAAAGGTTCTGAAAAATCATTATGGCCGGGTCCGGTCTTGTGGGAAATATATCCGGCAAGAGTCCGTTCCGCAAGAAAACGGGAGGCAAGTTTTTCGACATTGGTCATGTTTCCGCCTCCGTTGTCGCGTATGTCTATTATCAGTCCGTCTGTTTCTCTGAACCCGTAGAGCATCATATCGAGCATTGTTTCACCTATTCCGCCTGAGAATGAAGAATAGCGCATATATCCTACATTACGGCCCGGAAGTTCTTTATATATGACTCCACCGGCAGCGGCATAGTCGAAGTTGAGATAATGTTCTTCAATAAGTCTTTTGTTGAAATTCTGCGGATAATCACTCCACCATTTTCTGTAATATGATGTATTGAAAGGAGAGCTGAGGTTGACGTGCCCGTCGCGTAGCGTGGCGAGCATTTCGGCGCATAGATTGAAAAATTCGTCAGCTTCCATTTCTTTTTTGATTTTTGATCTGTAGGAAGCATATACATCGTTCCAGTCTATGTTTTTGTCTTCGAAAAAGCAATAGTGTTCGTCGAGGATTGTCCATAAGGCATCAAAATTTCCCTGAGGATCGCTTTCCCATTTTTCTATGCTGTGACAAGCGGGAAAAAGGAGAATTGCAGCGATTGCCACGGCTGTAATTATGCTTGTCGGGAGGATGTTCTTTAATGGCAGTCTGTTCATCGGTGTATGGGAAAATCAGTACATGGCGGAAATGATTCTGGCGTCGGCTGAAGGAAAACGTGATGTGTTCCGCAGTGGCAGCGACAGCCATTCCGTTGTGATTCCGAAAGTGAAACAATGGGTAATGCGGCGTGTGACTATATTTGATGCGGAAGTGGATGCGATATAGTTGTTGTAGCCTATACGCAGCGATGTGGCTCCGAAAAGGAGGTCGGTTGTGATATAGTTGTTAAGCCTGATGTAATTGCCGGGCCATGCTCCGTGGGCGAGTTTGCGGTGGTTGCCAAGCGATATTTCATAATAAAGTTCTCCGTAACTTGGGGAGAAAAAAACACCGGCAAGCGCCATTTCGGCCTGATATCGTGCCACAATCGGCAGTCGGCCGAGTCTGAAGCGTGCTACAGCGGCGGCTGTGGCGTTGACAGTCCATGAAGCTTTGGCCGATACGGGGTTGTTTCCGTTACGCGGTGCGTAGAGCATGCCGAGGTCGGCGCCGGTGGAGCCTCCGGCCATAAGAGTCAGCCATGTGGCGGGCATCCGGAAGCGTGCCATCATAGCCCATGAGCCGTGTATGTTAAGATCATAGATATATGAATTCCGAGCCGGATTTAGCGTCCTGGCAAATTCCGGACTGATGTGGAGCTGCATGATCCAACGTTCCGGATTGAAACTCATGGCTTGCATACGTTCGTAGGAGAATGCAGTGCTGAAACCGTTGTAGCGCAGAGGCGAGAGATAGGTGTCGGCTATGTGCGCGGTTCCGATGTCGAGTGTATATGCCGACAACACAGGTCGGTATGTCACATATTCGGATTTATTCTCTGCTTCGGCAAAGAAAAAGCAGAGTAATGTGATAGCGGCGAGAAGCAGCGGACGCAGATTCGTCATTGGATGCAGAATATCAGAATATATGTTGTTGGCCTGTGATCTCGTCGCGGATTTCCTCGTCGGAACGCTCTGTTACGGTTTCTTCCGGGTTGCCGTCTTCGACGGTTGTCTCGTCGTCGGAATCGTTGGCGGATATATCCTCGTCATTGTATTTAGGTTCCAGTTCTACGACTGAGGCCAGTTCGAATGTTGTCAGGCGCTTGCCTTTGGCTTTGAAACTTTTGACGGCGATGAAATCTTCCGCATCGATTGTGATTTTGTCGCGGAAGCTGTCGTCGCCACCGAAAGTAAGCTCGAACATCGGTCCATTCTTATCGGAAAGAGTTATGAGTGTCGATTTTTCATTTTCGCCAAGGAAACGCTGGTGTCTGGCTGACGGCTCGAATGTGAAACGTTTGATATAGGGATAGCCTTGATCCGCATCGTTCAGGATTGCTGTCCAGACGGTCTTCGGACGGAATTTCTCTATGCGTAATATATTGTCTTCGTAGTGGTTGGTGGCCTCGAATCCGCTTGTGTAGTATTCGCCGTTTTTCAATATGACAAGAACAAGATCGGTGCCGGAGAATTCGCCGAGGAATTCGCCGCGTCCTTCGTAGTTCAGGCGCATGACATCGTGGTCGAACCACACCTCCCGGCCGCCGAGGGTCGATACACCTCTTTCTTTCAGAGTGAAGCGGTGGACTTCGTTTTTGGTCACAAGATTGCCTTGTGCTCCTCTGCCTTTGATCGCGAGTTTTGCGAAATCTATGTCGAACTGTAAGGTTTTAAGGCGGTTTTTAGGTTTGAGTATCACCTTCACCACCTCAGCCTCTCCGTTGGGGTTGGCCGAGAACCAGACAACACGAGTGCCGGGTAGGCCTGGGGTGAGATTGTATTCGGTGTCGCGTGTCAGGCCGGTCACAAAGAAGCGTTTCTGATAATAGATGCCGTTACGTCCGTTCTGGTAGATTACGTTATATATCGTGCGCTTGTCGTTTCGTTTGAATACGTTCAGATACAGAACGTTCTTGTCTACAAACAGTTTTTCCTGAACTTTCACGATTTTGTAACGTCCGTCCTTGTAAAATATTATTATGTCGTCAAGAGCCGAACAGTTGCATACGAACTCGTCTTTCTTCAAGCCAGTCCCTATAAAGCCTTCCTCGCGGTTGATGTAAAGTTTTTCATTGGCTTCGGCTACATTGGCAGCCTGAATATTGTCGAATCCGCGTATCTGGGTGCGGCGCGGATATGCGTGCCCGTACTTCTGGCGAAGATATTCGAACCATTCGATTGCTTCGCGGCGTATGTTGCCAAGACGGTCGAGTATGTCGGCGATGCGTGCGTTCAGTTCGGCTATGTTTTTGTCTGCTTCATCAACGTTGAAACGCAGGATACGTTTCATCTTTATTTCGAGCAGACGCAGGATATCGTCGCGGGTCACATCGCGGTTGAACGACGGTTTGAACGGCTCAAGGCGCATGTCTATGTGTGCGACGGCGGAGTCGAGGTCCGCGGCATTTTCATATTCCTTGTCCTTGTATATTCGTTTTTCGATGAAGATGCGTTCGAGGGATGCGAAAAGCAGTTGTTCGCGTGTTTCGGCAAGACGTATCTCCAGGTCGGCTTTAAGAATGCCGCATGTGGTGTCCACGCTGTGGCGGAGCACATCGCTGACACCGAGGAATTCGGGCTTCTGTCCGACAATCACACAGCAGTTAGGGGATATGCTTACTTCGCAGTCTGTGAAAGCATACAGTGCGTCTATGGTTTTGTCGCTTGATGTTCCCGGCAAAAGGTGCACGAGTATACATGCAGTTTCGGCCGTATTGTCCTCGACCTTGCGTATCTTGATCTTGCCTTTTTCAAAAGCTTTGAGTATAGAGTCAATAACCGTGCCGGTATTTTTGCCGTATGGTATTTCGGTCACGGCAAGAGTGCGAGAGTCGATTTTCTCGATTTTGGATCTTACTTTGACAAATCCGCCACGGCGTCCGTCGTTGTATTTGCGTATGTCGATCAGGCCTCCGGTAGCGAAGTCAGGATATAGGGTGAATTCTTCATTGCGCAGATATGCGATTGCCGCGTCAAGAATTTCATTGAAATTGTGCGGCAATATTTTCGACGACAGGCCTACAGCTATGCCTTCGGCACCTTGTGCAAGCAGAAGCGGAAATTTGGCGGGCAGAGTGACCGGTTCGCGTTTGCGGCCGTCGTAACTCATTGTCCATTCCGTTACTTTGGGGTTGTAGAGTGTGTCGAGCGCGAATAGCGACAGTCGGGCTTCGATGTAACGGCCTGCGGCTGCTGATGCGCCGGTGAGTATGTTGCCCCAGTTACCCTGTGTTTCCACAAGCAGATCTTTCTGACCGAGCTGGACAAGAGCATCATATATAGACGCGTCGCCATGCGGATGGTACTGCATGGTGTTGCCCACGATATTGGCGACTTTGTTGAAACGGCCGTCGTCGAGCGTTTTCATGGAGTGCAGGATTCGGCGCTGCACGGGTTTGAGTCCGTCGTCGATATGCGGGACGGCGCGCTCCAGTATCACGTATGAGGCATATTCGAGAAACCAGTTCTGATACATTCCGCGGAGGTGGTGGCGTACAATATCTTTGGCGTCTGTGTACGGTTTTACCGGCAGATTTATGTTCTGCTCTTCCATGGAGTTCGAGTCTTCGTTTTCGTCGGGAAATTCCTTTATGTCGTCGGTCATTTTTTGATTATGCTGGTAGGTGTAGGGTTAGATTTAAAGAGTCTGCATTACAAAGCATGTGTCTGTCATGCTCAGACCGGCACTACGCCAATGCCGGGCCGGTCGGGCAGGGTGACTTTGCCGTCGATTATCTTCAATCCGTCGAATATGTCGTTTTCGATAAGCAGATTGCCGTCGAGGTCGGCCCAGTCGACCATTGGCGCAAGTTGGGCGGCAGCTGTGACCGCGCACGACGTTTCCGTCATGCAGCCAAGCATCACTTTCATGCCTAATGCGCGTGCCAGAACAGCCATCTGATAGGCTTCGTGCATGCCTGTGCTTTTCATCAGCTTGATGTTTATGCCGTCGTAAGCGCCGGCTGCTCTTCTGATGTCGGGCAGGCGTTGCAGGAATTCGTCGGCAATAATGGGCAGAGGGGAGCGTTCGCGAAGCCATGCAGTTGCGTCGATAGCATCTTTTGACATCGGTTGCTCTACGAAAAGGCAGTTGCGCTCGGCAAGCCAGTGGCACATTTCAAGAGCCTTTTCCTTGTCTGTCCAGCCTTGGTTGGCGTCGACGCAGATGGGGACGTCGCTTCGCCGGCGTATGGACTCTACCAGTTCTTTATCGTGGTCAAGTCCCATTTTGATTTTTATGACTTTGTAAGGAGCGGTTTCATCGATTTTCTTGGCCATCTCGTTAGGATCGGCGTCGTAGCTGACAGTGAACGATGTATCGGGGCATTTGTCAGGATTAAGCCCCCATATTTTATACCATGGCTGCTTCATTATTTTTCCGACGAGATCATGCAGGGCAATATCCACCGAGGCCTTTGCGGCGCGGTTTCCCGGTGCCACACTTTCGAGATATTCGTGTATGTCTTCTATTCGGAAAGGGTCGGAGAAGCGGCTCAGGTCAAGACGGGCGAGATAGGAACATACGGAGCTGACACTTTCGCCGAGATATGGCGGCATGGATGCTTCGCCGTAGCCTGTCAGACCGTCGTAGCTGATGCGTACCTGAACGCCCGGAGTGGTCGTACGCTGGGATTTTGCCAGATTGAAAGCGTGTCTGAGTTTTAGCTCGTAAGGTTCGAATGAAAGATTGAGGCGTCCCGGTCGGTCGGTGGTTTTTGTAGCTTGTCCGAATGCCGAGAAAGATATGGGGGAAGAGGCCATTATGGCTCCCATGACTCCTGCTTTGAGAAAGTTACGTCGGTTCACTGTCTTATGCTGCTGTTGTGTGATTGGTTCGGGTTTGGGTTCAATTGTTTCCGCTGTTGAAATACCATGGATGGTTGCGTGCGCGAGTTATTCCCTGACTTTCTTCATGTCCGTCGATACGGGTTGCGTGAAGAAGGTGGTAGGATTTCAGATAGTTCTCGGAATCGGGATCTATACTGTTGCGTTTTACGCGTCCGGACGAGTGTATTATGTTGCCGCTTTTGTCGTATATTCCTACATGTGTTACTTTTCCGGTCGATTTGTTTCCGAAGAAAACCAGATCGCCTCCGCGGCACAGCCTCCAGTCCTTGGCTTCAATGCGTCCGCCTGTATTTGCCTGCTGCGATGCGTCGCGCATAAGTATTATGCCGTTGGCAAAATATGCGGTTTTGACAAGGCCGGAGCAGTCTGTGGCTTTTGACGATGTTCCGCCCCAAAGATATGGGACACCTTCCATAGAGTATGCGATGTCGAGTATACGTTCCGGGTTGAAGCTTTGTGCAGCCCATTCTTCAAGCGGTGTGAATGCTTTGGCTTCAGCGTATGCTGTGCGTCCGTCGGGTAAGGATATGTGCAGTCGACCGTTTGATATTGACGCCGCGCCGCCTTCAGCCTCAATGATTGAGCCGATTGTAAGTTCCGATACAACATCGCGAGGTCCTGATGATGATGCGCTGCCGAATGCCTGAAGCTGCCAGGGTGTGCTGACAATAAAACGTTGGCTTTTGCGCCATGAGTCCATTTGTTTCGCTGATTTTGTGCTCAGTGATGATGCCGGTACATAAGCGATATAGCCGTCGGGACATTGCACACGGTTCCAGTTGTCGGTTTTCTCAAGGATGCGGACCGGCGTTCCCATGACAGCCTGTGTGGCCATTTCGGCGGAATGGCGTGGCGCTGTGCGAAGAGATGCCACGGGGATGCTGACAAGAGCCCACAAGGTATCCGGCATTATTGTCACACGGCTTTCATAATCTATGCGGGCGTCGGCGAGTGCATCGGCAAGTATCTCTGCATTTTTTTGTTCCGAAATTTTACCTCCGACCACAAGTAGTCCGTCGCCATCGACAAAAGCCTTGACGTCAAACACCGCCTGTCGGCTGTCTGGAGCAATCTCTTTTTTTATACGGCCTATGGTCTTTGTTGCTCTTTCAAGTTCATTGGCTGATGATTGTGCCGTAAGTTTTGAAGGTACTAAGAGTGTAAGTGCAGCAACAGTGAATATTGTGATTTTTTTTATTGCTTTCATTTTTTTGAATATTCAATCAATTGTCCGGTGTTTTACCGATTCATATGGTTCCACATCTATAAGTTGCATGTTCTGTTCCCATGCCGGATAGAACAGATTGCCACGGCTTGTTTCGACTTCACCAAGCTGGAAATCCACGGTTTCACTGCGTATGAAGCGTTTCTCCGGATATAAATTGCCGCAGATGCCTCTATTTGATGCAAAACGGTGGGCGTCTATGCCTGTGGAGTAGAAATTTACTGTCGCCTTCTCTGTTGCATTTGTGTAGCGTCCGAACGACGGATCGACCGGAATCCATCCTACGCCTTCAAAATATACTTCCGCCCAATCGTGCAGATTTTTTTCTCCCGGGTGGAGCATCCATCCGCTTTCCCAACGTGCCGGAATTCCGAGCGTGCGCATCAGGGATATGTAGAGCAATGCCACTTGTCCGCAGTCGCCATGGCCTTCGCGGATTACGTATTCAGGAATGCAGTCTATTGTGCTGTATTCCCGCGCTCCGGCCCATAGGTAATGCTTGTTGATGTAGTCGTAGACACGTTCGCTCAGCAGATACGGATTGCATTCTCCTGCCGCTATTTCAGAGGCGAGAGAATCGAGCCTTACGATATGCGGAGCTTCTGTAGCTGTGTATTGCCTGTACGTATCGGAGTTTTTATTGTATGGAAGTATATTCTCAAGAATATAGTCAGGAGAAGTATAGCTGCCGGATGTTATGAAGCTTGCGGTATATTCAAAATGAGTCTTTTCCCCCGGCTTGGCTACGGGTGCGGAAAAATAAATAGTTCGGTGTACGGATTGTCCTGGTTCTGATACTATGTATTCTTTCGGTTTCGCCGACAGTATGTTTATTCCATTCTGGCGCTCGCTTTCAATCGGGAAAGGCATCCATACGCGCAACGTGTCGCCTGCAATGGCCGGATGATACGGCACATCGATTGAGAATCGGTATGTCACCTTGTGAGCGCCTCCAAGGCTGTTTTTCCCACTGTAAAAATTCAGCACGGAATCAGCATAGCTGATGCGGGCTTCGGAAGCACGATCGCCGCGTCCGGACAAGCGACCGTTCATCGAAGGATTGAGCCGGGCTATATTTTTGGGCGATTTGCGGTGGACTCGCATATCGCCATCGAAAATACGGGTTTCGATATATCGTCGGCTTATGAAACTGTCGATGTCGGCATCAGTGACTTCAGGGTATAATTTCCTGATTTCAGCTATGGCTGATTCCATGTCAAGCGCGAAGTCGGCGCGAAGACGATTTTCGACGGCAAGAGCCGAGTCGCATTCGAGCCATACCGCTTCCTTCCCGACAGGATGTGCGTCGGATTTTATGCTTAATATATAGGAAACTAACGCACCTAAGGCAAGCGTCACTGTCAATATAATGGTTTTCTTCATCAGTGTGTCGTTGAAAAAACAGCTGAAAACCGCTGGCGTAAGTCGTGTCGGCAGATGCAGCTGATATATGCTGTAAATTTAGTGATTTTTCTCCGAACAGGCAAATTCACAGGAAATTCCTGTGAGAAAATAAATTTAGAAAGTGTGAAAATACGCTTTCAGAAAGCCATTAGCAATCCGATTGAAGCCATTGTTATCAGGACTGAACCTATAATGCGGTTTATAATCCACAGTGAGCGCACATTTATGCGGCAGCGTAGTTTGTTGACAAGGAACGTTATAAGCCACCACCATAGGAACGCTCCTCCGAGAATACATATATACGCCGTTATGTAATGTATAATGCTGTATTCGGGCAGGATGAAGTTGAAACGGGCGAACAGGCCGATTATAAAGAAAAGTATCAGCGGATTGGAAAATGTAAGCAGGAAGCCCGTGACCACGTCGCTCCAGTAGTTCGAGGCTGCATTGACTTCGGCGGCTTTCAGCGCACGAGTGGGGTTTTTCTTGAAAAGGTATATTCCGAAAGCGGCAAGTACGACTCCCCCGATTAGCTGTATTATAAGCTGGTTGCTGTCTATGAAATCAGTGATGAAGCTCAGGCAGAATCCGGTGAGAAGACAGTATATCAGGTCGCTGAATGCAGCTCCGATGCCGGTGAAAAGAGCAGGTAGCCGGCCTTTGCTGAGCGTGCGCTGTATGACGAGCATACCTATTGGCCCCATAGGTGCCGATATAAGGACGCCTATGGCAATGCCACGTGGTAATATGTGTAAAATCTGCTCCATTTGCGCAAAATCAGACAAAATTAAGCATATCGGTCATAAAATGCAATACCCCGGTAAAAAAATACACATGGAAATCCGGATTATACTTAACTTTGTCGCAGGCGTTTCTTTGCTTTTCAGGAATTTCTGCTTTAGAAATGTTATTTATAGTAAATCATGCGTGACTCCGTGATGTAATGCGGTTTTCATGCAAAGACATGAATTAATGAATAAATAAAATGAAATATAAACGACTGTTATCGTGCATAGCGCTACTTCTGCTTGCGGCTGTGGTCGGGATTGCGTTGACTTCTGCCAAATCGAGCCGCAGGGTGCGCGACGGCGAGTTGAAAACATCACGTTATGTATATTCGGGAGGTGTTCTTGGTGGTAAGCAGCATGGCTATGGAGTTTGCCGATACAAAAACGGCGATGTCTACTACGGCCATTGGAACCGCGGTTATAAAGAAGGTCTTGGTCGTCTGGATTTCGCAGATGGCCGCATGTCTTTCGGAGTCTGGAAGCGCGGTGTGCTTTCACCTGCGAAAGGAGCCAGGTTCAAGGCGGGTAAGCGTGTGTACGGCATTGATGTGGCTAAATATCAGAAGAAAATCGACTGGGACAAACTCAGTCTTCGTGCCGATGCTTCAGGCCGTGTATATGCCGGCCGCAGGAAAGATAAATATCTTCAGCCTGTTCTCTTTGCCATGGTCAAATCGACAGAAGGTGCCACTTTGCAGGATCCTAATTTCAAACGGAACTTCCGCGAGGCCAAGAGTCACGGAATAATACGTGGCGCATATCATTTTCTGAGTATTCAATCGGATGTCGACAGTCAGGTACGAAATTTTATCGACAACACACCTTTGGAAGTAGGCGACATGCCACCTGTACTCGATCTCGAAATCAGTAAAAAGACTATGGAGCGGCATCATGCAAAAGTATGCCGTATGGCTCGGGAATGGTTGCGCAAGATCGAGAACTATTATGGAGTAAAGCCGATAATCTATACCTATGAGAATTACTACAAGCGTTATATGAAAGGGCAGGGTTTCGACGGCTATGACTTCTGGATTGCCCGCTATTCGGCAGAACCGTCGGCGCGCCGCTGGGAGATATGGCAGTTTACGGATCGAGGACGATGTACGGGGATAAATCATGATGTGGATATAGATCTTTTCCGTGGCGATTATACGGCGCTGAAAAACTATGTGAAGACCAAAGGTGTAAGGCGTACCGGTCCGCGCCGTTGAAGCGGCGGATTTGCAAAGAAGCCGGCGCTGTTGTATCTTTGTAGTCGGAAAAAATAAACAAACATATTGATAAACCAAGTTCAATCATCAACAATGATTACGCAAGAACAGCTAAAACAGACTTTTGAGCGCAAGCTGGCGCTGAGGAGGTATCTTTGACATCGACGGCAAGAAAATAGCTGTCGAGGAGGAACAACTCCGTACAATGGTCGACGGTTTCTGGGAAAATCCCGCCGCCGCCCAGAAACAGATGAAAAAAATCAAGGATCTCAAGAAATGGATCGATGACTACGAGGATCTCGAAGGCGCTGTCGACGAACTGAATCTTTCGCTTGAATTCTTTCAGGAGGAAGCTGTCAGTGAAGCCGAGGTGGACGCCGCTTATGCCGCAGTTATTGCCCGTCTTGAAGATATGGAACTCCGTAATATGCTTCGTCGAGAGGAGGATTCCATGAGCGCAGTCCTGAAAATCAACTCCGGGGCCGGAGGAACCGAAAGTCAGGACTGGGCCTCAATGCTTATGCGCATGTATATGCGCTGGGGCGAGAATCATGGCTATAAAGTCAGCATCGCCAACCTACTCGAAGGTGACGAAGCCGGCATAAAGACATGTACGCTTAATATCGAGGGCGATTTTGCCTACGGATATCTCAAAAGCGAGAACGGGGTGCACCGTCTTGTTCGTGTGTCGCCTTTCAATGCTCAGGGCAAACGCATGACTTCCTTCGCTTCGGTATTCGTTACTCCGCTCGTGGACGACTCGATAGAGGTGAAAGTGGAAACGGCATTGATTTCCTGGGATACTTTCCGTTCGGGTGGTGCAGGCGGTCAGAATGTAAACAAGGTCGAATCCGGTGTCCGTCTGCGTTATCAGTATACTGATCCCTACACAGGCGAACAGGAAGAGATTCTTATTGAGAACACCGAAACCCGCGACCAGCCCAAGAACAAGGAAAACGCTCTGCGTCAGCTTCGTTCAATTCTTTACGACAAGGAGCTGCAACACCGTATGGCCGAGCAGGCTAAGGTAGAGGCCGGAAAGAAAAAAATCGAATGGGGTTCACAGATCCGCAGTTATGTGTTCGACGACCGACGAGTCAAGGATCATCGTACAAATTATCAGACCTCCGATGTTGGCGGAGTGATGGATGGCGACATAGACGACTTCATCAAAGCCTATCTTATGGAGTTTTCCGAAAGCGCTGCCGTTGAGGATGCTTCGGAATAAAAAAAGAAACGGATATGAGAAAATATATTCCGCGGCTTGCTGTCGCTCTCATGGCACTGCTCTGCGGTCGCAATATCGCTGTTGCTCAGAGTTCTGTCGCTCCTGACGAACATCGTTCGTTGGCCATATATCAGATAATGGTGGCTTCGTTTATTCATGGTGATGGCGGCGCCTCGGGATATACTGCCATGTGGGGTCCCGACGGGCATACAAAGAACGGAAATCTGGCCGGAGTCATCGAAGCCCTTGATCATATAAAAAGTCTTGGGGTGAATGCGATATGGCTCACACCTGTTTTTGACAGCTCGACGGCTACAGGCGGCGAGAAGTTGCAGGCTACAGGCTATTTCACAAACGATTATTTCAAGATAGACCCGCATTTCGGCAGTGATGCGGAGTTCCGTCGTTTTGTCGACGAAGCCCATGCCCGCGGACTTTATGTCATCCTTGACGGCGTTTTCGGCCATCATGGAGGTGTGACGGCGCCATCTCCGTCAGGGCATGTGCTTGATTCTACAGTGACGGCCTGCGACCGTGCCGACGGCGGAACCGGCAATGTCAGTTACCCGGCTTCGCTGGAATATATGAAGGATGTCGCCACATATTGGATTGATAATTACGGGATAGACGGTTGGCGTCTTGACCAGGCATATCAGGCTATGCAGGGCGGTCATAATTATTGGCTTGAGATACGCAAGGCTGTAGAGGACTTGTGCGCTTCCCGCCGCGCACGTGGCGAGAAGTGGGGCACTCTGGGCTATATGGTGGGAGAAGACTGGGGTGATGCCGCGCGTATCAATTCGGGAGTATATTCCGATGGCGGCCTGCTGAGCGCTTTCGACTTTGAAGGAAAAGAGCGAATCAGCGGCGCTATGCAGGATGTAAGTTCTGAAGGCCTTGAAAACGGCTGGGATGACGTGCGTCTGGCGCTGTCGCCACCTTCGGCAAGAGGCTATCTTAACGATGCAGTCATTCCTAACCTTTTTCTCAGCAATCACGACGGCTATCGTCTTGCCGATCATTTCGATCAGGCCGACTCTCTCTACTATCAGAAGATGATGACGCGAAATGCCGTTCTGGCAGCATATTCAGGCCCGGTTACGCTTTATTACGGCGACGAGTATGCCGACCGCAGTCTTGAAACAACAGGAGGACAGCGTGACAACATCGCCCGTACTTCGGGGCATCTGGAGCCGCGTACGTCTGGCGAACGCGAGCTGAAAGAATATATTGCCGCTGCAATGAAATTCCGGTCAGAGAATCCTGCGATGTGGCGTGGAAATGCCACTTTTATGAATTATCTGACGGCCAAGGCCGATATACTTGAAGTGACGAAAACAGATTCTGTCAGCGGAAACGAAGTCAAGATAATATTTTCAACCGCAGACACCGATTTCCCGCTTGAGCAGCTCGGGCGTCCGGTTTCGGTTAAGGCTTATGTCCCGGAGTTCGTTAAAATCAGATGATCGTTCGTGAAGAATAAGAAGCGCAAGGTACGCCTCGTGGTCAATCCTGCTTCGGGTACCACGGCAAAACATCGTATAGCCCGTTATTCCGCAGGTCGGTTGATCGATATGGGTTATGATGTAGAAGTCGTGGTTACCGAGGGACCGGGACATGCCACCGCGTTAGCCGAAGAGGCATCCCGACTCGGATATTACGCCGTTGTGGCCTGCGGCGGCGACGGTACGGTAAATGAAGTCGCTACTGCCCTCTGCGACAGTCGTACCGCTCTGGGAATAATTCCTGCGGGTTCAGGCAATGGTCTGGCCCGTCACCTCGGCATACCGGTCGATATCGATCGCTCTCTGCGGGTAATTGCTGAGAATAATGTCATTGTGGCCGATTGCGGTATGGCAAACGGACGTCCTTTCTTCTGTACTTTCGGTGTGGGTTTCGATGCTGCCGTGAGCGAGCGTTTTGCCCGTCAGCGGCGGCGCGGTTTGATAATGTACCTCAAAAGCGCAATAGACGAATATATTGGCTATTCTCCGGAAGAATATGAAATAGAGGTCGACGGACGCACGATTGTAGAGCGGGCATTTCTTGTCGTTTGCTGCAATGCTTCGCAGTACGGAAACAATGCTTTCATCGCTCCCGATGCGTCGATAACCGACGGTCTGCTTGACCTTACGATAGTACATGTCGCAAATCCTGTCCGTCAGGCTTTGGTAGGAGTGGATCTGCTGACGGGTTTTATCGGCAAGAACGCGCTTATCGACACGATACGTGTTTCTTCAGCCACTATAAGGCGCCGCCGTCCGGGCGCCGCTCACATCGACGGCGATCCGGCCTCGATGTCGGATCGTATCGACATAAGGTGTCGGCGAAAGACTCTGCGTATTTTTTCACCTACGAAGGAAACTCGATTCCGTCCGGTTGTCACTCCTGCGGTGCTGATGCTGCGCGACGGAGTCTACGGTATAAAGCGTCTGTTGCGTTTCGGTAAGCGGCGGTGAAGTCTGTGCCGCGTAAATATATTATAAAACTTCTGCGGCAGAGTCCTTATTTTAAATATTAATGGTAAATTTGTAGTCGATTCAACTCCTAAACGGGAAAAATGTACCTAAATCGACTGCTGACTATATTTGCCGCTACCGTTATATCTATGACGGCTCTTACATCGTGCGTAGTCCTTAACGAGGATCAGCCCGAAGTGAAGCGTATGCTTACCGTCAATGAATCGGTGAACGAGCAGGGCTATATCATCGAAAAAGGCTACACGATGACCGATAGTGAAATTTTCGTTTGCTTCTACAGCCGTGCTCGTATTCTGATATCCGAAGAGAAATATAATTATTCCGTAGAGGTGCCCAATGGTGCATATACTCTCGTCGTGCGAATCGATGTTTACGGTCGTCCGCGCGGAACCTACGGCGAGAAGTTGCTTGTGGCCCGGCTTACAACCGACATGAAGTTGTTACCCGATGCGAGCCACGGCGACAGTGTGGCAATTGCCGGCGATGATATCACTTCTGTAGAATATATGGTGGCCGATAATTTCGAGTTGAATCCGGAATTCATGACAGGTACATTGTTTTCGAAACTGATGACCGATTATGGTTACCGCTACGGGAGTTCTCAATGTACATGGCTCTTTTTTGACGTTGACGGAAATGAAATCGAATCGACTCCGAAGGCCACTACAGCCGCGAAAGCTCAGCCTGTGTTCAATGTCTACGGCACTCCTGTCAATGGCTCATTTGTGCAACAGCATGTCCTCACTGTGACGTTTGATCGACGCGCCACTGCCGACTATGCGGCACAGGACGCTGTTGTGGACGCCGACACGCCTCATGATGTCGAATATGTCGTGCTTAGGAACTATGTTCTGAATGCTACTGCGAATCTTGGCAGTTATATACAAGAACTTCTGAAAGACTACGGATATATTATTGCAGAGGCTGCTTACTTCACCCGCGCCTGCGACGACGACGGTTCTGTGCGGAATGAATCGAAATCGATATCTTCTCTCTGCACGACAGAACCTTTTGTCGAATATTATGTGGATGTAGCGGGCTATCCACGCAACGGTAACTATGTCAGAGAGCAGGTTCTGACGCTGACATTTAAACGTATAAAAAGTGAAAAGATCAGTGAAGACGACAATTTTGTTCTTACAGCAGATATGCCACATAGGGTTAAATACAAGGCAATGCGCAACTATGTGCTCAACACGCAACTATCACTCAGTAGTTATATATCCGGCTTGATGGCGGACTATGGATATAATACAGCTTCAACAGATTGTCGGCTCCGCTTCTTCGACAATTCCGGTAACATCAAAGGCGAGTCGGCTAAACTATCGGGCACATGCACCAAGGAGCCTTATGTGCAGCTTTTTATCGAAGTCAATGGATACGCCAAAGGTGGTAGTTACGTTAGTGAACTGGTGCTGACTCTTACATTCGACCGAATAGAAAGCGCCGAGATTTCCTCGACGGATAATTTTACATTCACGTCAGAAATGCCTCACACGGTGGAATACTTAGTGGAGAAACCGACAAATTAACACAATGAACCAAAGTATGACCATTATACTCCACAACGCCGCAAAAGGTTTCATGCTTTTCCTTGCATTATTGCTTGGCATGTTGTCAGGGCGTGCTCAGGTCAATACCGATCAGGTGCTGCGAATAGGGCAGAACGCACTGTATTTCGAGGACTACATGCTGTCGATACAGTACTTCAATCAGGTGATAGCGTCAAAACCTTATCTTGCACAGCCGTACCTGATGCGGGCGATTGCGAAACTGAATCTTGAGGACTACGTAGGCGCTGAAGCCGATGCCTCTCGTGCGATAGAACTGAACCCGTTTTTAAGTGATGCCTGGGAAGTCCGCGGTGTGGCACGGCAGAACACCGGGCGTAACCGTCTTGCTGTCGCCGACTATGATGAAGCCCTCGCGCTCCTTCCGCGTAATCGTTCGTTGTTGTTCAACAAAGCTCTCGCCCTCAGTGATATTCATGATTATGAAGCTGCCGGTGCTTGTTTTGAAGAATTGCTCGGCCATTATCCGTCTTTCGACAATGCCTACCTTGGCCGGGCGCGCATGCTCCTTGCCGCAAAGGATACGCTTGCAGCGGAAGCCGATATCGAGAAAGCGCTTAAAATAAATAAAAATGCGGTCAACGCCTATATAATGCGAGCCGACATAGCCATTAATTCCGACGGAGATTTCCGGCGTGCGCTTTCTGATATAGACGAGGCAATACGTTTGCAGCCGCGTACGGCGGGTCTTTATATCAATCGTGCGTATCTGCGTTATAGACTTGACTCCTATACGGGCGCGATGGCTGACTATGATTATGCCCTTAGACTCGAACCGCTGAATGTTACGGCGCTCTTCAACCGTGGCCTTCTTTTGGCCGAAGTCAGCGCCAACGACCTTGCTTTGGCAGATTTCAATAAAGTACTCGAACTTGAGCCTGACGATTTTCGTGCGCTCTACAATCGCGCTCTTATAAACCGCCTCAAAGGAAATACCACCGATGCTTTGTCGGACATAAGCAGGGTAGTGGAGCGTTTCCCGGATTTTCCCGGAGCGCTTTACATCCGCAGTCAGATATACAAGGACAGGGGTGAACTCCGAGCCGCCGACCGCGACTATAAAAAGGCTCTTGCTGCGGCCAAAGCATTAAAGCCGGAGAATGTGGATTCCGTTGCAGATGATGATGCGGCAGAAACCTCGGGAACGGACGATGATGTGCCGGAAGAATTAGTGTCGAAACGTTTTGCCACTCTGCTGACTATCGACGACAATGCCGACATAAGGGAAGAGTACAATAATTCGGCTATACGCGGACGCATCCAGGATCGTAATATAAATGTGGAAACTGAGGCTCCGATGATGCTTTCGTTTTATTCGTCGCCGACTGAACTGCGCCGTAATACATATTATATAAAGGAAGTCGATGACCTTAATTCGACCCGTGAGTTGCGTAATGTTCTCGTTGTCACCAATGTTGTGCCGGCACTTGACGAGAGCATAATCGCCCGCCATTTCCAGTCGATCGAATATTATAATTCCTATCTTGCCACACACCGCCCGCGTGCCATCGACTATATAGGCCGGGCGCTTGATTTCCTGACTGTCCGAAATTACACTGAAGCCGAAACCGATGCTTCACGAGCCATAGCTATGACTCCGGATCAGGCTTTGCCTTATCTTATCCGTGCACAGGCGCGTTACGGCAATTTCCGTGAAATGACACTGAATCCATCGTTTTCTCCTGAAAACGATGCGCTGACGCGGGCAGGATTGCGTCGTAAAGTTCTCGACGATGCTGTGGACGATCTCGACAAGGTTATAGAGCTATCTCCACGCACAGCAGTGGCATGGTACAACAAAGGCAATTATCTTATTGATGCAGAAGAATTCAATGCTGCGATTGATTGCTTCACGAAAGCTATAGAACTCAAGCCTGACATGGGAGAGGCATACTACAACCGTGGCTATCTTCATCTGCGTGCCGGACGAAAGGCTCTCGGTGTAGCGGATCTTAGCAAGGCCGGAGAGTATGGAATCGTTCCCGCATATAATCTGATAAAACGTATCAATCCGTAAACGGAATAACCATTATATTTATTTACAGAAATGACTGAATTTTCATCCGAAGATCTGACACAACTCAAGGAAAGGAATATAAGCATAGCAATCGTAGAAAACCAGCTCGAACGTTTTCGTACCGGTTTTCCGTATCTGAAAATAGATTCTCCGGCCTCTGTAGGCCATGGCATCATGAAACTTGACCATGTGCGCGAAGCGGAATGTACCGTCCGTTGGAACCGTTTTCTGGCTGATGGCGGCGATGTACTCAAATTTGTTCCTGCCTCGGGGGCGGCATCGCGCATGTTCAAGGCTCTGTTTGCTTTTGTCAACGGTAGCGAAGATTTGCCTAAACCCGGTTCGCCCGTGGCCGAACTTGTAGAACATATTTCTGAAATAGCTTTTTATGAACAGCTACAGGCTACGGTCATGCGCTTGTATGGCGCTGATGTGGAGTCGCTTGTGGCCTCAGATCGCATCAAAGACCTTATATCAGCCATAATTCTGCCCGATGGAATGAACTATGGCGCTCTCCCCAAGGCTATGCTGACGTTTCACCGTTATGCCGACGGAAGCACCCGCACATCGCTTGAAGAGCAACTTGCCGAAGGCGCCCAGACAGCGGCTTCAAAAGGCGGTAAGGTGAAACTTCATTTTACCGTATCGGCTGACCACAGAAAACTTTTTGAGGATAAGCTCAAGGAAGCTGTGCCGGCAATGGAAAAGAAATTCGGTGTCAGCTATGAGATAAGCCTGTCGGAACAGAAAGCCTCAACCGATACCATAGCTGTAACTCCCGATAATGAACTTTTCCGTGATAATAACGGACGTCTTGTTTTCCGTCCCGGAGGTCATGGTGCGCTTATAGAAAATCTCAATGATCTCAATTCTGAGGTCGTATTTATAAAAAATATAGATAATGTGGTGGCCGACAGTCATCGCGCCGATACTGTACGATATAAACAGGTGATTGGTGGTTTGCTTATGCTTGTCCGTGACACAGTTCTGGATTTTATCAAAGAATTGAGCGTTCCCGGTGTCGCTGCTGCACGTTTGGATGCCGCAGCATCTTTCCTATCCGAAGTATTGTACACTCGTTATGTAGGGTTGGAAGACCTGCCCTGCGAGGAACGTCGGCTTGTGTTGCTTGAACTGTTGGACCGACCGCTTCGTGTATGCGGTATGGTACGCAACGACGGAGAACCCGGAGGAGGTCCGTACAATGCTTATTCTTCCGATGGATATACGGTTGCGCCACAGATTCTGGAATCTACGCAGATTGATCTTTCTCGGGCTGAAAATGTAGAGATGATGGCAAAGGCTACGCATTTCAATCCGGTCGACCTCGTTTGTTGCCTTACGCGCCATGACGGCTCGCACTTCAATCTGCCGGATTATGTCGACAATGAAACAGGTTTCATATCCGAAAAGTCGTTTGACGGACGCGATCTCCGCGCATTGGAGTTGCCCGGACTCTGGAACGGCGCTATGAGCAGATGGAATACGGTATTTGTCGAAGTGCCGGCCACTACTTTCAATCCGGTCAAGACTGTTAACGATCTTCTTCGTCCTTCCCATAGATAAAGTATTGTGTAATTTATGCCTTGAATTTATGAAAAACGGAAAAATTATTGTCATAGCAGCCCCGTCAGGTTGTGGAAAGTCTACTATTATAAAGGCTTTGTTTGACGAGGAAAATGCCTCTGAACTTGATCTACGGTTCTCCATATCGGCCACAACTCGTGAGCCGCGGCCGGGAGAAAAAGAGGGCGTAAACTATTATTTTATGACTGAAGAGGCTTTCAGAGATGCTATTGTCGAGGGTGGGTTCCTTGAATATGAGGAAGTCTATCCGGGACGTTTTTATGGAACTTTGCGTAACGAGGTCGACCGTATCATAGGAGAAGGCCATAATGTGCTCCTTGATATCGATGTCAACGGAGCACTCGGTGTAAAAAAAATATATGGCGAACGTGCGTTGACTATTTTTGTACGTCCGCCGAGTGTCGATGAACTCCGTCGCAGGCTTGAGGCTCGTGGAACGGAAACTCCCGATGTCATTGACCAGCGTATCGACAGAGCGGAGTACGAACTTTCGCGTTCGCCGATGTTTGACAGAGTGGTTGTCAATGACGAACTTGACGAAGCAGTACGTCAGACACGCAACCTTGTCGACGGTTTCGTATCGCTCTGAATCTGTAAATAACGTATGCTTATGGAACAAGAGGATAGAAAACCGGTAATAGGGCTTCTTGGCGGATCGTTCAATCCGGTTCATATCGGTCACATGATGCTTGCTTCATATCTTGCTCAGTGGGGGTATGTCGACCGCGTATGGCTGTCGCTTTCTCCGAGGAGTCCGCTTAAGGATGGAGATGCTCTTCTGCCCGACCTGAAACGTCTGGCGATGCTTACCATTGCGGCAAAAGCTGCTCCGCTACTCGATATATGCGATATCGAGCTTTCAATGCCGCGTCCGTCATATACCATCAACACACTCGAGGTGCTGAGGGACCGTTATCCCGATCTGCGTTTCAAACTTGTGATTGGCAGCGACAACTGGCGTATATTCGACCGATGGCGTGAAAGTCAGCGTATTCTTGACGAGTTCGGTGTGATAGTGTACCTTCGTCACGGTTATCCTGTCGAAACACGCCATGTCGACGGCCTTGAGGTTGTGGACGCTCCTATAGTAAACCTGTCAAGTACTTTCGTGCGCGATTCGATAGCCCGGGGGCGTGATATGAGCTATTTTCTGCCTGCCGGTGTCTATAAGTATATATGTGATAATAAACTTTACCGTAAGACCGATGACAAGTAATCATAAAATGGAAGAAGAAAAACTTGATGCTAATTCTATTTCGTTCATAGCCTTGTGCCACCGTTATTGTGTGACACTCGAATCTCTTGCCGATGAAGCGACGGATTCCGATGATTTCTGCCGGTCTATGCTCTATATGTTGCCGAGGCTGTATATGACGGCTTTCGATCTCGGAATGTCCGGCGATGATATTTCGGATTACCGCGATGCCGACAGTGGCGATAGCGTGAATGAAGTGCTTGATGAAGATGCCTATACGATAGTCCGTGATAACATAGCGGCCATTATGGGTAGCCACGATACATTTCTCGAAACCAATGTCGAGGATATGCGCTATTCCGATACGCCTATAGCATCTTCCGTTTCGGAATGTCTGGCCGACATATACCAGAGCGCGTATGATTTTGTGGCTACGGCGAAAGAGCTGCCGGCCGAGATGCTTCCGGAGTTGCTTTCCGATATGAAAATCCGTTTCCGCGATTATTGGAGCGAAACGCTTTGCAATGTATTGCGCATACTCAACAGTCTTTACCAGCGTTCGGAATTGCTTTCCGATAATTTTTAATCTCTCTTCTGTTTTCTAACCGTTAATTTATCCCGAAATGACCTCCGCATCCGATTTGTGTTCTTTTCTTGATTCTTCGCCTGTCAATTTTCTGGCAGTGCATACTGCTGCTGGCCGTCTTGAAGCCGCAGGCTTCAAAGCCCTGTCGATGCGTGAGCCATGGACGCTTGACGCCGGCGACCGCCGTTATGTCACAGTCAACGATTCGGCGCTGTTCGCATTTGTTGTCGGCGAAGGCGACGCCGCGGCTCCCTTCCATATCATAGCTTCTCATAGTGATTCACCTTGTTTCCGTATCAAACCTGAACCGGAGATTGTATGTGACGGCAGTATAGTTAAGCTCAACACGGAGGTTTACGGCGGTCCCATACTTTATACATGGTTTGACCGCCCGCTTTCTTTAGCGGGACGTGTGCTTCTGCGTGGCGATGACCCTCTTAATCCAAGGCGAGTGCTTATCCATGTTAAACGTCCTTTGATGACGATTCCACATCTGGCCATACATTTCAACCGTCAGGTTAATGAAGGCAATAAGTTGTCGAAGCAAAAAGACATGCTGCCGGTGCTGACTCGTCTGGCCGACGGACAGGATGCCTCAGGATTTTTGCGTGGCATCGTTGCCGGAGAACTTGGCGTGCGGGAGGATGAAATAATCGACTATGATCTGTCGCTTTACGACACTACTCCTGCTGCGCTCACAGGTGTTAACGGGGAATTTATCTGTTCAGGTCGCCTTGACGATCTGAGCATGGTGCACGCTTCCTTGCATTCTATTTGCGAAAAGGCATCCGTCGCTTCGGAAGCCACCCGTGTTATGGCTGTATTCGACAACGAGGAAACCGGTTCCGGAACAAAACAGGGTGCCGGTTCTCCTGTGCTTGAACATATATTCCGTCGCATAGTTCTGGCAAAAGGCGGTTCGGAGGAGGACTTTATGCGGGCGGTGGCGTCATCGTTCATGATTTCAGCCGACAATGCCCATGGCGTTCATCCGAATTATCCGGAAAAACACGATCCGACAAATCATCCGGTTCTCGGTGGCGGTCCGTGCGTTAAGATAAACGCTAATTGCAAATATATGACCGATGCCGAGAGTGCGGCTGTTTTTTCAAATATTTGTGAGCTTGCCGGTGTTCCCTGCCAGTATTTCGTAAACCACAGCGATGCTGCCGGCGGCTCTACGCTTGGCAATATCCTTACTTCACAATTGCCTTTGAGGGGTGTCGACATGGGTGCTCCGCTATGGGCAATGCACTCTGTCAGGGAAACGGCTTCTGTGGCCGACCACGACGCCACGATAAAAGTATTCTCCAAATTCTACGAACTCTGAATGATTGTTGTAAAAACCTTTTTGAAATCAATATCCGGCTGTCTGTCGCTCTGTATAGCCTGTCTTGGCATTTCCGCTCAGGAGTTGCCTCTGGAGAGGATAGAGTGGGGCGCCTCGCTGACGGCCAATGCCTCGACCGGCAGTCTGGCGCCGTATATGATAGGATCCTGGAACGGCGGTCGTATTGTCAACGGTTCCGGTGTATGGCTCGATGCTTATGCCGAGAAAAAGATGCGTCTTGACAAACGTTTCAGCTGGGGTGCCGGAATAGAAGCGCTTGCAGGAATCAGTAATGCGGCAGCCTATGAACGCTATGATGCCGCGACATCAACATGGTCTGATATCGGGCGGCGTCAGGCTCCGTTGATGCTTCACCGGCTTTATGCTGAGGTGAAATTTCGTGGAGTGTATCTTAGAGCCGGCATGAAAGAGTCGCATTCGTGGATTGTCGACGACCGTTTCTCGTCCGGTGATTTCACACGCAGCAACAATGCCGCACCTATACCCGGAATCAGTGCCGGATTCGTGGATTTTCAGGATATTCCTTTTACCCGCGGCTGGGTGCAGATCAACGGTGAGATAATGTATGGACGCATGATGGACAACCATTACAAGGAGAATCATTATAATTTTTACAATTTTCTGATTTCCCGCGATCTATGCTATACTTACAAATACTGTTATTTCCGCACTAAACCCTCCGAGCCTCTCTCGGTGACGTTGGGTATGCAGGCTGCCGGGGTTTTCGGTGGGAATTCAGTCTATTATGACAAAGGCAATATTATCCGTCGCGATGACCGTGGATTTCATATCCGCGATATTTTCGATATGTTCTTCCCTCACGAAGGCAGCGGCGAAGGTTTTCACAAAGGCAACTCGCTCGGCTCGTGGGATTTCAATGCCCGCTATCGTTTCCGCAATGCCTCGGAACTCTGCTTCTATTTTGAATGGCCGTGGGAGGATGGTTCCGGAATAGGTAGGCGTAACGGATGGGACGGTATGTGGGGACTGTCCTACGATTTCGGTCGCCGAGGTCTGTTGCAGAAAATAGTGGTTGAATATCTCGACTACCGCAATCACAGCGGTCCGTTACACTGGGCACCTGCCGACCGCCCCGGCACATCGCTTGACCTTGACGCATCCGGCGGTGACAACTATTATAATAATACTTTTTATGGACCGTATTCCAACTACGGAATGGCCATAGGTACGCCTTTCATAATGTCGCCTGCTTATAATACTGACGGATTCATGGCTTTTGCGCATAATCGCACGCAAGGAATGCATCTTGCCTTCAACGGCGCATTTGGAAGCGACTGGGATTATATGGTAAAGTTCAGCCATCAGCGTGCCTGGGGAATGGGACGTGTGCCTGTCGCACGGGCTTTACACAATACCTCGGCGCTTGTAGAAGCGGTGTGGACTCCATCTTCGCTTGTTCGAGGTCTTTCTCTTCGTTGTCAGCTCGCATTCGATGCGGGAAAGCTGCGCGGCGATAATTTCGGCGCGTTGTTAGGCGTTTCGTATTCGGCCGATTTCAAAATCAGCAAAAACAGTAAGAAATGAAGAATACAGGTATATCCCTGACCGTTGCGCTCTGTGCGCTTATATTGTCGTTGTTGCCATCGTGCAGGATGAACAACGGGGATATAGGCGACTTTTTCGGGACATGGTATATGGAATCGATGACTGTCGACGGAGAGCCGAATCCCGAACTTCCCCATGAACGTTTGTTCTGGAGTTTCCAGAATCATCTTATATGTATTACAATTACAACTGACCATCACGATAGCCTTGACAGCTGGGGTTCGTGGCAGGACGAAGATGGCTTGCTGTACCTTGACTTTACTCATAGTGAAGGTGATGGTGAAGGCGGCCTGCCCCCTTATGCTGCGCCGGAAGTTCTGATGTTTCCGCCGAATTCCGTGGTAGCCCTGCGTTTCGCCGAACGAAGTCCCCGGCAGATGCGCCTCGAATGGACCGACGATGCCGGACGCCGTATCGTATATGAACTTAAAAAGACCTGGTAGCTTTTATGGAAAAAAACAAGGATCTTGTACTTGTCACCGGAGCCGACGGCTTCATCGGCTCTCATCTTACGGAAGCACTT